>Ga0315279_10004936_pt1 | contig 17639 bp, 16 predicted proteins | sample YL17G06_20_MG_FD_203694 | JGI IMG/M metagenome (GOLD analysis project Ga0315279, IMG submission 203694) | Sediment microbial communities from Yellowstone Lake, YNP, Wyoming, USA - YL17G06_20 | ecosystem: Environmental > Aquatic > Freshwater > Lake > Sediment | place: USA: Wyoming | collected... | reverse complement strand
GCTCCGGCGCGTCGGGCGTGACCCAGACGCCCCAGCCGAGGTAGCCGGAGTGGTGGATGTCGAGGAGCAGAAGTGGCTCGACCTTCGACGCCTTTGGCTGCGGCGCGGTCTTCTCGAGGACGGCGGGCTCATGGACGGTGGCGCTCATGGGAGGCTCCTGCATGCGGGAGTGGCGACGACGGCCGACCGGGCGTACGAGGGGGAAGATAACCGCGAGATGGTTCCAGGGGCTACGGGAAGGAGAGCGAGGCAATGCACGGATAGTCGGACAGGTTGACGCATCGTTCTCGGTAGCATATCCTGTGCGCTGGGAGGAAAGGCGAGACCACCTATGCGCGCTGCGCGGAGAGGACGGATGACAATGACAACTGCGAGCGGGGACATGTCAGCGGAGGTACGCGCCATTGACGACGCGATCAAGCTTGCCAAGCGGACGTTCAACGGCATTGTTGTCGTGAGTGCGTTCGCTCTGCTCATAATACTCAAGACCGGCGATGCAAGTCTCCTCATGAACAACCCGGGGACGGCACTGCCCATCGTTGGCATCGGTATTCGAACGGTGAGTTTCTACAAGATAGTGCCCTGGGTGCTTCTCTGCCTGTACTGCTGGCTTCAGTTCCAACTGCAGCATGTCTGGAGAAGGTTGGGGAGATACCTCGCCGACCATGGGGAGCTGAGCGAGATCGATGAGAGAGTGCATCCCTGGATCATCCTGAGCGTCCTGCGCTTCCATGTCGCCCGGTCTGATCCATCGGAACAGCGTCCATACTCGTGGTGGGAGGCAAGGCTATCATCATACCTCGTGTGGTGGGCAATCCCTGCCCTCCTTCTGCTCTTTTGGTTCTGGTACATACCTCGGCACGATGTCGGATGGTCCGTCTTCTGCCACGTCGTGCCGCTCTTGTTATCGATCGTAGCATGGTTCTTCTCCTACCAAGCAGCGCGCAGAACCCTCCATCGCAGTGGCAGGCTCCCCGCATCCACGGGTTGGCGGGTACGCACCTGGATGTTGCTGAAACCCGCCGGGTGGCAGGTAACGGTGCCACTCGTCCTGCTATTCGTCGTCCTCATCGCCATATCGCGTACCTCGGCCTGCGGCAACATCGCTTGGTCCTTCCGGCTTCTCCAATGGGGTTCCATCATCCTGTGCGCGTTGCTCGGGGTCATGGCCTGGCGGTTCTGGCGGACTTGCCCACCGGGAGAGACGCACAAGTGGATAGTGTTCCTGTTGACTGGAGCTGCGACTCTTCTAGTAGTCGTCGCCGTATTCGCTGGTCAGCGGCGATACCGGGACATTGTGGAGAGGCGTTTCGTCGCCGATCTGGAGGGCCAGAGCCTCTCAATTCCTCCGGAAGGATGGACCGGCAGGGAGATTCTGCTCGTCAAGGGTGCGGATCTGCACGGCAGGAACCTCAGAGGCGCAAGAATGAGGTACCGCATTCTGGCCAGGGCGAATCTCATCTCGGCAGATCTCCGTGATGCGGATCTGTCCCACGTCGGGCTCCAAAATGCCGCCCTGGATTCCGCGGACCTCACCGGAGCAATTCTGAACTTCGCCAGCCTTCAGGGAGCCTATCTGGGCGGCGCCAGGGCCCAGCCTGAAAGCATGTGGGGCGCGAATGTATCCGGCGTCCGAGGAGTGCCCGTGGGCTTCTGCTCGCCGGGCGGCTTCATAGCGTGGGCGATTGGCACGATGCACGCGGACACTATGACCCACGAGCAGTGGTTGGCGCAGGAGTGGTGGAAGACGCCAGGGTACAAGCGCGCCGAGAGGGAATGGATGCGGTCGACGATGCATGAGAGCAGCAGCGAACCCTAGTTGACGCGAGAAGGCTCTAGGGTGCACGTCCGAGTCGTCTCTCTCCCTCCCCCGCGCTCCCACCGCATTCCATCCCTGGAGAGGAGCCGGTACCTCCGTATCTTTCACGTAGGCTTGACGCACGCACGGCGACGCGAGCGCCCTCGCCGTCGATCCCGCAGGCCCAGCCACCTCCGAGACGGCTGACGCATGTGTCCGCTCGGGCGCGGACTGCGCGGCATACGACGCGGCGCGGACGTCGAGGACGGAGAAAGGACCGAGAGGCGATGGGACGCGAGATAGTCCTTCCGTTCGCCGGTCACCAAGAATCGCAGAGGAAGAGGCTGCGGGAGCATGTCCGCAGGCCCGAATGGCAAGAGATATTGGGCTGCCGCGATGCCGTCCGGCGATGGAAGGCGAGCACGAAGTCGCCTCCGCAGGCGCCGGGTCAGCAGGCACGGGCGAGCCAGTACCTCAAGGACCGCAACGCCGAGCGCGTGAAGAAGCTCCTGCGGGATGGCGTCCGAGACGAGAAGGCACTGGCGGAGGCCCTGGGCGACTGGGAGACCGCTCTGGCCTGCGATGACCGCTTCCCCATCGTCTTCCTTGGGCTGGTCCTCACGCTGGACTGCAACTTCGTCCCTCGCTGCCTGTACTGCAACCAGACCTGGCTGCCGCGTCGTCTCACGCCCGACGACTGGAAGGCCGTGTTGAGGGAGGCCGCCGAGCCGACGCCGCCGTACGTCTACCTCACTGGGGGCGAGCCGCTTCAGTTGGGGGCCGAGGTCTGGGGCGACGACGGACTCGTCGCCTTCGCGACGGAGCTTGGCTGCGCGGTCAACATCAACACGAACGCGGTCCTGATCACGCCCGAGGTCGCCATGCGGATGGTGAAGACGGGCCTCGCCAAGCTCCACGTCTCATTGGATAGCGCCGATCCCGAGGTGCAGGGAGAGTTGTTCCGAGGGCGCGATCGTTTCGATGCCGTGCTGAGGGGCGTCTACAACGTGCAGATCGCGCGGGAAGCCCTCGGCGCGGACCATCCGCAGATCCACGTCAACTGCGTGCTCACCGCGCGGAACATGTTCCAGTTCCCCGATCTGTTGCGCTTCCTGCTGGAGATACGACAAGTTCGCTCGCCGGGGTTCGCGGGCAGCGTCAAGGACGACCCTGCGTTCCGGGATTTCGCGTTCCACCTCATCCCGGTGGGCGGAAGCGACAACGCGTTCCTGCGGCCGACCGCCGGAGAGTGGCGACGCTTCTACACCGAAACGTGGGCGGAGGCCGAGCAGGTCTGGCAGGACCATCAGGCGGCCATCGGCGTCCCGCAAGGCGAACGAAAGCCCCTGGCCCAGCATGTCCCCTTCGCGAACCCCTTCCTTCGGGTGGACCATAGCATGGGTCTGGACGAGTACAGCGAACGCGCCGCCCTGGGCAACTACTGGCAGGGCGCCCTCACGAGCCGATGCTACGTCGCTCCCACCCAGGCGTTCGTCCTGCCGGACGGCTCCCAGCACTGGTGCGGCGCGCACGCCATCCGGCGACCGACTCCGTTGGGCAGTGTGCGGGAGCACACGTTGCGGGACACCATCCGCTCGAACGTCGGCCGGCTGACCGAGTATCCCAACGCCGCGTGCACCTCCTGTGCCGGGGCGACCTGCGTCATCAACCAAGGGGCGCAACGGACGCTGCAGAAGCAGGTCGCGGACTGGTTGCTGGAGTGCAGTCCGGCCGCACACGCGGAAGCGAAGCCGGAGAGGTAGAGGGACTTCAGAATGCCGCGGCGGGCCTCGATTCGTGTACCGTGCGGATGAACCATACCGCACTTGCCCAACTGAATCTTGACATCGCAGACTTCGCGGTTATATTCCCCGATAGCGATAGGCCGCTCGCAGCCATGGCGTTCCCGCCATCAGCGACGAACCGAAGAGGACGCGTCCAGTGCTGGCGCGGAAGAGAAGGTGCAAGATGCTCAGGGGGAAGTGGCTGGACGTGGACGTCGTGCTCGGCCGCGAGCTCAGTCTGCCCCTATGAGTACGGTGCATCAGCGTAGAGGTGCGGCACACGCGCAGGCGTGTGGCGGTCGCTGACATTCTCGAGGGGAGCGTCGGGCCCAATATCACCTGGTCGTTAGTAACGGCGTGGAGGTTCTAACCGACCACGTCCTGGATGGGGGAATTCAATGGCCAGCGGCAGAATATGCGTGGGTGGCGTGTTGTTGGCTTTCGTGGCCAGTGCGTCAGCACTTGGCTGCGGTCTCCTGAGTGCCGACTCTCGCACGGGCAGTGTCGATGTGAGCTGGCTCGAAGGAGACGCCACAGCGGCAATCAAGGGATATGTGGCCACCACGCCCGCCCTTTGCCTCTCGCCGGACGACGTCTACCTGGCGAAGGTCTACTTGCGCGAGGGGCCTTACATCTACGTGCAGGTCCTCCAGGGCTATCGCGGGATTCGCGTGGACGACGGATACCTGAGACTCAAGGTGCACGGGACAACTGGGGAAGTGGTGAAGGTTATCAACAATACCTTCCGCGCCATCGCTCCTTCCACCTCCGTCGAACCGTCGGTGCCTTGGGAGGATGCCAGAGCCGCCGCCGTGCGCGCACTTCCGTGTCCCGTGCGGGAGGCCGGGGAGGAGGAAGGGGAACTTCCGTCGAACAGGGGCCTCATCCTGTACTTTCCTCCCGGGGAACAGACGCCACGACTCGTCTGGGACGTCTTCTTGCGGGGACTAACGACCGACGGTCGGTTCTACGTGGATGCTCACACCGCGGGCATCCTCTGGCAGTTCATCGGACGCATCTAGTCGCCGGCGAGTTGGGGATGTCCGCTCCGCACGAGCAGCGGTCATCCACCCAGGCGTTCGTGCTGCCGGACGGCTCCCAGCACTGGTGCGGCGCGCACGCCATCCGGCGACCGACTCCGTTGGGCAGTGTGCGGGAGCACACGTTGCGGGACACCATCCGCTCGAACGTCGGGCGGCTGACCGAGTATCCCAACGCCGCGTGTACCTCCTGCGCCGGGGCGACCTGCGTCATCAACCAGGGGGCGCAACGGACGCTGCAGAAGCAGGTCGCGGACTGGTTGCTGGAGTGCCGCCCGGCCGCGCAAGCGGAGGCGCAGCGGCGAAGGTAGACTGCCCCGAGACTGGCGCGGCAGAATGGGTTCACCACAGAGACGCAGAGGCACGGACAGGAAGGGCGGCAAGGACGCGTCGTAGAGGCGCGATGATGGTCACCAACGATGTACGTCGGCGGTCCGACGCATCAGAGGAGGGCATTGAAGGCGGCATTTGGCGCCGATGGTAGGTACGGCTCCTCCGCGGGCGACTCCGGCCGCCGGTGGGCAGCCGGAGTACGCCCCACGGGAAACCGTCGATTGGGTTGTCATCCTCATGCGATCTGAGCAGGCCGCACCCGCGCGGCAGCGAGTCCTTTCCTCCCCTGAACGACCATGAACTCGACGCGGTCGCCGATGTGAAGCACGCGCTCCAGGTTGTTGCCCTGAATCTGCGTCCGATGGACGAAGACGTCGCCTCCCTCGTCGCAGGTGATGAACCCGTATCCCTGTTCATCACTGAACCACTTCACTACCCCGGTTGCCACGGTATCCATGTCACGACCTCCCCCGAGGCGGATGCCAGTGCGCGGGCGTCGTCCGGGAAGCGACGCGGGCGATGGAATCCGCCGTCTGACCGCTCATGTCGCGCGCGTGGGGCTCCGACCAGCCGTTGCCTCCGAGGCCCTTCGGAGGCACCTGCGTCTCCATCGGTCGGGGTCACGCAAAGAACAACATTGCAGGCCACCACTTCCCACCTCGTGCGTCGAGCCACACCACGCGTTGCCTGTGGCCGACCGTCACTACGCATGGCGACCGCGCCTCCCGCGCCGGCTCCTCCTCGCGCCGGCCATGCCCCTTGGGGCATTTGCCCACCAAGCCAGGACAACACCCTCGCCGACCCGACGGCGAGGAGGCCTCATCCTATCCGCACCGTCAGGGGATAGTCACCCCCGGCGGAACAATCTCGTCCACTGCCTTCCGGTCCTCGTCGGTGATCGAGACGGCGAGGGCGCCGAGGTTGTCCATGAGATGCTCCTCCGTCCGCGGCCCGATGATGGGAGCGGTGACCGCCGGGTTCGCCCGGCACCAGGCGAGGGCGAACTGGCTGAGGCTACACCCCCTCTCCTCTGCGATCGGCAGGAGCTGCTCGATAAGACCGTACCGATGCTGCGCTTGCGGACTGTGGGGGTCAAACTCGCCGCGCCGCTGCCGGCGGAACAGGCGCGAGCCCTCCGGGATCATCTCGCCGCGACGGTACTTCCCCGAGAGCCACCCGGCCTCGAGGGGGCTCCACGGCATCACGGCGATGCCGTGCCGGCTGCAGAAGGGAAGCACGTCGCGCTCCACGCCGCGGCGAAAGATGCTGTACGGCGGCTGTTCGCTCGCGAATCGGTCGAGTCGCCGCACGTTCGCGACCCACTGCGCCTCGCAGAGCTGCCAAGCGGGGAACGTGCTCGAGCCGAGGTACCGCACCTTGCCCGCGCGCACGAGGTCGTCGAGCGCTCGCAGCGTCTCGTCGATGGACGTCCCCGGATCGGGCCGGTGGATCTGGTAGAGGTCGAGCCAGTCCGTGCGGAGCCGTCGCAAGCTCGCATCGACCTGTTCCATGATGTGCCGGCGGCTGTTGCCGCGCTGGTTCGGCCCGACGCCGACGGGGAAGTGGACTTTCGTCGCCAGCACCACGCGCGCGCGCCGGCCATCGGCAAGCGCTACGCCGACGGCCTCTTCGGAGCGACCGTTCGCGTAGACGTTCGCCGTATCGATGAAGTTGATCCCCGCGTCGAGCGCCGCGTGGATGATGCGGATGCTCGTCTCCTCGTCGGTCGGGCCGCCGAAGTTCATGCATCCCAGGCAAAGCGCCGAGACGCGCATGCCCGTCTTGCCGAACTGCACGTACTCCATGCCCGTGCTCCCCCCGTGGCGCGTAGCCGTCGGGCATATGAGAAGCTGTTCGTGCAACTGCAAGAGTGCAAGCGAAAACGGTTTCTCCCCAGCAACGAAGAACGTCGCTCGTCGGATGTACGTTCCGCCCGCGAGGTCGTGGACACGCAGGCTGACGAGGTGCGGTCGCGCCTCCGATGGGACGGAGCTATGGGAGCTGCTGCCACGGGCGGGAATGGGGCCTGCGCCGCACTACGAAGGGGCGATGGGAGCGGGTCCATCCTCGGGGGAGGCGCCTGCGACGCCAGGGAAGGCGATCTCCTCGCCGGCTAGTTCGGGCGAGCGCCGCCAGAGCCACATGAGGAGCCCGACGACGAGCGGCAGTGCCACGCCGACGGCGAGGAAGATGCGACGGAGCGGCACTCGGTCGGCGAACCAGCCGGAGATGATCTCGGCGGGGCCGACGACGCCGGCGGTGACGACGCTCCGAAGCGAGAGGACGGTGGCACGGTTTCCGGGGCCGGCCGTCCGGTTCATGCCGTCGATGATCACCGGGCCGATGCCGCTCGCGACGAACTGAATCGCGACGAGCGGCAGCATGATCCACAGGCCGGGGAGCTTCGCGAGCAGGAGGCACGAGGCGGTCACCGTCAGACCTGCCCCGGCGAGCGCGCCCGCCATGCCGACGCGCGCCCGCACCCACATGAAGGCGAACGGCCCCGACGCGGCGATCAGCATGGCCGCAGCGTAGAACCACCCGATCCGCGCGACCGTCAGCCCGCCTTCGACGAGGAGCGGCTGCTGATAGACGATGGCGAGGATGATGACGAGCCAGAGGGCCGCCGAGTAGGCGAGGAGGACGCGGAGGTGCCTGCCCCTGGCGACGAGGGCGCGCATGCCTCGGATGACTTCCCGCGGGCCGTTGGCGCTCGACGTCCTGCCTCGCGGCGGCTCGCGCAGGCGAAGCGCGGCGAAGACGGCGATGGGGAAGAGCGCCGCATGGCCGAACATCGTCAGCCGATAGCTCCATCCGGCGAGCCAACCGCCGAGGATCGAGGCGACCACGGTGCCGACCATGACCAAGCTCATGAACTTGCCGAGGATTCGCGGGAACTCCTCCTCGCGCCTCACGGCGAGAAGGCTCTCGTACACGAGCGCCGCGTCCGCGCCGTTCAGCATCGTGACGCCGAGCGCCCAGAAGCTGAACGAGGCGAGGACCCACCACGCGCTCACGGCAAGCCCGAGGAGTCCCACGGCGATCGCCATCATGACCGCCGCCCAGAACAAGGCCCATCGCCTGCCGATGGTGTCGGCGAGCACGCCGGTGGGGATCTCCAGGAATACGACGGCGATCTGGAAGAAGAAGTCGAGGCCCATGATCTTCGTGAACGACAGCCCGAGTCCCCGGCTGAGGAAGAGTATCCAGACCGGGTACCAGAGGCTGAACTCGAAGATCGTCCGGTAGACGAGGTACCAGCGAAGGTTGCGGCGACAAGCGTCGCTTGAGAACGGCGCGATGGGCTGGATCATGTGGAGAACGCGACGAATGCCACCGCGAAGTCGGCTATGAGGATCAGCACCGACGAGGTCACGAAGGCGCGGATTGCGGCGCGGCCGACGCCCTCTGCCCCGCCTTCGGCGATGAAGCCGAAGTAGCAGCCCATGAGCGACGTGACGGCGCCGAAGACATACGCCTTGAACAGGCCGACCGCCACGTCGCGCACGTAGAAGAAGAAGTGGATGCCCGTGAGGAACTTTTCGCCCGCGATGTTGCTGACGTAGACCGTCGTCACGTAGCCGCCGAAGATGCCAAAGACGATGCTCGCGATCACGAGGATCGGCACCATCACGATGCCGGCCGTCACGCGCGGCAGGACGAGATAACGGACGGGATCAATGGACATGGTGACGAGGGCGTCGATCTGCTCGGTGACGCGCATCGTCGCGAGCTCCGCCGAGACGGACGAGCTGATGCGGCCCGCGACGACGAGCGCCGTGAGCACGGGGCTGAGCTCCAAGATCAGGCTCTTGGACACCGCGGTGCCGATGACGTTCGTGTTGACGAGACCGGAGAGCTGGTACTTGGCCTGCCAGGCCGTCGTCGCCCCGGCGAACACCGACACGATGAACACTAGCGGCAGGGAATGGATGCCCACTTCGACCATTTGTTCGAGGGTCAACTGCGGGTTATGGAACACCTGCGGCGCCTTCCGCACCATGTTGCCGGCGAGCATCAGGACCCGCGTCGTGTGCGCGAAGAACCCCAGCACCGAGCGCCCGATGCCGCGCACGATCCAGGCGCCGGCCGAACGAATCCGCAGCCTCATCAGAACGGTGCCTCATCGTCTTCGAGCTCGGCGACGGGAGCGACCGGGGCGAAGCCATCCTCGGGCGCCAGCATGTCGAACCGGCCGTACTTGTTGTCCCACCGAAGCGTCACTCTCCCCGTCGGCCCGTTCCGCTGTTTCTCCACGACGATCTCGGCTACTCCTTCCAGAGAACGGCCCTCGTCATCCTGGAGGATGTTGTAGTACTCCGGACGATGCACGAACATCACCACGTCCGCATCTTGCTCAATTGACCCACTTTCGCGAAGGTCCGACAGCCGTGGGCGCGTGTCACCACGCTTCTCCACGTCGCGCGTCACCTGCGAGACGGCGACAATGGGGATGCGCAGGTCCTTGGCGAGCGCCTTGAGCGACTGTGAGATTTCGCCCACCTCGACCGCGCGGTTATCGACGCGGTACGGCAGGCGCATGAGCTGGAGGTAGTCGACGATGATGAGCTGCGCGTTGTGCTCGTGGACGAGGCGTCGGCTCTTGGCGCGCACCTCGAGCGGCGAGAGGCTGGGGCTATCGTCGATGAAGATCGGCGAGTTCGTCAGGCTGGTGACGGCCTTGCTGAGGCGGTTCCACATGGCATCGTCGAGGCGCCCGGTGCGAACGGCCTGGCTGTCCACGCGGCCTTCCATGCAGAGCAGACGCTGCGCCACCGACTCCGACGACATCTCCAGGGAGAAGACGCCGAGCGGTAGGTGCTTGTCGACCCCTGCGTGCCGGGCGATGTTGAGCACGAAGGCGGTCTTGCCCATGCCCGGCCGCGCGGCGACGACGACGAGCTCGCCCGGCTGGAGGCCGGCGGTCAGCGTATCGAGATGCGGGTAGCCGGTCGGCACGCCGGTCACCTCGCCCTGGTGGCGGCTCACGCGCTCGATCCGCTCGTACGTCCGGTGCATGATGGGTTCGATGTGGGAGAAGCCCTCCTGCCATCGGCGCTCCGCCAGGCTGAACAGCTCGTGCTCGAATCTCTCCAGGTTCTCGTAGATATCCCCCGTCGCGTCGTAGCAGTCGGCGGCGAGCTTGCTCGACAGCGTGATCGTCCGTCGGCGCACCGCCTTCTCGACCAAGAGGCGCGCGTGGTACTCCACGTTCGCGCTCGTGCCGACGCTCGCGGCGATATCCGCCAGGTACGCCGGCCCGCCGCACTCCTCCAGCACGCCCTTGCGCGCGAGTTCCTCCGCCATGAGCGCCAGGTCCGCCGGCTGCCCGTTCTCGTACAGCCGCACGATGGCGTCGAAGATCTCACGATGGCGACCGCGGTAGAACACCTGCCGGTCCAACAGCGCGGCGACCTTGCTCACCGCCTGCCGGGACAGCATCATCGCGCCGAGCACCTGCTGCTCCAGCTCGATGGAATGCGGAAGGATCCGCTCGGTCGCCGAGCGGTTCACCTCCTCGATATCGGTCACGGGGATGAAATCGTCGCGGTCCGCCATGGCGCCCTGTCCTCATGAGAGAGGTTGGTGCGACCGGGAGAGTACGCGCCTAAAGATACACGGTGAGGCGGAGCGCCGCCACGATTGAAAGGGACAGGTCGCTACAACTGGGTGCCGTCGAGCTCGAAGCGCAGCCGCTTGAGGTCGTTCCACGCCTCGCGCTTCCAGCCGGGGTTCCGCAGCAGCGCCGCCGGGTGATAGGTGACCATCACCTTGATGCCCTGGTAGTCGTGCCACTTCCCGCGCATCGCGCCGAGGCTGTCATCGATCTCCAAGAGCGCCTGGGCGGCGACGCGGCCCAGCGCGCAGATGAGCTTCGGCTGGATGAGCTTGATCTGCTGGCGCAGGTAGGGCATGCACCGCCCCACTTCGATCGGCGTCGGCTGGCGATTCCCCGGCGGGCGGCACTTTATGATGTTGCCGATGTAGACGTCGCTGCGTCGCAGCCGCATCGCCGTGATCATCCTCGTGAGGAGCTTCCCCGCAGGACCGACGAATGGCCGGCCGAGCCGGTCTTCCTCGGCGCCGGGGGCTTCGCCGATGAAGATGATCTGCGCATGCGGGTTGCCCTCCCCGAAGACGAAGTGGTTGCGATTCTCGCCGAGGGGGCAGCGGAAGCACTCGGATATGGCGATGCCGAGATGTTCGAGGGGGAGCTCCCACAGCTCGAGCTTGAGGTCGTCGTCGGTCCGCAGCGTCCACGGCTGGATGCCGCCCGCTGCGCGTGGGTGCCCTCCCGCAGCCTCGCCCTGCGGCCTCTTCTCATCGAGTGGCATGGTGGACTCCTTCGGCGGCGACGGTCGCGCCGGCTCCGCGTCGCTCCTGCTCCGGTCCGGCGCGCGGAGCGAAGCCCACGCGCGCGCAGCCTCCGGCGCAGCCCGCGCGGGCCACAGCATGTCGCCGAGCTCGTTCCGCTCGGCCAGGAAGCGGTGCGCGAGGCGCGCGATCTCCTTCCACTCATCCTCGGTCATCGCGCCTCCTCCTTGGAGGCGGATGCCGTGCTCTCCCCGAGGAGCGGGACGACGCGCTCCCATATCCGCCGGGCGACCTCGTGCTTCGGCAGCTCGTCGAGCGGCTCGGCCTGGCCGACGCGAGGGAAGATGGTGACGCGGTTCGTGTCGGCGCCGAAGGGCGATCCTTCCTCGCCCGCCATGTTGAGGACGACCAGGTCGAGGGATTTCCGTTCCATCCGGTCGCGCACGCGCGTCGCGGCCTTCTCGGCCTCGCTCTCCACGGCGAAGCCAACGATGACCTGTCGGCCCTTCCGCGCGGCTACTTCGCCCAGAATGTCCACCGTGGGGACAAGGTCCAGCGTCATGCGGCCCGTCGCGCCCTTCTTGATCTTGTGCCGTGCGACCTGAACCGGGCGGTAGTCGGCGACGGCGGCGGCCATGGCGAGGGCGTCGGCCGCAGGCAGGTGCTCCAACACGGCGCGGCACATCTCGTCCGCGGTCTCCACCGCCACGGGATCTGCGCCGGCCGGCAGCGGCACGCCGAGCGGCCCGTGGATGAACGTCACCTCCGCGCCCATGCCAGCCGCCATCTCGGCGAGCGCGACGCCCATCTTGCCCGACGAGCGATTCGTGAGCACGCGCACCGGGTCGAGCGGCTCCGGCGTCGGTCCGGCGGTGACGATCACGCAGCGACCGGCGAGCGGCCCGACTTTCGGCAGGGCCCGTACGATGTGATGGAGGATCTCGCGCGGTTCGAGCATCCGGCCCGGGCCGATCTCGTTCTCCGCCATCTCGCCGCAGCCCGTCGGCGTCACGAGGTAGCCATGTTCAGCGAGCAGCGCCACGTTCCGCCGCGTCGCGGACGCCTCCCACATGGCGGTGTTCATCGCCGGGGCGAAGAGGACCGGCGCGCGCGTGGCGAGGATGAGCGTGCTGAGGAAGTCGTCGGCGAGGCCGTGCGCAGCCTTGGCGAGGATATTGGCGGTTGCCGGGGCGATGGCGATGAGCTCGCCCCAGCGAGCGAGGGCGATATGTTCCGAGGCGACGGCGTTGGACCGGTCGAACATGTCGGTGATGACCGGGTGGTGCGAGAGGCCCTCGAACGTGAGCGGCGCGACGAACCGCGTTGCGTGTGCCGTCATGGCGACATGCACGTCGGCGCCCGCCTTGAGGCAGAGCCGCACGAGCTCGCAGGTCTTGTACGCCGCGATCCCGCCGGTCACCCCGATGACGATTCGCCGGTCGCGCAGCATCGGTCTTCATCCTCCTGCCGCCGCAGATCGGCGCTCGTTCGCGCCACGGCGAACACTACGGACCTCACGTCCAAGAGGGCACCGCGCGCCCTGCAGGCACCGCGCGCCCTGCGGGCGCGGAGATCAGGTCTTCCCTTCCTGCTGCGGCACCACGACCTTCACAGTGCCATCCGCGATCTCCTCGAGCGCCTGCACCGTCGCCTTCGGGCCGGACGTCTCCTCGTAGAGCACGCGGGAGCGCTGCAGCCTCCACTCGTTGATGGCGCGGGCACGCTTTGCCGCGGCCGCGACGATGCTATAGACCGAGTGACCATGCTTCGTCAGGTTCTCGACCGGCATCATCATTGTCTCCTTCAATTTGGCGATCTTGCGGTGCGGCGCCCTGCGGACGCGGCTCTCATATCCTCATGATACGATCAGTTCGGCAGCCAGTCCCCTTCCAGATCCATCCGCAGTATCCGACGGGATTCGACGCGGATGATCTCCAGCACGGCCTTGACCGCCTCGTCGAGCACGTCGTTCCACACGAGGTAGTCGTACTCCCTCGCGGCGGCAAGCTCCGCCGGCACGCGCGCGAGTCGGCGGCAGATCGCCTCCTCGCTCTCCGTGCGACGGTTGCGCAGGCGCTCCTCGAGCGCAGAGAGCGACGGAGGCGCGACGAACACCGTCACCGCGTCGGGCATCGTGCGCCTGATCTGCGCGGCGCCCTGGATGTCGATGTCGAGGATCACCACGCCGCCGTGTTCCTTGACCTTCTCCACGAAGGCGCGCGGCGTGCCGTAGTAGTATCCGGCGAACTCGGCCCATTCGACGAGCTCGCCATCCCGCTTCTTCCGCTCGAACTCCTCGCGGGTGACGAAGAAGTAGTCCCGCCCGTCCACCTCGCCCTCGCGCGGACTGCGCGTCGTCGCCGAGACGGACACGACACAGCGCGGCTCGGCCTCGAGCACACGGCGCGTGAGCGTGGACTTGCCCGTGCCCGACGGCGCCGAGATGACGAGGGCGAAGCCGCGCGGTCTGACCATCCATTCCCCCCTCTACTCCACGTTCTGCACCTGCTCCCGCAGGCGCTCGATCTCGTCCTTCATCTCGACGACGATGTGCGAGAGGGTCGCGTCGTTGGCCTTCGAGCCGATCGTGTTCGCCTCGCGGTTCATCTCCTGGAGGAGGAAGTTGAATTTCCGCCCGGCCATCTCTTCGCCCATGATCCGCTCGAACTGCTCGAGGTGCGAGCGGAACCGCACGCATTCCTCCGTGACATCCGACCGATCCGCCATGACGGCCACTTCGAGCGCGATGCGCTGCTCGTCCACCACGTCGGCCTTGAGGAGGTTGGCGATGCGGTCCGCCAGGCGCTGGCGATACTCCTCGACCCGCTGCGGCGCGCGCGCCTCGACCTTGGCAAGCAACCCTGCGAGGGAGGCCAACCGCGCGCGAAAATCCGCGGCCAGCGCCTCGCCCTCGCGCGCCCGCATCGCCTCGAGCTCGTCGAGCGCGATACGGAGCCCCTCGTCGACCAGGCGCGCGGCAAGCTCCTCGTCCACCGCCGTCTGACGCACCACGATAACATCATTCAGACGCGCGAGCATGTCCAGGCTCACCGCATCCTTGAGGCCGAGTTGGTCGCGCATCTGTTCGATCGCTCGCTTGTACGACTCCGCGAGGGCGAGGTCGACCGCCACCTGCTGCCCGAGGGGTGACTGTCCATTCCCCGAGTCGAGGGAGACGATCACGCTCACGCTGCCGCGGTTGACGCGCGCCTGGACCCGCTCCGCGACGTGGCTTTCGAGCGCCGCGAGCGCCCGCGGCAGCCGGACGTTCACCTCGGTGTACCGGCCGTTCACCGTCCGGACTTCCACCGTGAACGAGTACCCCGATTCTGCGGCCTGTCCGCGGCCGAACCCGGTCATGCTGCGTATCACGCGGCGCATCTCCAGCGCGAGGAATGCTGCGTGGACCAAATGACATAAGGTACGAACTCGGACGCGGTTTGTCGAGGCCGATACCGCGTTATCGTGCGGGATGGGCCACCTCGTAGCGGAAGAACACCTCCTCACCGACGACCTCGCACGCCGCGAGGTGAAGCCGCACCGCGCGGTCGATGGGGAAACCTGGGCCGTCGAGGATGCTCGGCGCCGTCGCGCCGCCGAAGAGCCAGGGGGAGATCGTGAGGTAGACCTCGTCCACCAGCCCTGCGGCGACGAGATCGAAGTTGAGCGTGCCACCCCCGAGGGCAAGGACGCGGCGCATCCCGCGGCGGGCCAGCGCATCGACGAGCGCCGGGAGATCGACGTCTCCCTCGCCGGTGGCGATCACTTCCGCGAGGTCGCCGAACCGACGGCGCGCTTCATCCTCGTTCGGAGCGAGCGTCGCGATGATCCGGGGAATCCTCTGACGCACGAAGAACGGCAGATCGAGCGCCAGGTCGAGGGACCGCGTCACGACGACGGTCGCCGGCTGCTCCGCCTGCCCGCGGTCCGCGCGAGCCTGCGCAAGAGCCGGGTCGCGCACGCGGTAGGTCGTCCCGTACGCGCGGATCGTCCCCGCCGCGACAAGTAGCGCGTCGGCCCAGGCGACCTCCTCCGCCAGGCGCCGCCGGTCCTCCTCGCCGGAGAATCGCGCCGCCTCCCGCGCGACGGTGGCGATCTTCCCATCGGCGGTCATCGCCATCATGAGGCGGACGTGCGCGCCGGCTGCTGTTCCGTCCATGGCATTCCGCCTTCCGTCACTTCGTCCCGGAGCACAGGCCGCGCCGGAGCGCCGGCGTGCGGCACCCGCACGAACGACGATGCGACCGCGCTCAAGACCGCGAGCACCGCTGCGCCGGTGAAGACGTACTCGACCCCGAAGAGCACCCAGGTGGCGCCGCCGAGCATGGGGATCGACATCGAGACGGCGTGATCGAGGGTGATGCCGAGGGAGAGCGTGGCAGTCAGGTCCTCTCGTTTCTCGGCGATCTTGCTCACGTACGTCGTCCGGGCCATGCCCATCGAGAAGAGCATCTGATCGAGGATGAAACACCCGTAGACGACAAAGAGGACGAGCCCGGTCGTGCCGAGCCGGTGCGCGAACCCATAGCCGATGCAGACGCCGACGAGGAGCGTGCCGTCGGTCATCAGCACGACTCGCTCGCCGAGGCGGTCGATCATCCGGCCGAGGAGCGGCTGGAAGCCGATGCCGAGGAGCGCGGAGACGATGGCGAGCGCGGCGAAGGTGGCGGGCCCCTGCTTGAAGATGGTGATGAGCACCCACGGAGCGAAGGTGATGAAGATCTGTTTGCGCGCGCCCGCGATGATCGAGAGCAGGTAGAAGAGCCGGTAGCGTTTCCGCACGACGAGCTTGGCGCGCGGCTGCTTCTCGCGCACGTGCGGGAGGCGCATGCGCAGGAGGGTGAGCGCGCTCAGCGCGATGAACCCGGCGCCGACGAGGAAGGCCTTCTGGTAGATCCCCCACGACGGCGTGAAGCGCCGGAAGAGCCACCAGGTGGCCGCAGCTCCGAAGATGGAGGCGACGGTGGTGACCGAGCCGATCTGGCCGAGCAACGTCGCCTCGCGCTCCTGCCGCGCGAAGCTGAGCGAGATCGACGAGCGCATGGGCATCATCAGGTGCATGCCTGCGGACTGGAGCACCATGAAGGCGACCATGAGGGCGTAGTCCGAACCGGCCCACGCCAGCCCTGCGAGCCCGAGCGCCATCCCCGCCGTGGCGAGCGCGGCGGTGCGTACCTCCGGCAGGAAGAAGAGCAGCCCCGAGGTGACGGCGACGAGGAAACCCGGCAGCTCCCGAGGGAACTCGATCTCCCCGCGGGCCGCCGCCGAGAGGTTGAACGTCGCCCGCAGGTAGTTGTTGAACGCCGGGTCGGTGAGTCCGCCGCCGACAGCAGCCAAGCACAAGGCGCCGATGAACCAGCGAAGATTCGCCGGTTGCGCCTTCCAGCGTTCGATGAGCCGGCCGAACGGGGCGATGACGGGAGCAGACCTCATGCCGCAGCTATCCTTCACCCCGTCGGGGACGGATCATGGTCGAGGCGGTGCAGGTGCGTCCACGCCCGGTAGGTGGTGCCACCGGAGGCGCTGCTGGAGCGACGAACCCGCGTACAATGGATACGACATTCGGCCCGGAGAACCGCCGCCCGGTCGCCCGCAGCAGGATGGGTCAGCGGCCCGTGCGCAGCCGGAGCTGGACGTAGCGGATGATGCCGTCGCCTGTCGTGCCGCAGAGGTCGATCGTCTTCGACGGCGCACATCCGGCGCGCGGCAACGCCGAGCACGTCGCCGGCCGCGACGAGGTGGTCGGCGGTCGCCGCCTCGGCGTCAAGGTCGTCGTTCCGCCACACGTGGCAGTGCATGTCGATCTTCGGGCGACGAATGCCCGCGTCGGTGTTGATCACGGCGTGCCCTTCCCTCACGTTGGCGCCGGCCCCTACCTGCCCTTCGCCCGCGGACGCGACATGTCCGTCCCCCTTGGGGACGCGGCGTTCCTACACACGCTTCCTGCAGTGAACGCCTACCCTCCGTACTTCTCGCCGAGCTCGCGCAGAAGATCGACGAAGGCGCGGTAGTCGTCGAAGGAGATGTCCGGCGGCGTCGAGTGATCGAGGCAGGGGATGAATCCGCCGTCCTGCAACAGCTCCGGCACCTTGCGCATGACCTCCTGCCGCATCACGTCGCCGCCCGCCGCGACGGCGCGCTTGTCGATGCCACCCACCATCGCGACGCGGTGGCCGTAGCGCTTCCGAATCCTTTGCGGCTCCATCCCGGCGGCGATCTCGAACGGCATCATCGCGTTCACTCCGGCGCCGAGGAACAGGTCCATGAGCACCTCGGCGTTGCCGTCGGTGTCGAGGAGGACGACCTCGATGCCGGAGCGGCGGATATGGTCGATGAGCGGCTCGTAGTAGGGCATCATGAACCGCTTCA
>Ga0315279_10004935_pt1 | contig 17643 bp, 14 predicted proteins | sample YL17G06_20_MG_FD_203694 | JGI IMG/M metagenome (GOLD analysis project Ga0315279, IMG submission 203694) | Sediment microbial communities from Yellowstone Lake, YNP, Wyoming, USA - YL17G06_20 | ecosystem: Environmental > Aquatic > Freshwater > Lake > Sediment | place: USA: Wyoming | collected... | reverse complement strand
GCGAGAGGAGCTGGGCGAGGTTGAACCGGATCCCGAGGTTCCAGGCGATCACGAGAAGGGAGATGTACAGGAGGAAGAGGAGAAGGATCGCGATAAAGTGCTCATACGTCTCCCTGAACCTCTCGACATTCTCCTTCAGGGGATCGATCCGGGGGATGAGCAGGAGGAGGAGGGCAAGGCCGGCGGAGATGAGGGGTACGAGGAAGAGCCCCCAGATCTTTGGCAGGTACCCGTTCGTCTCGCCGGAGAAGCCCCAGTGGGAGGCCATCAGGTCGGGCATGAAGGGATACGCGATGATAGCAAGGGCGAAGGTGAGGATCAGGATCCCGAGGATGATCACCCTGCTCCTGGTGAGGTGCATGATCAGGATGCACCCTCCGGCCATATAGGACTACCATGGAATTGGAGTAGATCTGCGGGTCGGCCGGTTCTCATGGACCCTCATGCCCGCCGGCTTTGCCTGTCACATCTCCCTGCCGTAGGGCCTTCACCGGGCCAAACTTCTCTTCATACGCTGCCAGGGCACGGGGGGCGCCGAGCAGGAGGCGCCTGACGGTGTTGTGCGCCACCGGGTTTTCCGCGGGGTCGAATACCTTGAGGAGATCGGCAAGGAGCCCTGCAAGGGGGAGGTGGTATTCCTGCTCCATGCGGTCCAGGTGCCCGAAGGCCTGGAGGGCCCGCACCGTGGAGGTCTCGTTCACCCTGCCAAGCCCCTCGAGGATCTTCCTGAGGTGAGTCCGCCCCCCGGAGGTCTGGAGCGATACCTTCCGGTTCATGGCAAAGCGGACGTAGAGGGCCCGCTGGTCGTTGGCCTGCTCGATCCGGAACGCAGGGGACAACTCCGCACGCTGCACCAGGTCCACGAGATCGGGTGCGTTCGACCCTGCCACCGTGGAGAGGAATGCCTCCCAGGCCACCAGGTTCTTCGATGACTCATCCATGAAGCTCTCGAAGATGGCGAGACGGTCATGGGATGAGGATGCAAGGAGGAGCCGGAAAGCATTGAGCCGGTCGCTCGCCGCGATAGAGTCATGGAACTCTCGGAGAAGGAGGTGATGGACCCCGGCACTGTCCAGGGTGGCGAGGATCTCGAGGCAGAGGTTCTTCACCTGCCGCCTCTTGATGGCCCGGATCCTGTCGGGAATGGTGGCGGGGACGGGGTCGGTGGTAAAAGAGCTGTAGAGGGAGAGGAGGGTCTCCTGATGGCGGACCGCAATGGCAGAGATGAGCTGCTGCCGGGCCTCATACAGGGCCCGGTACCGGTGGGCAAGCCCCTCGTCTTCGACGGATTCAAAGATGGTGAGGCCCTGCCCGCCCACCCGGTCCAGGAGATCCTGGTCACCGAGGAGGTCCATGAAGAGGGTGGTGAACATCTCCGATGGAGCTTTGCCCGGGTCTGCGATGAGCCGGGCCTTCTCCCTGTCTGCAAGGGTGAAGAAAGCGAGGTACCGGTTCACCGCATCCGGGTCGGTCCTTGCCTGGAGGTGGAGGGCCTCCTCGCCGGGATCGAACCTGACCTTCCCGTAGAAGGAGTATCCCCGGTTCAGGGATATGCAGGCAGGGCGGTCCACCCCGGGGATGGCGATCACAACGCTCCCGTTCCTGATCCGCTGCATCCCTTCGGCAAGCACCTTCCCCCCCTCTCCGATGAGGGCAAACGAGAAGGGAAACTCCCAGGTCTTGCCGCCCTTCGAGCTGGTGGTGGTGAGATTGATGGTAAAGGTCCGGGCGGGTTTATCATACGCGGTTTTTGCTGTCACCACGGGATAGCCAGTCTCCTTCAGCCAGACCTCCGCGAACCCTGCAAAGTCCTGGCGGCCCACCTCCTCCATGCACGCGATCCAGTCAGCCCGGGAGGCGTTTGCATGCCGGAATCGCGTGTGGTAGGCGTGGAGGGCCTGCGCAAAGGCCCCCTTCCCCAAGATGGTCTCCACCATGCGCACGAACTCGGGGGCCTTCACGTAGGTGACCGCCGTGATCAGGTCGTTCGGGTCATTGAACCCGTCGGGCTCGATGGGCATGGCCATGGCGCCGGTATCCAGGGCCAGGGTCCCGCCCTCGGGGGAGAGGAGGGTGAGGACGGTCAGGAGACGGTTGTAGTCGGGCCCGAAGAGGAAGGCATGGTTCTTGTTCTCGACAAAGACCGTGACCGCCTCGTTCAGCCAGAGCTCGAAGGGAGATCTCCCGGTCACCTCGGAGCCGTTGAGGTTGTGGTAGTACTCGTGGACCTTCACCCGGAAGAGGTAATCGTAGGCCGGGTCCGTCATCTCGGGGAAGGGCATGATCCGGTTCGTCGTGATGGTGGTGTTCCCCACGTTCTCCATCCCCCCGAAGTCGGAGTTCTGCATCCCGATCTCGCGGTAAACCGTCCCGGTGTACTGGTAGCTTGGGGTGATGCGGGAGGTGAGGAGAGAGAGCTTCTCCCGCACCGTTTTCAGACGCACGGGATCTCCGCTCCCTTCCTTGAGTGTCTCGCGCTCCTTGATGAGCCGCAGGATCTCCGTCCTCGTCTCCAGGTCTCTGAACTGTTCCGGGCCGGTGAAGAGGTAGACCCAGATGACCGCGTCGTGGAGGATTCCGAGAGCCTCCTTGCCGAGAGCGGGATCCGAGGACGGCGGAACCAGGAGCTCGAGGGTGAAGGCCTTCCCGTTCGGGTACTCGCATTCCCTGCTGAAGGATGCGTAGGTCCCCAAACCAAGGAAGAAGAGGTAGGGCGCCATGGGGGTGACCATGTTTGCATACCGAATCCTGTCACGGCCTCCTCCCACAGGATGCCGTTCCTCGGCGACATCCCCGTTGGAGATGAGATGGGTGTACCGGGAGCTGGCAATGATCGTGGTCATGTAGGTGCACTTGGCCGTCATGTCGTCGATGCAGGGTACGAGGCGCTGGAACCCCCACTGCTGGCACTGGGTGATCTGGGTCGGCGGGGCGCCTGGAGGGGTCTCGTCGAAGTAAAGCCCCTCCAGGATGTTTCGCGTCGGCTGGCAGATGGTCTCGGTACGGATGGTGAACTCCGTCCCAGGAGGGATCCGGGGCTGGAAGGTGAGGTAGATCTTCGCCTGGCCCCTCCGGTAATCTGCCGTGACCCGGCGGCCCTCCGAGATGATGGAGATGATCTCGAGGTCCTTTGCGTTCAGGACGAGGGTCTGGACGGATCGTTCGAGGGTCCGGGCGGTAAGGACGGAGATGACCCGGGTATGCTCATCGTAAACATCGAAGGTGAGGTCCATGTGGACGACCTTCACCGGTATCTCGCCAAAGTCCTCGGGGTAGTATCTGAAGATCCGGTTCATCTGCCCACCCTCACCGAAGAGCCGGAGCCATCTGCGCCTTCCATGCCATCATCTCCATCCTGTGGGGTTTCCGTCCGGCATGAAGATAATCCTTCCCACTCATCAGGTGAAGGATTATTGTGCAGGACCCGTCCTGATGGGCCCTGCGGGAGTCTCGTATTGCGAAGGGTAAGGTGCTCCCCACCCCCCCGGCAAGATGCAGTCCACCGACGATCATTACGCGAATCATTCTTCTCCCGTTTTCTCATGATACCAAGTATCCGTTATCGACCTGGAATGATGGGATCTCTCAGAGTTTCATGGAACCATCCGGGCCTGACCTGAACGCTCTTAGGGGCTTCGCCCGCCTACCTGGACATCTCCCGGAATGCGATAGCCCCTCTGAGTGGGCCTGCATAAGAGGCTGTATGGGTACTCTACCCTCTCATTTCTGTTTAAGAACGAACCGGTGCTGTATACAGACGGGCTCTCACATCGGAATCCTCTTCATGCCGCCACCTGCCTCACTGCCGAAAGACCCCCCGAATGCCATCTCCAGGAGAATTCGGGGTGTATTCCGGCTTCAGTTTTACCTTTCAGACATGTACAATGAAGATAGGCCACAAAGGGTTTAAAGGATGAGCCCCAAGAGGGGTGTGCCGGGGGCCGTTCTTTACAGCGCTATCACCTTTGCTGATCGTCATTGACCTTCGCGCCACCCGGACCCCACCCGTTGAACCGGGCGGCACCAGCACGCAGCACGGAGGTGCATCATGAACCAGAGATATTTGACGAGTATCGACGAGCTTGACGACCGTTTCGGCCTCTCGCGAGGGGAACGCGACCAGATGGATGAGGTCTGCGAAAAGTTCCCCTTCCGGACCAGCGAGTATTACCTCTCCCTCATTGACTGGGAGGCTAGAAATGATCTCCTGCACAGGATCGTGATCCCGGATCCCCGTGAGCTGAAAGGCGGGGGATCCCTTGATCCCTCTTCCGAGAAGGATCTCATAAAGATGACCGGCGTCCAGCACAAGTAAGCCCAGACCGGATTTCATCCATGAACCGATTGCTCATCGTCTCAAACAGATTGCCGGTAACCGTACATAAGCGGGGCGGCGACCTGCACTTCCAGCAGAGCGTCGGGGGTCTCGCAACAGGTCTTGGCTCCACCTATGTAAACCGCCCGTCGTTATGGCTGGGGTGGCCAGGGGTCTCTTCCAAGAGCCTCTCCTCCGGCGATAAGAAGCGGATAACGGAAAAATTTAGGGATATCCAGTGCCAGCCGGTATTTCTATCAGAGTACGAGATTGAGAAGTATTACACTGGTTTCTGCAACCGGGCGATCTGGCCGTTATTTCACTACTTCTCCCATTATGCCGTTTACGACCCCTCTTCCTGGAAGGTCTATGCCAAGGTGAACAAAAAATTCTGTGATGCGGTCTGTGCCGTTGCAGAACCTGACGATGTGATCTGGATTCATGATTACCACCTGATGCTCCTCCCGGGACTGCTGAGGGAAAGGATGCCCGATGCCGCCATCGGGTTCTTTCTCCATATCCCGTTTCCCCAGTACGAACTTTTCCGGCTCCTCCCGTGGCGTAAGGAGATCCTCTCGGGGCTTATCGGTGCCGACCTCATCGGGTTCCATACCTTTGAGTATGTCACGTACTTCCTGAACACGGTCCGGAGGATTCTTGGATATGAGCAGGAGATGACCCGGATCAAGGCGGGCGATAGGATGGTCAAGGTTGACACCTTCCCCATGGGTATCGACTACAGGCGGTTCGCCGGAGCCGTGAAGGATCCCGTGGTGGAGAAGGAGATCGCAAGGATACGGCATTTCGTGACCACCGGGAAGATCATCCTCTCTGTCGACAGGCTGGACTACACCAAGGGGGTCCCTCTCCGTCTCATGGCCTTTGATGCTCTGCTCGAGGAACATCCCGAATTGAAAGAGAAGGTGACCATGATTCTCATCGCGGTTCCTTCCCGCACCCGGATCGACCGCTATGCCGAGCTCAAGCACGAAGTCGACCAGCTGGTGGGCAGGATCAACGGCAGGCACGGCACCATGTACTGGACCCCGATACGGTACCTGTATAAATCCCTGCCCTTCTGCAAGCTCGTTGCCCTCTACAACATCGCAGACCTTGCCCTCATCACCCCCCTGCGCGACGGTATGAACCTGATGGCAAAGGAATACCTTGCAGCAAAGGGAGAAGGGACCGGAATGATTGTTTTAAGCGAATTTGCCGGGGCAGCAAAGGAACTGGGGGAGGCAATCCTTGTCGATCCCAATAATATCTCGGAATTTTCATCTGCAATCCACCGGGGGCTGACACTCCCCGACGAGGAGAAGATGAAACGCTTGAAGGCGATGCAGGAACATCTCCGCCGGTATGACCTGGACCGGTGGACTTCGGATTTCCTGTCCGTGCTTGAGAGCCACAAGGACTATCAGAGGGTGCTCGCTGCACGGTTTATGGATGCCCGGGCCATCCGGAACCTGCATGATGATTACCGCGCGGCCTCCACAAGGCTCCTCTTCCTCGATTACGACGGGACTCTTGTTCCCCTGGCAGAGACCCCGGAACAGGCGTATCCGGACGGGGAGATCCTGAAGATTCTCGATACGCTCTCGGGAGATCCACGGAACACGGTGGTTATCATCAGCGGCCGCGAGAGGTCGGTTCTGGAACGGTGGTTTGGTGCCCTTGACGTTGGGCTCATCGCCGAGCACGGCATCTGGAACAGGGACCGCGGGGGTGCGTGGGAGATGACGAGAGCGGTCACGAAGGAGTGGAAGAAGGAGATACGTCCGATCCTTGAGGTGTATGTCGATCGTACCCCGGGATCCTTTGTCGAGGAGAAAGAGTATTCCCTGGCATGGCATTTCCGGAATGCCGACCCCGGCCTCTCGGGCACCCGATCCTTTGAACTGCGGGAGGATCTCATGCTCAGGACGAAAAATCTGCACCTGGCTCTCCTTGAAGGGGATAAGGTGGTGGAGGTGAAGAATGCCGATATCCATAAGGGGACAGCCGTACAGCACTGGCTCAGGAGGGGCACACACGATTTTATTTTTGCCATCGGTGACGACCGGACCGATGAAGATCTCTTTGCAGCAGTTCCCAGTGATGCCTGGACGATAAAAGTCGGACCGGATCCGTCGCGGGCGGCCTATAGTGTCCGTTCAGTCAACGGGGTGAGAGGACTGCTGAAGGAGTGGAGTTCTCCAACGGAACATGATACTCCGGGGGGAGAGAAGTGAAGAGGTTCCTTGAGGATTACCGGGAGATCGTCGGGGACAGGGTGATTGCCGATCTCTATGACAAGGCGCGGGCACTCAGTGGGAGGCATATCATCCAGATCAACTCCACCTATCAGGGAGGGGGAGTTGCCGAGATGCTCTCCTCCCTTATCCCGCTCATGAATTACATGGGGGTCGAGACGGGGTGGAGGATCCTCCACGGGAACCCGGATTTCTTCGGGATCACAAAGAAGTTCCACAACGCCCTCCACGGGGAGAAGATCCGCCTGACAGAAATGAAAAAACGGATTTACCTGGAGACAAATGAAAAATTCTCTGTTTTCACCCATATGAACCATGGCTGCGTGATCATTCATGATCCCCAGCCCCTTCCCCTCATCAATTTTTACCGGAAGGTGCAGCCATGGATATGGCGCTGCCACGTCGACCTCACGAATCCGGACAAGCAGGTCTGGAACTATCTGAAGAAATTCCTGCTCCGGTACGACATGGTCATTGTCTCGAGCGAGGGATACCTGCGGGAGGATCTTCCCGTTGAACAGCGGGTATGCCCGCCGGCCATCGATCCCTTCTCACGGAAGAACAGGCCTCTCCCGAATCCGGTGATGGACAGGTACCTCAAGAAGTTCGGGGTCCCCACCGACAAACCCCTCATCACCCAGGTATCCCGCTTCGATAAGTGGAAGAACCCGGAGAAGGTCATCGAGATCTTTCGGGAGGTGAAAAAGAAGGTCGATTGCAGGCTGGTCCTCTGCGGGAGCATGGCCAGCGACGATCCCGAAGCTCTGGAAATTCTCTCCCGTGTCCAGGGATGTGCCTCCCACCTCACACCCAACAAGGATGTGATCCTGATCACGAGCGAGAACGATACCCTGGTGAACGCGATTCAGAGAAGATCTTCCGTGATCATCCAGAGATCCTCCCGGGAAGGGTTCGGGCTCACGGTCACGGAAGCGCTCTGGAAGGAGAAACCGGTGGTTGCATCTCATGTCGGGGGAATCCCCCTGCAGATAAAGGATGGTGAGTCGGGCTTCCTCGTCAACCCGGATGATACCCGCGGGTTTGTGAAGCGGGTGATAGAGATCTTGGAGCACCCGGATCTTGCAGAGAGAATGGGCGCGAAGGGAAGAGAAACGGTGAGGGAGAAATTTCTCATCACCCGTCTGCTTCTGGATCACCTTGTCTTTACGAAGGACGCCATGGACATGTATTCGTCCAACCGATGAGGTGTGGTTGAAGCCCCTGATGGTGCATACCTTCACGGGGTTGCTACCGCATCTCCATCACCATCTGCAAAACGGCCCTGTGTCCCCCCAATCTCACCTTATCGCATTTTTTTGGGAGAGAAAGGGAGTCTTTCGTCCAGACACGGCACGGTGGACAACCGGATCATCGCCGTCCCAGTCGCATCCTGGAAGGATCATTAAACCGGACGCATCCGCCAGGACCTGTACTCCGGCGTTGCATCCTGCATATCTTTCCAGAGCCACACCATCCGGTCCAGGAACCACAGTTTCCCCATATACACAACCATGGCCCCAAATATTGTCGGCCAGGGATCCAGTACGAAAATACCCCCGAGGGTACAGAACATCCCGAGTCCTGAAACCGCGGAGAGAAGTGTCGGGACTCTCCGATGGTATGCCGGCACGGGTACCGTGTCGCGGTTCAGCCAGACCCGCTCCCCGAGCACCCCCTGGGATGCCCAGTGATCAAGCGATGGCGGGGCCTGGAAGATGCGGGGGTTATACCATGTCCAGAGGAGTGAAAGGGCAACAGGGATGAGAGCCCACCACCCGAGCCATACCCGGCTCCAGAGCGAGATGACAAGAACCGGGAGCACCGTGCTACGCGAGATGACGCTCCACGGGTTTGCATGACGCAGCCAGGTTGCGTCATCCATCCCGAAGAGAAGAGCAATCCTCTGCTCCAGTGCCATGGTTTTTCCTGTGCTCCTGGTGGCAATAGTCTTTGTCCACGGTTCGGGGCCACCGGCCGCTGCGACTGGGCCTACCGGAAGAGTATGCCCGTCGCCCCATACGGTGTATACCGGGATAGATGCTCGCGATAAACTCCTTATGGCACGAAATTTCGGATGATAACCACCTTTGTGAAATTTTTTATCGATTGAACCCCCAGTGTACGACATGGAGGAGATACTCTCTTCGATTGAGTTCCAGATGAGCCTCCTTCTCTTCATCGCCCTCGCAGGGTACCTGCTCGCTTCCCGTATCAACCAGTCTGCGGTCATCGGGGAGATCCTGGTGGGGCTCGTGGTGGGCCCGAGCCTCCTCGGCCTCATCACCTATACCGATTTTGTCCGGAGCATCGCCACCATGGGGGCCATCATCCTCCTCTTCGTCATCGGCTTTGAGTTCAATCTTGAGGATATCCTGAATCTGCGCTACCTCTTCATCGCCCTCGTCGGTGTTATCATCCCGTGGGCTGGCGGGTACGGGCTTGCCCTCCTGTTCGGCTATCCCGCTCCCGGCGCCATCTTCGTCGGGACAGCGCTCACGGCGACGAGCATCGCCATCACCGCAAATGTCCTGAAGGAAATCGGCAGGCTCCAGACCGGCGCAGCGAAGGCCATCATCGGCGCAGCGGTCATCGATGATATCCTCAGCCTCCTCGCCCTCTCGCTCTCGGGTTCCCTGGTCGCAGGGACCATCTCGGCCCTCTCGATAGGTGTGGTCCTCCTTAAGGCCTTCCTCTTCCTCGGGCTGGGCGGGTATATCGGCCTGAAATATATCAGTGCATTCCTGGAAAAACTGGATAACCAGCCCATCGGGCAGAAATACCCCGAGTTTATCTTTATCTTCGCCATGATGATCGCCTTCCTCTATGCGATGTGCGCCGAGCTGGTCGGGCTCTCCGCCATTGTCGGGGGATTCATCGCAGGGGTCTCCATGTGCGGCGTCTGCCTGAGGCACAGCAGGAGCATCAAGGAGGGTGCAGAATACCTCTACATCATCTTTGCATCGATATTCTTCGTATCCCTCGGGATCATTGCGGATTTCAAGGCCATGACCCCCGAGCTCATGATTTTTCTCGGCGCACTGACCCTCGTCGCAATCGCAACCAAGGTCGCGGGATGCGGCATACCAGCGCGCCTTGCCGGGATGAGCACCCGGGATTCCCTGATCGTGGGTTTTGGAATGTCTCCCCGGGGCGAGGTTGCCATGATCGTTGCCCTCATCGGCCTCGGCCAGGGAATCATCGATCAGGGGATCTACGTGGTCCTCGTGCTCATGAGCCTGCTTACGACGGTTATCACACCGATAGTGTACCGGAACTGGCTCTACCGGGAGGATCTCGCATCAGATGCGGGTTGAGGAGGGGGACCGGAAGAGAACATCCTGCAAGAGTATACCTTGAAGGATCAAGAACGGTGATGTAGAAAGAACTGGAGCCTACAATTCCGGGCGGGAAGGGGAGATGCCCTTGTAACATCCTCCGGGCTCAGACCCTCCGCCAGAATTCCCACCATCTGCTGCTCTGGTAGGGAAAGACGCCGTCCCTGCTCCCGTATTCCCTGTCCAGGAGGTGACGGATGAGCCGGATCTCCTCTCCCAGGCCCTCCACGGATGCCCGGAGCTCATGGATGGCGGCATTCAGCCTCTCGTATTCCTCAAAGGCCCTCTTCTGGTTCATGGTAGTCATCTCCGCGCCCTGGAAGCGGGCATAGCCATTCTCGATGAGTTCCAGGATCGCCCGGTTCCTGTCGATCCCGTGCTCTTTCGCGAACCGGTCGATGAGCTCCATGGCTTCCGCATCGGTGCTGAACGAGACCCTCACGGCCATTCTGTCACATCCCCTGGTGAATGGATAGGTTACCGGATGGAGAGTTGCCGGTACTATGAGAAAAAATGAGCTCACCAAGGATCCGGTTGGATACCATCAGCAGAAAGGATTGGAGAAGGGCTTTAGTAGGGTGATGGAGAGAAGAATACGTAGCCATGTACATTATTATCGTTGGGGTGGGGGGGATAGGGAGAAACCTCACGGAGGTCGCCGTCGCCCACGGGGACAACGTGGTGATCATCGACCAGAACGAGTCGCGGTGCAACGAGATCCTGGAGCAGTACGATGTGCTTGCCATCGTGGGCAACTCCACCGACAAGCAGATCCTTGAGGATGCCGGGGTCGAGAGGGCAGACGTCCTCGTTGCCACGACGGGCGATGACTCCGTGAACCTCATGACCTGCTGGCTGGCAAAACGATACAAGGTCCCGAATGTCATCTCCATCGTCAACCAGAAGGAGCACTCTGACCTCTTCAAGGAAGTCGGGGTGACGATCAGCGAGAACCCCGATGAGCTGGTGGCAACAAAGCTTTATTACTGGACAGAGAATCCCCACCTCCAGCAGCTCGCGTCCATTCCGGGGGGGAAGATCTTTGAGATCACGGTGGACGAGGGGGCCCCCATGGTCGACAGGGAGGTCCGCGAGTTCACGGTGAAGGATTTTGTCTTCATTGCCATCCTGAGGGTAGGGGGGGATCTCATCATCCCGACAGGTTCCACGAGGATCCTCCCCGGGGATGCCATCACAGTCTTCACGAGAAAGGAGACCGAGGATTCCTGCATCAGGGAGCTGAACCGGATGCTCAAGAAGCCCGGTCCCTAGCTCTGGGGATGTATTCTTGGGAGAGGGCGCTCCCGTGAGGATCCCGTCTGGTCAGCCCGACTAGGTGGCCGTCGGGGTATCGAAGCCCCGGGCAAGCCCCATGGCGAGGATGATGACGGGCACGAACTCGAGCCTGCCGAACCACATGAGAAAGATGAACAGCCATTTTATGGCAATGGGGCTCGCCGGGGTCAGGTACCCGAGGCCCAGGCCGCAGTTGGAGAGGGCCGATACCAGCTCGAAGATCACCTCGTACACCGGGAAGGATGTCGCGAAGAGGTGGAGCGCAAGGATGGCAGCGACGAAGATGGTCAGCACGTAGAGGATAATGATGAGCATGTTCTTCGAGAGCTCGAGCTCGGAGATGTCCTTGGGGATATTCTTTCCCTCGTACTGGAACGGGACGATGACGTTGGACCTCGCGAAATAGCGCCTGAACCACCAGATGAGCCCCCGGTAACCGAGGACGATCCGGTTCACCTTGATACCTCCTGAGGTGCTTCCCCTGGCACCCCCGACCATGATGAGCATGGTAAGCATGATGACCGGGAGGGATGCCCAGAGGTGCGGGTTGGCATTCTGGAACCCCGTGGTGGTAAGGCCCGATACCGCACAGAAGATCCCCTGGCGGACTGCATCGAGGAAGGGGAGGTCATTGAAGAGGTGGAGATCGAGGACGATGAAGAAGGATCCGGCGGCCGCGAAGAGGAGGACGGCCCGGAGACTTGAATCCCCAAGAATCTTCGAGAATTTCCCATGGGCAGCGAAGAAGAAGAGCTGGATGGGGATGGAACCTGCGAGCATGACGGGAACGAGGAGGAGCTCGAGCAAGGGATTCCCGTAGTAGGCCATGCCGCCCTCGTGGACGGAGAACCCGCCGGTCGAGATGGCGGTCATGACGAGGTTTACGGCATCCCAGACCGGTATACCGGAGAAGAGGAGGAGGAGCACACCGATGGTCGTGAGGGAGAGGTAGGTCGCAAGCATCCGCCGCCCGGTCTCAACGACGTTGGGCATGAGGGCCTCCTGCCTCCCTTCCGAGCGGTAGAGCTTGAACTGCGCGATCCCCGACCCGCTCATCATGGCGATGCCAAAGGCGATGACCCCGATCCCTCCCAGCCACTGTATGAGGGACCGCCAGAAGATCAGAGTCTTTGGCGCGATATCCAGGGAAGTCATCATGGTGAACCCGGTCGTGCTCCACCCGGACATGGATTCAAAGATGCTGTCCGTGATGGACATGTGGAGCCCGAGGATGAAGGGAAGGGACCCGATGAGGGCCACGGCGAACCAGGTGAGGGCGACCCCGGCGATGGCAACGCTCATCTGGGGTACCCTCTCCCTCTTCGGGACCCGGGCCATCAGGCTTCCCAGGACGAAGAAACTCGCGGGGACCGAGGCCATGGGGAGAACCAGGTCCCATTCCCGGTATAACACAAGAACGGCGAAGGGGATCACGGTGATGAGGGCGAGGTAGTGGAAGATGAGGCCCATGTCATGGGCAATCATCGCGAGATGCTCAAGCCTCTTCATGGATGAATCCTCGATGTGGCTTTACTCCTTCCCGTACTGGTTGATGAGCCGGATGAGGTTCCCGAGCCCCTCCATCTCCATCTCGAGGACCTGGTTCCTCGTCATCCCCATGGAGGTCTCCCCGTCGGCGGTGAGGGTCTCGGGCCCCCTCACCACCACCCGGTCGCACCCGTCGGCCGAGAGGACCTCCCGGGCCTCCTCGTCGTGGACAAAGGCGCGGCCGGGGAAGATCACCACGCCCTCGAGATCGTCCGGATCGAGGCGTTCCAGGTCGTCGATGGTGATGAGGCAGGCGATCTCCTTGTCCACAGGAATGACCCGGCAACGGTATCCCCGCCGGTCCAGGATCTCCTGGATGAAGGGGGCTGCCACCCGGCCGCTGACGACAGTGGCCCGGCCCGTCACCCGGGGGAGTTTGTCAAGCAGCCCGTCCTCGGAGAGGATGGTGAAGGGGGATCCGATCTCCGGGTCCCAGAGCGGCGTCCCGGTGATCTTCATCCTGAACTCCCGGGACAGGTTGGTGACCATGTCCCTGAATTCCTCTACAGTCTGCATTGTCTGGCCGGGGAGGATGGGGGCGTTCCCCAGGATGAGCCCCGATTCCAGGGTGTTCGCAAACCGCATAAGGATGAGCCCCTTCGCCCCCCGCTCCTCGAGCCAGCTGCAGGTCTCGAAGAGGACCTCACCATCGTTCATCCCGGGGATCACCACAGCAGCTCCATAGACGTCACACCCTTCGCAGAGATCCTCCAGGATGGAGAGGGATACCTCGGGGGTCGGGTCATGCATGTGTTTCCGCCGGAGCTCCGGGGACGATGCGAAGATGGTGAAGGAGACCTCGGCAAGGCCTCGGTCAACGAGGAACTGCGAGAGGGTGGGATCATCGAAGCCTTTCCCGCTCGTGTAGCCGATATGGAGCGGCGCCTCCATGCCGGCGAGGAGGTCCACGAGGTCACGGAAGCGGGGGTAGCAGCTCGGGTCGCCGCCGCCGCTGATGGTGATCCTCGTGAGGTCCCCCTCCATCATCTGGAGGTTCGCGAGGACGTCGTCGGCGATGGCGGGCAGGTCCCGAAAGCCCGAGTACCGCTCCTTCACCGACCGCGAGCAGTAGTCGCAACCCTTCCTGAAGGGCGGGCAGTGCCTGCACCCGAACGGGGGGACGTCCTTTGCATGCCTGAAGTAGCAGTAGTCGCAGAAGCCCCGGCAGTCGAGGCCCGGCCTGCCCCCGATGTCCACGGTGAGCTGGGGCATCCATGTAAAATCGGTGCTCATGGAATAATGACCTTTTGATGCCCCCAGGGCCTTAGGGAACGCCCGGGGTTCGTCACGGACCCCCGGTGCCTGTACAAGGGTGTTTGCCCGGGATGGGATCTTCCCTGGCATAACAATTATCTACCGGAGATGTTATCGATGACCTATGGACGGCTTCATGCACGATATGTACGACGACATGTTCGGATGGTACTACGGTTCTATGTTTACCGGCTGGATCTGGATGGGGATTTCCTGGATCCTCCAGCTGGTCGTCGCGTATTTCGTGTACCAGGACGCAAAGCACCGCGACAAGAACCCGCTCCTGTGGGCCATCCTCGTTATCATCCCCATGCTTGGCTGGCTGTTCCTCGTGATCTACATCATCATCCGGGAGGCCGGCCACCCGGGTCCCCGGGGTGAAGGGGCCTCGGCGAAAGCGATCCTCGATGAAAGGTTTGCAAGGGGAGAGATCACCGCTGAGGAATACCGGAAGATAAAGGAAGAGCTGGACCGGTAAGGGGAATATGGGATGGAAATGAAGGACATGCATCACGGGGGCCACGCCGCACACGGAGGCAACGAGGGTCACAGGGCGATGTCCGGGCCGTCCATGCCGGAAGGCCACCGCCCGGGTATGCACGGGGCCCACCGCCACATGCTCGAGGATTTCCGGAGACGGTTCATCGTCTCCATGATCCTTACGGTCCCGATCCTCGTCCTCTCCCCCACCATCCAGTCTTTCTTCGGGTTCTCCCTCGTTTTTGCAGGATCCGACCCAATCCTCCTCGTCCTCTCGACGGCAGTGTACGCCTATGGCGGATACCCGTTCCTCAAGGGAATCGTTCAGGAGCTGCGCTCCCGGCTCCCGGGCATGATGACCCTCATCGCGGTAGCCATCACCGTTGCGTACGGGTTCAGTGCGGCCATCGTCCTGGGCCTGGTCTCGGGAGACCCGTTCTTCTGGGAACTCGCCACCCTGATCGACATCATGCTCCTCGGCCACTGGGTGGAGATGCGATCGGTGCTGGGCGCATCCCGTGCCCTGGAGGAGCTGGTGAGGATCATGCCCTCCGAGGCTCATCTCCTGAAAGATGGAGGCGGGACGGTGGACGTGAAAGTGGAGATGCTTGAACCGGGTAACCGGGCACTTGTGAAACCCGGCGAGAAGATACCGGTTGACGGGATGGTGATCGAGGGAAAATCCAGTGTAAATGAATCGATGCTCACCGGAGAATCAAAGCCCGTCTCCAAGAAACCCGGGGATAAGGTCACCGGAGGCTCTATCAACGGGGAGGGGTCCCTTACCGTCGAGGTGATGAAGATCGGGAAGGACACCTACCTCAACCAAGTCATCGAGCTCGTCCGGAGGGCCCAGGAGAGCAAGTCCCGGGCCCAGGACCTGGCAGACCGGGCCGCACTCATCCTGACCCTGATCGCCCTCTCGGTCGGGGCCGTCACCTTCACCGCTTGGTATCTCTTCGGCCCGAACCTAGACTTCGCCGTCGAGCGCGCAGCCACCGTCATGGTAATCGCCTGCCCCCATGCCCTCGGCCTCGCCGTCCCTCTCGTGATCGCGGTCTCCACCGCTCTTGCCGCGAACTCCGGCCTCCTCATCCGGGAACGGCAGGCCTTCGAGCGGGCAAAGGACCTGCAGGCGGTTGTTTTCGACAAGACGGGGACCCTCACCCGGGGAGTATTCGGGGTGACCGATCTCCTCGCCTTCGGAGATGGGGGAGAGAAGGAGATCCTCGCCCGTGCCGCATCCCTCGAAGGCAACTCTGAGCATCCCATAGCCCGGGGGATCGTGCGGAGCGCCACGGAGAAGGCCATTTTGCCCATCCATCCCGAAGAGTTCCGGGCTCTGCCGGGGAAAGGAGTGGAAGGGAAGATTGACGGCATCCTCTTCCGGGTGGTAAGCCCGGGTTACCTGAAGGAGGAAGGTATCCCTGTCCAGGATCCCCGGGTGGAGAAGGTTGCATCGCAGGGGAAGACTGTGGTCTTCCTCCTCAAGGACCGGACTGTCATCGGTGCCCTCGCCCTGGCCGATATCATCCGGGAAGAGTCGCGGGAGGCTATCTCCCAGCTGAAAGCCATGGGGGTCCGGTGCCTGATGCTCACCGGCGACAACCGGTTCGTGGCGAAGTGGGTGGCTGAAGAGCTCGGGCTCGATGACTACTTTGCGGAGGTCCTCCCCCATGAAAAATCCGAGAAGATCAAGGAGGTCCAGAAGCAGTACCGGGTGGCCATGGTGGGTGACGGGATCAACGATGCTCCGGCCCTTGTCCAGGCCGATGTGGGGATCGCCATCGGGGCAGGGACTGACGTGGCGGTGGAGAGTGCCGATATCGTGCTCGTCAGGAGCGACCCACGAGACGTAGCAGATATCATCCTCCTCTCGAAAAAGACCTACTCCAAGATGGTCCAGAACCTGCTTTGGGCCACCGGTTACAACAGCTTTGCCATCCCCCTTGCGGCGGGTGTGGCGGTGTCTTACGGTATTGTGCTCACTCCCGCCATCGGGGCGGCACTTATGAGCGCAAGCACGGTCATCGTTGCCATCAACGCCCGGACACTTCGGATGAGATGATCATTACCCTCCTTTTCTACGGGTCCCTGAACAGCTCATTTTACGAAGCACCAGCCCCCCTTCTGTCACCCTTCAGGGGGGATGAAGGGTCCTGGACCACCCGAACTCTTTTGTATCGTCCTCATTCGTCCGAAGAGCCTCATAAGTTGTACCAGGACATCGAAGATCCATTCCTGGAGTCCCGGTATGACTAAACGGTCCGATACGTTTATCCCTGCCGGTGCAATCCGGGGTGATCATGAGAGAAAGTGTCGCCCTCCTCCGCCGCTACCGGTACGACCCAAAGTTCGACTTCGGCCTCGTGCGGATTGTCTACGAGAACCGTGGGGCCCCCCAGAGTCGCACGACGGTCGAAGGGAGCCGGATCACAAAGCTCGCCAATACCTACTTCGAGATGGAAACCAACAAGGAGACGGTGGTCATCCCGTACCACAGGATCATCGAGATCGAGTACAATGGGAGGGTCGAGTGGAAGAGGGTCGTTGTCTAGGGAGGAGCCCTCTCATTCGCCACCTTTTTCAGGAACCGGGCCGTACAATAAGACATGCCCCAGTGGCTTAGCTGGAAGAGCGGCTGACTTGTAATCAGCAGGTCCCGAGTTCAAATCTCGGCTGGGGCTTAAAGATTTAGCTGTATTCCCTTCTCTTTTTCTTAAAAGCCGGTCTGGCTTCGCAGACAGTGCCTTCCCCCATGCCGGGATAACCCTTACGATAAACATCCTGTTGATAATGTCTGAAGAGTAAAAGACAGACTGCAGATTGCATTTCATCCGGACCAGCAGCCATGCCATCCGATTCCAGTGACATGAGCGAGAAGAACATCAGGATCGCGTTCATCCTGAACCTCCTCTTCACCGTCGCAGAGTATGCGGGCGGGCTCTATCTGAACAGCCTCGCCATCACCGCGAATGCCCTCCATGACCTCGGGGACTCCTTCTCCCTGGGGCTCGCCTGGTTCTTTGAACGCCTCTCCGGCAGGAAGCCCACCGCCCTCTTCTCCTACGGCTACCGCCGCTTCTCCCTCGTCGCGGCCTTCACGAACGGGGTGGTCCTTCTCATCGGGGCATCTCTCATCCTCTGGTTCGCGGTGCCC
>Ga0315279_10004932_pt1 | contig 17647 bp, 19 predicted proteins | sample YL17G06_20_MG_FD_203694 | JGI IMG/M metagenome (GOLD analysis project Ga0315279, IMG submission 203694) | Sediment microbial communities from Yellowstone Lake, YNP, Wyoming, USA - YL17G06_20 | ecosystem: Environmental > Aquatic > Freshwater > Lake > Sediment | place: USA: Wyoming | collected... | reverse complement strand
TAGAATTATTTCAAATTCTTTCTCTTTTACTTTGTTGTGTTTTTTCCAATTATAAATTCTCACCATTTTGCATCCCATCCATGCAAATAGAAATACAAAAACATTATTTATAATTTGAGACAAAGCCATAAGTTCATTGACCACTCAGCTCGCCCATTTCTCAGCATGTTGCAGCACTTAGTGTGAGATGTTATTTCATCATCGTGGTCTCTTGGTAAAGTGAATCATACGTATTATATTTTTACGTATACATTGTAATTAAAAGAATAGTTTGTTTTTAATTGATAGGGAGCTTTCGACCGATCTTCCTCATGTTGAGTGAAGCGGGCCTGGCGGGATTTGAACCCGCGATCTGCAGCTTAGGAAACTGCCGCCCAATCCAGGCTAGGCTACAGGCCCAAATTTATCAATGATAACATAAAGACGGGTTTTTTAAAACTTGGCAGAAAAGTGACTAAGGTTCTTTGTAATTAATGTTAAATGACGCTGTTGCAGAACCAGAATCCGATTCTTTCCGATTCCGCAGATCGCTTAATCGTACCGTCTCAAAAGCGATATTTTTCTCTGTCAGCAACTTTGATAAACCAGGAACATGGCCATCACCAACAACGGCAACAACCCTTTCGTGTTGCCCACTTATCTCAACTAACTTCCGAACCATGTAAATATTGCGCTCATCGATCAGCACTCGCTTAATCGTTGGAAACTTATCTCCGATTTGCTCGATATATTTGTCGAAGTTGTTCTCAAAATTGCTCAATTCCTTCTCAACACGTTTCCTACTAACAAAAAACCCGCCAAAACCCGTCAACATTAGTTTAAGTTTCTCAGACAGCGGCATGGACTTTAGCATCCTTGGAAACAGATTTTGAGCATTCATGTCAATAAATTCAACAGGGAGCTGGCGACCCTGTGCATAATTAATTGCAGTCAGCATTTCATCTCCAGCAGTTACACCGTACTCCTTTGCCATGCTGTCTTGAAATCTAGCCAGCAACTTATACAAGAGAGGAAGATTTTTTCCTGCTTCTTTGTAAGCCTCCGGGTTAGATAGTTTTATCATTAGTGCGTTGTACCTTTGTTTATCCAGCTCAACGCACAACACATCAGGATTTTTTTCATCAAATATTCTAAGAAGCGCAGAGGAAAGATCAAATACATGTCCTGTTCCTATCAGAGTAATCATAGTGCACAACCAATTTTGATTTGCAAACGTATGAACTTTTGTTACATTAAATTATGGTTTTTATGTAACTACTAATTATTCGTCAATAGACGATATTACAATCGACATAATTAAATACTCAAACGACGAATATTATGTAATGTGTAACGTAATTGATGATTATAAAGAAGAAGAATTATCCGAAGCATGGATAAAGATTGAAGGAAGGATACTTTCCTGCTAATTATCCTTCTTTTTCAACTTTTTTTAATACCGATAATGTTCAGGTTTGTACGGCCCCTCAACTTTTACACCGATATACGCTGCCTGATCAGGTGTAAGCTTTGTTAACTTCACACCAAGCTTACTTAAATGTAATCGTGCAACCTCTTCGTCAAGGATTTTCGGCAACATATAAACCCCGATCCCATGCTTCTTATTCCACAATTCCAACTGAGCAAGTATCTGATTGGTAAACGAATTACTCATCACAAAGCTTGGATGTCCTGTGGCACATCCTAGGTTCACGAGACGGCCTTCAGCGAGTACAAAAATTTCGTGTCCGTCTGGGAAGATGTACTTGTCCACCTGTGGTTTAATGTTGATCTTTTTGATACCTTTCACTTCGTTCAGTTTACTCACCTGAATCTCATGATCAAAATGACCGATGTTACAGACAATTGCCTGGTCCTTCATTTTTTTCATATGCTCAACCGTAATCACTTCTAGATTCCCGGTTGCTGTCACATAGATATTACCTTCACCTAATGCATCTTCAACAGTTTTCACCTCATAGCCTTCCATAACTGCTTGCAATGCACAAATCGGGTCAACCTCAGTAACAATTACACGGGCGCCAAAACCACGCATTGATTGGCAGCATCCTTTGCCAACATCACCGTATCCGCAGATGACAGCGGTTTTGCCGGCAACCATCACATCAGTTGCCCGTTTAATTCCGTCAGCAAGGCTTTCTCTACATCCATATAGGTTATCGAATTTTGATTTAGTCACAGAATCATTGACATTAAATGCAGGGAACAAAAGCGTCTTATTTCCCATCATCTGATACAATCGATGCACGCCAGTTGTTGTCTCCTCAGAAACTCCGCGGATTTCCTTTGCAATTCTAGTCCATCGCGTCAGATCTTCTCTGTAGATTTCCTTTAAACACGCCATGAGTTCCTTGAAATCCTCGCCTTCTTTGCTGTAATCTTTATCCAACAATTTCGGGTTGCGTTCAACTTCAACACCTTTGTGAATCATGAGGGTGGCATCACCACCATCGTCAACGATTAGCTGTGGACCTTTGCCGTTACCGAAATCCAATGCTTTCTTGGTACACCACCAGTACTCTTTCAGATTTTCGCCTTTCCATGCAAAAACAGGGACGCCAGTTTTTGCAATCGCCGCAGCGGCATGATCCTGCGTTGAAAAAATATTGCAGCTTGCCCATCGCACAGACGCTCCAAGTTGAACAAGCGTTTCGATAAGCACCGCAGTTTGTATTGTCATATGAAGACTGCCAGTTATCCGTGCACCCTTCAGAGGTTTTTGAGGACCATATTTTTCGCGGACTGCCATGAGCCCAGGCATTTCTTTTTCAGCGATTTCAATTTCTTTTCGTCCAAACTCAGTAAGACCGATGTCTTTCACCTTATAATCTTTTGTTTCTAATGCCATACTTATCTCATCCTTTTCATTTTAAAATTAACTTTGCATCAACAACACATAAATCGTTTTCGTATATAAATACCGGATTCAAATCCATCTGGTCGATATGATCTATTAGCTCTTCGCCGAGCTTCGATATCTTTAATACGAGATCAATTACCAACTGTTTATTTGCTTTTATGCCTCGGAATCCTTCCAAGAGTTTCTTTCCTTTCAGCTCCTCGATCATCTGCTCGGCATCGTATCTTTCGATTGGAACCACACGAAACGTTACATCTTTGTAAAGCTCAGTAAAAATTCCACCGATTCCACACATGATCGACAGGCCAAACGTTGGGTCCTGAACAAGGCCAATAATAATTTCCACGCCCTCCTTTGCCATCTGATCAACAAGCAGATTTTCATTAGGGAACTTCTTTCTAAACTCTTTGAATGCTTTTTTGAGTTCGTCTTTATTTTGAATGTTAAGTTTTACTCCACCAACATCAGTCTTATGTAAAATTTTGTTTGAACAGACCTTTAGAGCGACAGGAAACTTCAATTTTATGCGCTCAAGCTCCTCTTCCTTTTTGACAAGTACGTATTTCGTTGTAGGAATTCCATAAGCTTGCAAGAGATCCTTTACTTCATTTTCCGCAAGTGGTCCAGTTCTCTTCATTATCTTTTTTACACATTCTTTCATAACTAATCATTCTTCCTACCGTCGACAACTCTTTTTGCCTTTAAGCCAGTTTCAGGAATGCTGTTGGGCGGTAAAACCTTCACCTTTGGGGTAAAAACAATGACCGTTTTGATTTCATTTTCGAGCATCTTTTCCATATTCGTCGTATCAAACTGACTCAACTGCCTCTTACTTTCAACCTCAACAGTCAAACCGTCTATGTCATTATCGGTTGTAAGTATCATTCGCCAGTTGTTGCCGACCTCAGGATGTTTCATTAGCACCGATTCAATCTGACCAGGATAGATATTAGTTCCTCTGATGATTATCATATCGTCGCTACGACCTTTTATCGTTGAATGTTTTACATGCGTTCTACCGCATTCGCATTTCCTTATATCATAGAGTTTTGCAATATCTCTGGTTCTGTATCTTAAAAGAGGCATTCCTTCTTTTGTAATTGTTGTAAGAACGATTTCTCCTTCTTCTTCTAAACCAACTGGTTCCAATGTTTTAGGGTCAATGCATTCGATGAGGAAATGATCTTCCCATAGATGCAATCCATCGTGCTGGTCACAATCTGTGGAAACTCCAGGGCCGCACATTTCCGTAAGCCCGTAGATGTCGTGAACATCCATGTCCCATGCTTCCATAATGCGTTTTTTAAGCCCATATGTGAACATTTCAGCTCCAAAAAGACCGCTACGCACTTTCAATTTTTTAGGATCTATGCCCATTTCACGTGCAACTTGACCAAGTCGTAATGCATAGGAGGCAACGCCCGAAATGAAAGTGGTGCCGTAGTATTCCATCAATTTTATCTGTCTTTCTGATTGACCCATGCCTGATGGTATTACTAGTGCACCTACCTTTTGTGCACCGTAGTGAAAACCAAATGCACCTGTGAATGTTCCGTATGGAATTGGATTTTGAAAAATATCCTTCTTTGTCAATCCGGACATCGAAAGGCATCTAGCCATAACTTCTGACCAAACATCGATATCATGAGGCGTGTAACAAACAGTAACTGGAATGCCTGTTGTACCCGATGATGCGTGTAATTCAATACAGTTGTCAAGCGATGTTGCCATCATGCCAAAAGGTGCATTATCCCGTAAATCATTCTTGGTTGTAAACGGTAACTTTCGAACATCATCAAGAGTTTTAATGTCTTCAGGTTTTATCTTTAATTCTTTGAATTTCTTCTTGTAAAATGGAACATTGTCATACACTAGTTTCACTGTTTGTTTCAAACGTTTCAGCTGCAGTTCTCTAATCTTTTCGCGTGCAAGCGTCTCCATCTTGGCATTAAATAGATGATCCATCTAATTCTTCCCCAACGGAAAATAGAATCACTCTTATTAATTTTGGCGGCAATATTAGCTCTCTTTCCAAAAATGTTAATAGGTTCAATACGATTTATAGAGATGATAAAGTATGGAAATATTCAATATAATTTATTTTGTCCCTGGATTACTCTTTCTTGCGATTGCTTTATATGGATTAAAAGTTGGTAAAACACAAGCCCCTGCATTGTTTGGTGGAAAGCTATATGGAAAAAATGAATCAAATTATTGGGCGATAATTGTTTTTTATTTTATACTCTCTTTTGTTTTATTTGTCGTTTTTATAGCTTATCTTTACCTTTCCAAATAATCATCTGATTTTTTATTTTGCATAGTCCCTCTTAGTCAAAATCCATTTTGTTTAAATGCCTTCCAATATTTAAGTGACAAAAGTTTTAAATAAAGAATATCCTTCCTATTGCTCCTACCAATAATAGGATTGGTGTACAATTTATGGTTAAAAGCATGTATGGTCATCTTGGAGATCAATGGAAAAAGCACGATACTTCCTTTCAATCGCCTCAGCAGCAGCGCCTTATACAGTGGAGAGGAGAAGAAAATTTCTTAAGAGTCGATAAACCACTGAGAATAGACAGAGCGCGAGCAGTTGGATACAAGGCAAAACCTGGTTACATTGTTGTACGAGCACGAGTGCGAAGAGGAGGTCTTAGAAAACACAACATTCGTGGAGGAAGAAAACCAAGGGACCGAGGTATCGTCAAAATTACCATGAAAAAAAGCGTTCAGCGGATTGCAGAGGAACGCACCGCAAAGCGATTTCCAAACATGGAAGTATTAAATTCCTACTGGGTCGGAGTTGACGGAAAACACCGTTACTACGAAGTCATACTAGTTGATCCAGTTCATCCTGCTATTTTAAATGACCCAAAAATCAACTGGATCTCAAATGCATCCAACACAAGACGAGTGCTGCGTGGTAAAACAAGCGCAGGCAAGAAAGGCCGAGGACTGCGTTGGAAAGGTAAAGGCGCTGAAAAAGCCAGACCCAGTCTTGCCGCTAAGAAAAACTGGTAAAAAACTATATTTTTTTTATCTTACTACCATAACCGGTTTATGAGCGTATTGTACTACTTTATTTGCTACACTTCCTAGAAGATATCGTCCTATCGTGCTAGTCCCTCTGCTCCCAAGTACAATCAAGTCAACATCTAGTTTATTTGCAATATCAATTATTACTGCCGCCGCATCCCCTTCTTCAACCATTCCCGTTATCGTGTAATCATGGGAACCGATATCGGTTACGGCATCTGAAATTAAACTCTCTGCCTTCTTTTTCATATTTTTGTACATTTCAATATCTAAAAATGTTTTCTCGGCGGGGTTTGGAACAACAGCAAGAAGTATCAGCTCACCATATTCATCAACGAGTGCCATGGCTTTATTTAAAGCCATCTCAGAGCCTTCAGATCCATCAAATCCTACTAGTATTTTTTTCATAGCAACTATTTTTTTCTCCAAACAGGACCAGCTTCAGTGTCCTGAACCTCAAAACCAATATCTTCTAACTCCTTTCTAATTTTATCTGCAGTTTTCCAATCTTTGCCTTTTCTAGCCCCTTCCCTTGCATTCAAGATTGCTTTCAGTAATTCTTCGACATTTTTTTTATTAAAATCCTTTTCATACTGCTGAACAATTGTTTGAAGTTTTTTTACAAGTACGGATTCGTCAGAATCGCTGATTTTTGTTGCTTTAGGTTGGAATAAGGTCAGAATATTACCCATTTTCAAAAATGTTTCAAGTGCATGTGTGCACAAAGCTTCATTTGGACTATCTTCTAGGTATCTATTGCTCTTGTTTACAAATTCAAAGAGTACTGCAAACGCTTTTGGTGTGTTAAAATCATCATCCATGGCTTGCTCGAACTGCTCTTGAAATTCATCTACTGCTGAAAGATATTTTTTCTCTATGCTTGTTAATTTTTTTTCATCAATCTTTTTAACTTTAGCAGTTTTAGATAATTCTTCTAATTTTTCTTTTAACCGGTATATTTTTTCCAAACCCCTTTTTACATCGGTGAGGGCTTTTTCATTAAAATCTGGTGGACTTCTGTAATGCGTTTGGGCAAAGAACATTCTAATTACTTCAGGATCCCATGTTTTTAACAGATCTTTAACATTAACGATGTTTCCCAGAGATTTGGACATCTTCTCTCCATTGATTGTTAAAAGACCGATATGCACCCAGTATTTTGCAAATGTTTTTCCTGTTGCTGCCTCAGCTTGTGCAATCTCATTTTCATGGTGGGGAAAACGAAGGTCCATACCACCACCATGTATATCAAAAGGTAAACCTAGATACTTGCTGCTCATTGCTGAGCATTCTATGTGCCATCCCGGTCTTCCTTGACCCCAAGGTGATTTCCATGATGGTTCACCGGCTTTTGCTTTCTTCCACAGTGCAAAATCAAGTTGATTGCGTTTATGTTCACCCGGTTCAATCCTTGTTCCCACCTTCATCTCATCAATTTTTTGACCGGAAAGCTTTCCATAATCATCAAATTTTTCAACGGAAAAATACACATCACCATCAGAAACGTATCCGTATCCTTTGTCTATAATTTCCTGGGTCATTTCTATCATATCAGGAATTGTTTCTGAGGCTTTTGGATACAAATTCGCTCTTCTTATGCCAAGTGCATCAAGATCTCCAAGACATATTTCAGTAAACTTGCGCGAGTACGCCAAAGGATCGATTTTTTCTCTGTTTGCCGCTGCAATTATCTTATCATCCACATCTGTAATATTCTGAACATAGGTAACCTTGTAGCCCTTGTATTCAAAGTATCGACGAATAACATCGAAAGCAAAATAGGTACGGGCATGACCAATATGAGCGTCGCTGTACACTGTCATACCACATACATACATCTTTACTTTGCCCTTTTCTACAGGTATGAATTTTTCCTTTTTTCTTGAAAGAGTATTGTAAATTTTCAGCGTCATTTTTTTGTGCTCTTTATGTAATCCTCAATATGGAGAAAAATATATACTTTGCTGTAAACTGAAAAATTTTGCCAAATTTTATAAATATCTTATTTATACCTTTAGGTAGAGGCTTAGTTTATATGAAAACTACATTTAGTATTATTAAGGCTGATGTCGGTGGCTGGCCAGGCCATGCATCGGTACACCCTTCTCTTAAGGAGATAGCAAATAGAAAACTCAGAGATGCAAAAAAATCTGATTTAATAAAAGATTTTCACGTTACTGCCTGCGGAGACGACCTTGAACTGATCATGACTCACACCAGTGGTGTTGACAGCAAAGAGGTTCATAGTCTTGCTTGGGACACATTTTGTGAAGCAACAGAAAAAGCAAAAGAAATTGGATTGTACGGTGCCGGTCAGGATTTGTTGTGCGATGCATTTGCTGGTAACATACGTGGAATGGGTCCAGGTATTGCTGAGATGGAGTTTACAGAGAGAAAAGCTGAACCTGTTGTAGCATTTATGATGGATAAAACCGAACCCGGAGCGTTTAACTTCCCTATTTTCAAGATTTTTGCAGACCCGTTCAATACTGCAGGATTAGTCATTGATCCTTCGATTCATGATGGCTTTATCTTTGAGGTATGGGATATAGAGGAACATAAAAACGTGCTTATGAGTACTCCTGAAGAGATGTACGATCTTCTAGCTTTGATAGGCGCAAAATCACGATTTGTTATAAAACGAGTATTTCCTAAGAAAACCTCCAAACTACCTTCCGACGAACCCGTTGCCGTCATATCAACTGAGAAATTGTATCAGATAGCAGGTGAATATGTGGGTAAGGATGACCCCGCAGGCGTTGTAAGGGCACAGTCAGGCCTTCCAGCCCTTGGTGAGGTCCTTGAAGCTTTTTCACTAGGTCATCTTGTATCAGGATGGATGAGGGGATCTCATAACGGCCCACTGATGCCTGTCGCAGTTAGAGATGCGCGATGCACTAGATTTGATGGCCCACCAAGAGTTATAGCCCTTGGTTTCCAGGTTAAAAATTGTAAAATGACTGAACCAGTAGACCTATTTGACGACCTAGCATTTGACAGTACGAGAAAAGAAGCACAGCATATCACTGATTACATGAGACGGCACGGTCCATTTGAGCCTCACCGCCTACCTATGGCAGACATGGAATACACTACATTACCCAAGGTTATGACGAAACTTGGTACAAGGTTCAAAAAGGTAAAATAAAAACTCAACCTTTAATTTTATATATTACTACCTTATTCAGAACTCTTACTTTATGGAGTAAAAGACAATGGCAAGAATTCACGCAAGAAGAAAAGGGAAAGCGGGATCTACCCGTCTACTTCGAAAAAAACATCCTGATTGGAGTTCGTTAAACCCTAGAGAAATAGAATCCCTTGCATTAGAACTCGCAAAGAGTGGAAAATCCACCAGCGAAATTGGCCTCATTCTAAGAGATCAATACGCTGTGCCAGACATAAAGATTGCAACAGGAAAAAAAGTGTCCAAGATACTGGAAGAAAATAATATAAAGCCAGAGATACCAGAAGACCTTCGAAACCTTATTAGCAGAACTTTACAATTAAAAAAACACATTGAGGATCATAAAAAAGATCTGAAGAATCAAAGAAACCTTTCGCTCATAGAATCAAAAATAAGACGTCTTACAAAATATTATCATACACAAGGCAGACTTCCAAAAGACTGGAAATACAGCCCTGAGCAAGCAAAACTGATGTTTGAATAAACATCTATATTTTTAGATGATAAACGCATTATACTATTAGCATTGACTATGGCAGATGATATTTTAGAACTAAGCAAAAAAGCGGCAAACATGATTTTATCGATGCCAAAATCAGCAAGAATTAGAGTTATTTCTCATTATGATGCCGATGGAATCACATCTGCTGGCATAATATGTACTGCACTGCATCGGGCAGGTTATGATTTTCATGCAACTCTGATGAGAAATCCTTTTACACAAGGTTTGGAACGAGTTAAACAAGAAGAAAATGAGATGATTATTTTTTCTGACATGGGTAGCGGCCAGATAGAAACAATGGAAAAATTTGGTTGCAAAATCATAATTATTGATCACCATCAGTATCTTAAATCAAAACCAGACAACAAGGATGTTCTTCAAATTAATGCGAATTTATGTGGTATCGATGGCAATTACGAGGCATGCGGCGCTACGCTTAGTTTTTCCGTTGCAAAAGCCCTAGATTTGGGAAATGCTGATTTAGCACCATTGGCAATAGCTGGTGCAATTGGTGATAAGCAATATATCGGTGGAATAAAAGGATACAATAAAACTATTCTTGACGAAGCCCTAAAAAATGGTTATCTAAAGCAAAGCACCGGAATCAAACTTAATGGCGAATCGCTGACAGATGGTTTGTATTATTCCATTGATCCTTATTATACTGGTTTATCAGGAGACAACGAAGGCATATCCAAATTATTAGAAAAGTTGCACCTTGAAAAAAACACAAAAATCGAAGATCTTGATGATAATAAAAAAAAGCAACTCCAGTCGATTCTTCTTTTTAAATTGATAAAAAATGGTTGCGAAAAAAACATCATCGACACAGTTATAAGAGAACGATATTGGTCTGAATTTTTACAATGCGAGTTGGAGCGTTTTGCAGACTTGCTTGATGCGTGCGGAAAGGGAGGAAACCGCGGCCTTGGACTGGCCATATGTCTTAATGATAAAAAAGCCCTTGATGAAGCGATAAAACTTGAAAAAGAGTACAAACAAAAGATTCTTGATGAATTATTACAACTAGAAAAAGACGGTGCTAAAGAGAAAAAAAGCATTCGGTTTTTCCATAGCCCTGACTCCTCGTTAGGTGGTGTAGTTGGTGGTATTGCCATGAATTATATCTTTGACAAAGAAAAACCTCTGATTTCTTTGTCACGAAAAAATGATGAACTACACGTTTCCAGCAGAGGAAATCAATATCTAGTCAATGAGGGGTTGGATCTTGGTTTAGCTATGAAAGAAGCAGCTACTCCGCTAAAAGGTCACGGTGGCGGCCATAAAATTGCCGCTGGTGCTACTATCAGCTTAGAACAAGAAGAAGAATTTTTAGTTGCAGTAGATAAAATTATTGCTCAGCAGATGAAAGGTGGAAAATCATGAAAGCCTCTTGCGATGTAGTTATAGAATTTGATGATGCTGAAAAAGTTAAAAAAATTCTAAGATCCATAGAAGTCGACAATTTTGATTTTGTCAAATCACAGGCAAAAGGAAAACGACTGGAAGCGCACATAGAAAGCAAGTCCGTTTCTTCACTTATTCATACTCTGGATGATTACCTGGCTTGCGTCTCCGTTGCCAAAGAAGTTGTGGATAAACATTAATAATCAATAATTTATAGGGAGTTTTAATATGAAATTCGATTTAAAAGGAACTTTTACGCTGAGCGACGATATTTCGAAAATTTCAAAAGAAATCGAGAAGTTTATTGCGACGACCAATGAAACCATTCTGAAAAAAGGTCCGGAAAAACTTGCAACAATTGAACATTTTAAGGTTGATAAAAAGAAGCTTATCCTTACTATTGCTTCAGAAGGAACATTTCGAACTCATAACGCACTTCTACAGATAAAAAATGCCCTTAGCAAAGAGTTGGGGAAAAAACACCATCTTGGTGTGCGAGACATTACGATTGAGAAATATACCATCACCTTTGACCTTGAGAAAGAACCACTTAAAGATGTGGCAATTCCATTTGCTGACGTCAAAATAGTAGGAAAACAAGCAACAATTTTGCTAAAAGATGTATCAGAGGAATTTTTGCGGAGAAACTACATAGATAGAATGATTAATCTTGTGAAAGAGAAAGTTCAGAATCAATACTATGAAGGGAAAGCAGAGTTTTGGAAACTGATTTGGAAATCTGAAGAGAAAAAGTCAGTGTGGTCAAAAGATCCAACAGAAGAAATGGAAACGCTTGATTGGTTGAAGCAGGGACCAACAAAAGGCAAATGGTTCTATCGCCCGCAGGCTGCTGCAATTCTCAAAGTCATGGAAGAAATTGCAATTAAAGAAGTGTTAAAACCACTCGGTTTTCAAGAAGTCATTGAATCACATATCAAACCTTTTGATATCTGGATAAAAACAGGCCATATGGAAGGAATGCCTTACGAATTTTATTATGTCGCCGAGCCAAAAACACGTGATGCAAAGGATTGGGAACGGTTTATTGATCTCACGAAGATTACAAAAGAAATACCTGTTGAAGAGCTGGAAAAAAACCTGAGCACACCAACCGCCGGCATCTGTTATGCACAGTGTCCCATGATTTACTGGTCGTTTAAAGGCAAAACTATTGCGGAGAAGTCGCTTCCTGTGCTGGTGTATGATAAAACCGCCATCAGTTGTCGCTACGAATCTGGTGGGCGTCATGGCATAGAGCGTGTCGATGAATTCCACCGAATCGAGCCGGTGTATATTGGGACAAGAGAACAGCTTCTTAAAATTCGAGAGAAGTTACTGGAGCGATACAAACACGTGTTTAACGATATTTTCGATTTAGAATGGCGCATGGCGTGGGTAACTCCTTGGTACATGCAACAAGCGGGAAAGATTGGCGAAATAAGTGAACAGGATACGGGAACTATTGATTTTGAGGCGTATATGCCCTATCGCGGTAACAGAAAAGACTCAGAGTGGCTTGAGTTCCAAAATCTAAGTATCTTGGGAGACAAATACATCTCTGCATTCAATATCAAGACGCAGAAGAGTGAACTATGGAGCGGATGCTCCGGAATTGGTTTGGAACGATGGACAACCGCATTTTTAGCACAAAAAGGGCTCAATCCAGACCACTGGCCTAAAGGTTTTAGAAAATATTTGGACAAATTACCAGAAGGCGTTGAGTTTCTATAAATGGCGTAAAATCTCCATAGAAACAAATACAACATGGGAAAAACCTTTAAATAAGAACTATATCCCACTCCGATGGCAAAAAGACGAAAAGAAACAACGGAAGATGAGGAAATTGATTTTAAAATTCCCAAGTTTGATGAAGAAAGTTTCCTCCGTAGAGAACGCAGAAATATCAAAACTACGTTTATCGCGTTTTTATTTGGCTTACTAATAACCCTTATATCGTTCGGTTTCTGGCAGCTTTTAAGTGGAGAAGCATCCAGATGGTTGTTAGTATTGTTAGTTGGCGTATTCAATGCAGCATGGATAAAATACATATTCCTCAGGCTCAACATTGATCTCACAAATTTTGGTAAGAAAGGATGGTTTGCAACCTACGGAATTTATTTCCTTACATGGCTCATTGTGTTAATGATGCTCTGTAATACTCCATTTTATGACGATGAAAAACCCAAAGTCAATTTAGTAGTATTACCTGAGATGCAAGAGTTTGGCAACCCTGTTAAACTAATCGCTAAAATAACAGACAACGCAGGTGTACAAAAATCTGGCATAACTTTATCAATAAATGGTGAAAAAATAAACCCTGAGAATTATGAATTCGCTGATAATATTTTTAGATATACATATGTCAACAATAGCATAAAAAATGAAACAGCAATAAGTTTCACATTGTCTGTTCAAGACATTAACAATCGAAAAGCTGAGTACCAAGGTACTTTTACCTTCAGTGACAATACCATTATTGTTCCAGATCCCTTACATGTTAATGCTCCTCCTGGCCCGCAGGTTGGTTCTGCGACTACGATAAAATTTAAAGTAAATACCGATATAACAAGACTTTATTATACAATTAATAATGGTACAGCTATAGATGTAACTGAAAAGGAAGGAGATTATTACGTTACTTATCCTAAATACGAAGGATGGCCAAAAAATCAAAATGTAACTATGGGAGTGTTTGCTGAAAAGAATTACACTTTTGATATTGTAACTGACAAAAGTCCCAGCCAGATGAGTAAAGATGAATTGCTAAAGTTTCAAGCTAAAGTAGAGGCCAATACATTCAGCAATATAATTGCGGATAATCAGCTGTATTACTTCCAAGTTGAATCAGGTGTTGGAACTGAAGCACCACCAATAGCAGCACAGCCAAAAATAAAAACCATATCAGTACCAGGTTTTGAAACAATAATTTTCATAATTTCTTTGATTGTCGTTGCTTTAATCTTCAAACTTAGAAAGAAAGATAAAAAGACATGAATGAACTAATACAATTCTGTAAAAGCCTCAAAAAAGATTTTACGCCAAAGATACGCGATCCAACAAAACCAGTTCGCTCGTGGTCTGAAAAAGATATTTTAGACGGTAAAATAGTAGATGCCTATGTCATTATTTTCAGAACAAGAGGTTGCTCGTGGGCTCTCAAATCCGGATGCACCATGTGCGGATATTTCAACGACAGCATGTGGGAAAAAGTATCTGATATCGACTTGTTAAAACAATTTGATAGCGTCATGAAGAATTATTCTGGAGAAAAAATAGTTAAAATATTTACTTCGGGCAGTTTTTTAGATGACAACGAAATAACATCCAAGACAAGAAAGAAAATTCTTAGTAGCCTTGTAGAAAAGACAGAGAAGGTGTCTGTCGAATCAAGACCAGAATACGTGAAAGATGAAAAATTATCAGATATTTACGACATTACTCAATCAAAAAAATTCGAAGTAGGTATAGGCCTAGAAACCTCAAATGATTTTTTACGAGAACATGCAATAAACAAAGGATTCACATTTGATGATTACAAAAAAGCCGCCAAACTCTTAAAAAAACATAAGTTTAAATTAAAGACGTACGTGCTTGTAAAACCACCTTTTATAACAGAAAAAGATGCTATTGAAGACAGTATTCGCACAGTTAAAGACATTCAATCTTGTACTGATATTGTATCATTTAACCCGACAAACATACAGCGCCATACTGTTGTAGACTACCTCTGGAAAAGAAATCAGTATCGTCCTCCATGGTTATGGAGCGTTGTAGAAATACTCAGACAAAGTAAAAAACTAACAGATGCATTGATCAAATGTGATGTCGCAGGTGGTGGAAGCAGGCGAGGGGTACATAACTGTCCAGCATGCGATCATAAAATCCTCGATGCAATCGCAAAGTTTTCCTTGCATCAAGATGTAAAAGTTTTTGAAGGCCTTGATTGTACATGCAAACAGAGCTGGCTTGATCAACTAGATATTGAAGATCTGAGCTTCGGTTCGATTGTTGATTTTTCGGAGAGAAATCGATGAAAAAATACGTCAAAAAAAATGATGTTGTTGTCCTAATTGACTCAAATTTAAAGAAAATTATTGTAGATACAGCAAGTAAAATAGATAGAATTAAAGGCGTCGGAGTACTAGACCCATCGAGTCTCGTCAAAAAAGAATACGGAAAGCAACTCGAGATAGGGAATAAAAAATTTTGGATTTTAACTCCTTCACTGCAAGATAAATTGCAGGGTTTAAACCGTCTTGCACAAATCATCTTACCAAGAGATGCTGCGCACATCCTTATGAATTGCTCGATTGAATCTGGGCAAACTGTTCTGGAGGCAGGAATAGGCTCTGGATCCCTAACAATAGCGCTTGCTACTGCAGTTGCTCCAAACGGTAAAGTCATTTCCTATGATATCCGCGAAGATTTCATCGAGCATGCGATGAAAAATATCAAAAAAGCAAATCTCGAGCAATACGTAACAGCAAAACTAAAGGATGTGACAAAAAAAATCTATGAAAAAGACTTAGATGCAGTCATTCTAGATATACCAAATCCTTGGAATGTCGTGAAACACGCATGGAAGGCGTTGAAGATTGGCGGATATTTCTGCTCTTATTCCCCTTTAATATCTCAGGTTGAAAAAACGGTGAACGAGTTGGAGAAAAATAGTTTTATCGAGATGAAAACATTTGAAAACATACAGCGGGAAATGATAGTTTCTCCTCACGGAACACGACCTAGTTTTGATATGCTTGGTCACACAGGATATCTTACTTTTGCCCGTAAGGTTTTATAGTTTTATTCCTCGTTGATTTTGGTAATTCCCAGATTTTTTGTCATAAAGCTCAGATGGCATCGATTCCATCCGTTCGAATACAATCTGGCAAAATCTATCTCCGATGGGTATCTCTATTTCTTCATCATTTGAATTGAAACAACTTATTGTCAATGTCCCATGAAATCCAGCATCTACTTTTCCAAAACTTGCCATGATTCCTTTTCTTGCGTAACTTGATCTTATCCACAGTTGTGATGTAATTTGTGCCCCCATCTTTACAAATTCTTTCGTACTAATCGCAAACCACGTAAGTGGCGGGATCTTTGCTTTCCCTTCTTTGACATGTTGATCTGTTTTACGTATGTAAACCTCATCGATTGACAGGTCATAGCCATTGGGTGTTAGATTTTTTTCATTAAAAGGTTCTATATCAAGCTCTTTGTGTTTCATAGAATTTTTAATATCATTATCTGATAAAATAGTCATAGAACCACTTATTATCTTGATTCAATGGTAATACTCTTTATAACAACATCTTTCAACGGTTTATCATTTCCATCTTTTTGAACTTTGGATACGGCATGCACAACATCCATACCTTCAATCACTTTACCAAAGACCGAATGATGTCTGTCAAGCCATGGTGTTGGGGCTACTGTTATGAAAAACTGTGAACCCCCGGTATTTGGTCCTGCATTTGCCATTGAAAGTATTCCTACCGAATCATGTTTTAAATCTCTGTGGAACTCATCTCTGATGGCATAGCCAGGTCCACCGGTTCCCGTTCCATGTGGGCATCCGCTTTGGATCATAAATTCATCGATTACCCGATGAAAAATAAGACCGTTGTAGAATCCCTGATTTACAAGTTTAATGAAATTTGCTGTTGTAATGGGTGCTTTGTCTTCAAACAGCTCGATTTTAAACTTTCCTTTGTTCGTATCAAAGATCGCTATTCGATTTGTCATTTTTTTATACCACCTTCTATTGATTTTGTATCGTTATATTGTTTATGATTACATCAGTTAATGGCCAATCTTCCATATCATATTTCGTAGTTGTTTCTACTGATGCAATCTCTCTTACAACATCCATGCCTTCAATCACTTTACCAAAGACTGCATATTTGCCATCTAAATCTGGCTGTGCACCATCACAGATAAAAAACTGACTGGTAGCACTATTGATATCGTTACCCAGTCGTGCCATAGATATTGCACCGTCATCATGAAGTAGATCTGTCGTTTCAAGATTTATTGGACCATATGGACTTGTTTTTTGTGTCCCATCGGGAGAAAAACCCCCACTCTGTATCATAAAATTGTCAATAATTCTATGAAACACGAGGCCATCATAAAATTTATCATTTGCAAGTTTAATGAAATTCGCTGTTGTAATCGGTGCTTTATCTTCATAGAGTTCAACCCTTATTGTACCCATTGTTGTATCTATAACTGCGACCCGATTTTTTGCAGGATGAATATAAATTACAGCCAAAGCAGCAATTATTATCATTGCAATAATTACTAAAATAATACCAACTCTTGCCTTGTTTCTTTTAATTACAGCTACCTTTTTTGGTTTTTCTACAGGCCTAGATCTTCTTCTTTCGCTATCGATTTTTTCTGGTGCCATAGTTAACGAACGCTGAAATACAATATCTCATAAATAAGTATTTGGAATGAAAAGCTGGTGATTTATAGATATAAACAATTTACCAAATTCTTTTACCTTGGAAAATGATATACGGCTTTGTCTCAAATTATAAATAATGTTTTTGTATTTCTATTTGCATGGATGGGATGCAAAATGGTGAGAATTTATAATTGGAAAAAACACAACAAAGTAAAAGAGAAAGAATTTGAAATAATTCTA
>Ga0315279_10004930_pt1 | contig 17651 bp, 16 predicted proteins | sample YL17G06_20_MG_FD_203694 | JGI IMG/M metagenome (GOLD analysis project Ga0315279, IMG submission 203694) | Sediment microbial communities from Yellowstone Lake, YNP, Wyoming, USA - YL17G06_20 | ecosystem: Environmental > Aquatic > Freshwater > Lake > Sediment | place: USA: Wyoming | collected... | reverse complement strand
GCGGGCGAGACGCCCGCCCTACCATGGCGCGGTGGTCTGCCCAGCCGTGAATGTAATGTGCGAACGTCAATAAGCGCGCCCATCCGCGGTAGAGGAGTGTATGTATGCGGCTTGGTGGACCGGTGTTCGAGGCATACAGTGACCCGGAGGCCTGGATCGCCGCCTTGCGGGATCTCGGCTACGGCGCGGCCTATTGCCCCGTTGACAGCGGCGCGCCGCGCGACCTCGTTGACGCGTACGCGCACGCGGCCGAGGCCGCCAACATCGTGATCGCCGAGGTCGGCGCGTGGAGCAACCCCCTTAGCCCGGACGAGGAAACCAGGCTGGCGGCCATCGCCAAGTGCCGGGAGCAACTGGCCCTGGCCGACAGGATCGGCGCCCGCTGCTGCGTCAATATCGTCGGCTCGCGCGGCCAAGTGTGGGACGGCCCCCACCCCGACAACCTTACCGACGAGAGCTTCGACCTCATCGTCGAGACCACCCGCGGCATCATAGATGCGGTCAAGCCCACGCGCACCTTCTACACGCTGGAGACCATGCCGTGGATGTACCCCGACTCCGCGGACAGCTACGTCCGGCTTATCCAGGCCGTGGACCGCAAGCAGTTCGCGGCGCACTTCGACCCCGTGAACCTGGTGTGCAGCCCGCAGCGCTACTTCGCCACCGGCGCGCTCATCCGCGACTTCGCCGCCAAGCTGGGCCCGCACATTCGAAGCTGCCACGCCAAGGACATCGTGCTGGCCGACCGGCTCACCGTGCACCTCGACGAGACGCGCCCGGGCCTGGGCAACCTCGACTATCGCGCGTACCTTCAGGAGCTGGATAAGCTCGACCCGGATGTCCCCCTCATGATCGAGCACCTGCCGACGCCCGAGGAGTTCGCGCTCGCGGCCGACCATATCCGCTCGGTCGCCGCGGAAGTGGGGGTCAGGCTGTGAACGCAGAACCCGCATACGCGGTCGCTTTCACTGCGCGCGAGCGAGCGGAACTTGTGCCCGCTGAGGAGCCGTCCGCGCCGCCGGGCCCGCGCGAGGTCGCGGGGCGCACCCTGGCCTCCGTCATCAGCACCGGCACCGAGCTGGCGGTCTATCAGCTCGCCGAGAGCTTCCCCGCACGCACCGGCTATGCCGCGGTGTTCGAGGTCGGGGAGGTCGGCGCCGAAATCACCGACGTCAAGCCCGCTGACCGCCTGCTGTGCCTGGGGCCGCACCAATCGCGCCAGCGAGTAACGCGCGACGAAGCCGTGCTCGTGCCCGAGGGCCTGGCGCCCGAGGTCGCGGCCTTCGCGCGCATGATGACCGTGAGCATGAGCACCCTGACCACCACCACCGCCCGCCCGCCGGAGAAGGTGCTGGTAACGGGGCTCGGCCTGGTGGGGAATCTCGCGGCGCAGGTCTTTGCCGCCTGCGGCTACGAGGTCATCGCGTCAGAGCCGGACGCCCGGCGGCGGGACCTTGCGCGGCGCGTCGGCATCGGCGCCGTCTTTCCCACGGTGCCTGTAGACGATCCAAGCATCGCCGGGCAGGTCGGCCTGGCGCTGGAGTGCTCCGGCCACGAGCAGGCGGTCCTCGACGCCTGCCGCGTCGTGCGCAAGCGCGGCGAAGTGGTGCTGGTGGCCACTCCCTGGAGGCGACGCAGCGACATCTACGCTCACGAAGTCCTGCGCGCGGCCTTCCACAACTACGTCGTGCTGCGCAGCGGATGGGAGTGGGAGCTGCCGCGGCACAGGACCGATTTCCAGGTCAACAGCATCTTCGGCAACTTCGCGGGCGCCCTGCGCTGGCTGGCCGAGGGGCGCGTGCGTGTTGACGGCCTGTATGCGCTGCGCCCGCCGCGCGAAGCTCCCCAGGCCTACCAGGACCTGCTGCACGCGCGCGCCGAGGGGCTGACTTTCGTCTTCGACTGGGGTGACTGCCCCTGAGCGGCCGCACCGGCCGCCGAGATTCGTAGGGCGGAAGCTCGTCTTCTGCCCTGGGCGTGGAGATAGGGGCGGGAGGCAAGAAACAAGGGCAGGAGGCAAGCTCCTGCCCTACGGGTGCGTGGCTTCTCCCGCCGGACCGCGCCGCTCATGCATCGGCTCCCATGCCGTCCGCGGAGGGCTGCTCCGCTCCGGGCAGTTCCCGGGTTTCTTTTCTTGACAGTCTCCAATGGCGGTTCGCACAGGCCAGGCATGCAAGCGCCCCGCCTGCGAAGAACCAGCGCCCGGACAGCGCAAAGAAAGCGAGGAAAACGACGGCCGAGACTACAAGTTCGACGGATGATAACCGCAGCGACAGCCAGTGGGAGAACGTGATGCGACCCTTGATTCCCTTTGATGTGCGCATATGCGCCAGGCGGGCGATGTTGCGAAAGTGGCGCTCGTGTACGACGACCTCGAGCAGCAGGAACGCTCCGAGGACAACCTCAAAGTACACGAATCCCTTGACTGCCACGCTGATCCACCCGAATCCGGCGAGAAAAACACACGACAAGAGCAGCGTCCCCACGAGAAGCGGGCTTATGATGCGCGGGACGGCGACATCCTGGCGAAACTCAGGCGTGAGTTCGTAGCCCTGCTCGGAGACCATGTGCTTCTCCGCCGCCTTGGCCAGGCGCGCGCCCACAAGCGTGAGCGCATAGTCCGAGACGTAGAGGATCGCCCACACGCCGACAGCCAGCCAAACGTGCTGCACCAAGTAGTCGAGTCCCATCATTATTCTCCCTTCCCCCCAGGGCGCACCCGAAGCGCGTTCCTGTCGTACTCCGTTTGCGCCAATCGGGCGCCAGTCAGATCGTCCATGCACCGGGGGTGAAGCGCCACACCGCCTATATCACCGATGGCTTGGCGTACTCGCGCGCCTGCGCCTCCTCGGGCAGGGCGAGGAAGGAATCAATGCGCCCCAGGATGCGCTCGCGGTCATCGGGCAACCGCCCCGCGATGCGCACGTACACGTTGTGGTGGATGGCCTCGATTTCGGTCGGAAACTCGATCCCCGCGATGATCTCCCGCATCTCTCGCACCGTGCCCTGCGGCGTCTGCGGGATGAACGCGCCTGACTGCACGTCGGCGTACAGCGGGCACGACGGCCCGTCCTCCGACCCGAAGACCCACAGCCGCCGCAAGCGCACGAACTGCGGCCGCACCGCATTGAGCACCTTCAGCGTCTCGCGTACATGCAGGTCGGCGCGGTCGGCCCCGCCCAGCCCCAGCAGCACATAGTACGACAGCTCGATGCCCGCATCACGCGCCGCCCGCCCGGCGTCAATGGCCCGGCGCTGGCTCACGCCCTTGCGGTGGTAGCGCAGCAGCTCGTCGCTGCCGGTCTCCAGGCCGACGTGGACGCGGCGCAGCCCCGCCGCGGCGATATCGCGCAGGCTCTCCCGCCGCAGCCACAGGGTGGCCGACCGCGCATAGCACGTGATGCGCTCCATGCGCGGGAAGGCCTCGTGGAGGGCGCGGCATATCTGGATGAAGTCGCCCGGCTCCACGATCAGCGGGTCTGCGTCACCGAGGAAGCACGTTTTCGCGTCGGGGGCGTAGGCGCGGCGCGCGGCCTGGACGTCCTGCAGCACCTCCGCCAGGGGGCGCGCCTCGAAATCCGGCTGGCCGAGGTGGGTGTAGATGCCGCAGAAACGGCAGCGGTTCCAGTTGCAGCCGCGCGTCACGCGCAGCAGGACGCTGCCCGCCTCCGTCGGCGGCCGGATGATCAGTGGTTCTGGGAGTGACATTGATGATCTTGCCGCTGATGTGCGCGGATAGTCACGAATGAACGACCCGGCGATCCACCACCAATTCTACCAGGAATCCCGCGTCTCCGCGTCGCCCGGGTGATCTGGCGGTCTTCGTCCGGGCCTTTCTCAGGCAATCCGCGCTTTTCGGCGTCTATCCGCGGCCAGTCCACGTCAATCCCTGTGCGGGAACCACCCCCGCAGGAAGCCCGCCAGCGGGCCGTCGTAAACCGCCTCCGCCAGGAACTCGATGCCCTGCTGGTTGCCCCACGAATAGTAGATAACCACTTTGCCCTCGAACTCGCACAGGTCAACGTCGGAGTTGTTGAGGTTGACCGCATCGGCGATGCGCGCCCGCTCGTCGGCGCTCAGGCGCGGGTTGGCGATGAGCTTGTCCTCGGGCGAGAACTGCATGATCGGATTGAGGGGGCTGCTTTCCCAGCGCACGAGATCCCGCGAGCGCACGATATGTGGCTCGTAGGTCGGCCCCGGGCGCGCCTCGAGGTAAATCATGTAGTATAAGCCATTGAGGAAACGCAGCGCCGGGCACGCGGTGTAGCGGTCCTTCGAGAAGACGCACTCCGGCGGGGTCACGCGCCAATCGAGGAGGTCACTCGATTCGGCGAAGCGCATGGTGAACCGCACCCCGACCTCCTGCGGCGGCTCGCCGACCTCGAAGGCCATCACGTAGCGCCCGTCACCCTTGCACACCGAGTTGTTGTAGATCCCCCAGCCGGGCAGCGAGAGCGCGGTCTTCGATTCCCAGGCCTTCAGGTCGTCGGACCAGAAGACGCGGATCTCCGACCCGCCCCACTCGTCCACGCCGTACACGTAAAGCGTATCGCCCTCCACATAGGCGCTGCCCAGATGGTAGCCGGCGGCGAAGGCGGGCGTCGGCCGGCCGGTCGCGACGTCGATGAAGCGGAAATGCGAATCGCCGGTGGTGTTCGGCTTGTAGTTCCGGCGCACGTACTCGAAGCGATAGAGGCGCCCCCGCCAGACGATGGGCGTCGCCTCGACCATGTCGCAGTCAATGGCGCCGAGCTTGCGGATCACGGGCTTCCCGGGCGCCGTCGCGGCCGCACCGCTCGACCCCGGCTCCGCGGCACCGGCAGTTACGGCCAGCAGACCTATCAGTCCCAACATGCTTGCTCCTGACATGTGAATCATTTGAATCATTGTCGGCGCGGGGCGAACCGTCGCTGCCAGCATGTTTCTGCGCGGCAGCTACGGCCGAAATCGGGCCGCCGTGGCGGTAGAGAGACCTAGCCATTTCAACCGGCGAAACCGCGCGACCCTGGAGTGTCGCGCCCCGTCCGATCGCGCGAACTGCCACGATGCGTCACGTCAAGGCTGACATAACACTAACTCATCCGTGATTCCGACAAAGCCAGAAACGGCGGCAATTCCCTCAGATTTGCCAGCACCCCGTACACTTCGTGGCCGGCGAAGTCCTCTCTCGGAGTGGTACCGGTCAAGACGGCGATGAACCGCACGCCGGCCCTTCTGGCGGTTTCCGCATCGACCAGGCTGTCGCCGACATATGCCGTGTTGCCCAAACGGCAATCCGTCTGGCTGACGGCCTTGATGATCCCCTCGGGGTCGGGCTTGTGGGCAATGACATCCTCGCCACCGATGATGACGTCAAATGCAGTCCCCAGCTCGTGTCTTCGCAGTATCTCCGCGATTCGGTAGCGGAATTTAGTGGAGACGATGCCGAGCGAGAACCCACGCTCCCTCAGGCGCATTATCGTGTCCGGCGCCTCATCGAACAGGTAGGTCAGATCAGCCATCACCTCATCAGCCCGCCTGACGAAAAGCTGGACGAACTCATCCGCACGATTCGCCGTGTCCGCACTAGTGAGGGTGAGAAATGTCTGGCGCAATGATAGGCCGATTGTCTTTCGGATGCGATCCTCGGAAACTCGAGACAGACCAAGCCTATTGAGAGCAAAGTTTATGCACTGCACGGCGCCCTTGGACGAATCCGCGAGCGTGTAGTCGAAGTCGAATAGCACCAGTCGCACGTGGTTCAGCTTCGGCTGGTCGTCATCGTATTCCATGCGGGCAAGATTGGCCGGCCTCGCCGGGAATCCTCCTGCGCGGCCGGAATCGGTGTGTCTGGCCCCTGGCAGGTGAGCCGGCCTCCCGCCGATAAACCATTCTTCGCCGACGAACCCAGGTCTGGCGTCATGCGGTGCGGATGCGGACGGGGCAGTCTGCCCGGACGCCACCGCCAGGCCGATCCCTATCAGCATTGCGGTACCCTGGAACGGCGCGTGCCCGCGGGAGACGGGCCGCGCGGCTCGCCTCACGGCGCTCCAAAGAGACTCTTGCCGACCCATGCGATGGTCCACGCAATGAGGCCGCATATGGGGAAGGTGAGGATCCAGGCGGCCACGATCTCGCCCCCGACTCCCCACCTCACCGCCGACAGCCTGCGTGTCGCCCCCACGCCCATGATCGCGGTGTTGATGGTGTGGGTGGTGCTCAGGGGAATGCCGAACACGGAAGCAAGGGTGATGACCAGGCCGGACGCTGTCTCGGCGGCAGACCCGTGCACCGGCTCCAGCCGGGTAGTGCGAAAGCCCATGGTGCGGATGATTCTCCATCCGCCGAAGGCGGTGCCGACGCCCATGGTGGCCGCGCACAATAGGATCACCCACACCGGGATGTGGAAATCGTGGAGCCCTCCCGCCAGCACCAGCACCGGGATCATCGGCAACATCGTCTCAAGGGTCATCAGCCGATTCCCTCGTCGCTCGGGGGCGCACGTCTGGCCGCGCCGGCTGCGGCGCCGATCGGACGTCGTGCGTACCGCCATTGGGGTCGGGCCCTGCATTCGACGCCGCCCTGCGCCGGACCTCCGCGGCCGCTTCCGCCGGCAGGTAAACCTCGGTCGGCCGACGAACCACGAAGCGGTTGGTTTCGGTCCGGGTTTCGAACCACTAAGGCGCGAAGAGACAAGAGAAGAGACTGGGCGCGCGATGGCTAGGCCCTCCGGGCCGCCACGGCGGTCATGTGACGTAGCCGTTTCAATCGCGCGGGACATGCCGCGAGTTGTAGGGCGGGCGTGCCTACGCCCGCCGTCACTTCGGTTTCGGCGCGGCTGGGCAGCCGCGCCCTACATTCGTGTCGCGCCCGATTCCGGCTTGGTGCCTTGGTGTCTTCGTGGTTCCCATACAGATTCCAGGAGACAACCCAACCCGTGTCGCAGACGATCTTGATCGGAGTCGCCTGGCCCTATGCTAACGGCCCCTTGCATCTAGGCCATGTGGCGGGCTGCTACCTGCCCGCCGACATTTTCGCCCGCTTCCATCGCGCCCAGGGCAACCGCGTGCTCATGGTTTCGGGCAGCGACATGCACGGCACCCCCGTCACCGTGCGCGCGGAGGAGGAGGGGGTGTCGCCGGCCGAGGTCGCCGAGCGCTACCACAACAGCTTCTGCGAATCCTGGCGGCAACTCGGGATCTCGTGGGACCTCTACACCCACACCGACACCGACAACCACGTGCGCGTCGCCCATGACATATTCGAGCGCCTGCTCGAGCGTGACTATCTCCACCGCGAGCACATGGATGCCTACTACTGCGCAAGCTGCGGGCGCTTCCTGCCCGACCGCTACGTCCAGGGCGTGTGCCGGTTCTGCGGGGCGGCGACCTCGCGCGGCGACCAGTGCGAGGCCTGCGGCACTCCGCTCGAGACTGCGGATCTGCTGAATCCAACTTGCCGCCTGTGCGGGGGCGCCGCCGAAACTCGCAGCACCGAGCACTTCTTCCTCGACCTCAGCAAGTTCGAGCAGCCCCTGCGCGAGTGGGTGGCCGCGCAGCCCCACTGGCGCCCCAACGTCCGCAACTTCACCCGCAACTTGCTCGACCAGGGCCTGCGCCCGCGCCCCATCACGCGCGACCTCGAGTGGGGCATCCCGGTGCCGGTGCCCGGCTTCGAGTCCAAGTGCATCTACGTCTGGTTCGAGGCGGTCATCGGCTACCTGTCGGCGAGCAAGGAGTGGGCCGCCGCCCACGGCGACGCCGACGCCTGGCGCGAGTTCTGGACGCCGCCGACGCGCTCCTACTACTTCATCGGCAAGGACAACATCCCGTTCCACACCATCATCTGGCCGGCGATGCTGATGGGCTACGACCGCGGCCTCGTCCTGCCCTACGACGTGCCGGCCAACGAATACCTGACGCTGGAGCGCCGGCCGTTCTCGACCAGCCGCCGGTGGGCGATCTGGGCGTCGGACTTCCTGTCGCGCTACGACCCGGATCCTCTGCGCTACCTGCTGTCGGCCAACATGCCCGAAGGCGGAGATACCGACTTCTCGTGGGCGGAGTTCGTGCGCCGCAACAACGACGAGCTGCTGGCGAACTACGGCAATTTCGTCCACCGCGTGCTGACCATGACGGTGCGCAGCTTTGACGGCCAGGTGCCGCCGGCGGGCAGCCCCGGTCAGCCCGAGGAGGACATCCTGGCGGTGGTGCGCGACACCTTCACCGGCGTCAGCGACGAGCTGGAGCACTGCCACTTCCGCGCCGCGATCGGGCGCGCGATGGAGTTGGCGCGCGCCGCCAACCGCTACCTCGACCATCGCGCGCCGTGGAAGCAATTGAAGCAGGACCATGCCGCGGCCGGCGCCACGCTCCACACCGCGGTGCAGATCATCTCCGCCCTCAAGACCATGCTCTATCCCTTCCTGCCGTTCTCGTCGCAGCAAGTGCACAGGATGCTGGGCGAGGAGAGCCAACTAGACAAGGACGATTGGCGCGTGCAGTCGGTGCCCGCGGGCAGGCGGCTGCAGGAGCCGCAGCCGCTGTTCAAGCGGCTCGACGACAGCATCATTGAGCAGGAGCTGGAGCGCCTTGAAAAGCAGAGCGCCTGACGACGCAGACACCTCGGCACTCCCGTCCGCAAGCGAGCAGGAGATAACCGACAACCTCGACCTGCTGCTGGACGTGCTGCCCATCCACGTGCGCGAGCGGCTGGAGCGCCAGCCCGACAGCGCGCAGTTGCTGGAGGTCGTCCTCGACCTCGGGCGCGAGCCGGAGGCGCGCTTCCCCGAGCGGGTGGTCTCGCTGGCGTCGGAGCCGGTGGGGCGCGACGACCTCGATTACGTGGTGAGCCGCGTCGGCGAGTTCACCGCCGACAACCGCGCCGGCATCGAGCGCACCCTGCATCGCATCTCCGCCATCCTCAACCGCCACCGCAAGGTCGTCGGCCTCACCTGCCGCGTCGGCCGCGCGGTCTACGGCACCATCGACATCATCCGCGACACCGTCGAGACCGGCAAGAGCATCCTGCTGTTGGGGCGCCCCGGCATCGGCAAGACCACCAAGCTGCGCGAGGTCGCGCGCGTGCTGGCCGACGCGCTCGGCAAGCGCGTGGTCGTCGTCGACACCTCCAACGAGATCGCGGGCGACGGCGACATCCCCCATTCCGGCATCGGCCGCGCGCGGCGCATGCAGGTGCCCCGCCCCGATCTGCAGCACGCGGTCATGATCGAGGCGGTCGAGAACCACATGCCCGAGGTCGTGGTCATTGACGAGATCGGCACCGAGGCCGAGGCGCTGGCCGCCCGCACCATCGCCGAGCGCGGCGTCCAGCTCATCGCCACCGCCCACGGCAACACCCTCGACAACCTGCTGATGAACCCCACCCTGTCCGACCTCGTCGGCGGCATCCATGCGGTCACCTTGTCCGACGAGGAGGCCAGGCGCCGCGGCACCCAGAAGACGGTGCTCGAGCGCCGCGCGCCCCCGACCTTCGACGTGGTTATCGAGATTGTGGACTTCGACGAGCTGGCCATTCATCACGACGTGGCGGAGATGGTGGACCTGTTTCTGCGCCAGGTGCCGCTGACCCCGGAGATCCGCCGGCGCCTGCCCAGCGGCAAGGTGGAGACGGTGGCGCCGCCGCGGCCGGCGATGCCGCTGCCGCTGATGCCGGAGTTCGCCGATTACGCCCACGCGCGCGCCGTCGCGCCCGAGGGCGTCCTGCGCATCTTCCCCTACGGCGTCAACAAGGGCAAGCTCGAGCGCGCCATCCGCGACCTGGGGCTGCAAGCGCGCCTGGTGGCGGCCCTGGCTGAGGCCGACGCGGTGATGGTGCTCAAGGCGCAGGAGCGCAAGGCTCCGCTGCTGGCGCAGGAGGCGGTCGCCGCCGGCAAGCACCTCCAGGTGCTGCGCGCCAACACCCAGCATCAGATCATGGCCGCGCTGCGCGAGATCGCGCACCTGTCCGGCCGCGGCCCCGAGCAGATCGCCCTGCGCGAGGCGCAGCAGGCCGTCGAGCACGTCCTGATGACCTCCGAGCCGGTGGAGCTGACGCCCCGCGAATCCTACCTGCGCCGCTTGCAGCATGCCCTCGCCACCCAGTACGAGCTGCGCTCCGAGAGCGTCGGCACCGAGCCCCGCCGCCGCGTGCGCATATCCAAATGAGCGGCACGCCTCTCCCCACGCCACTTGACCCCTTGGCGGAAAACGGCTCGGTCAAAGAGCGCGCCGGCGCAGAAGCCATTTGAAAGGGCCGCACGCAGATGACGGGTCCCGTGGAGCCTGGACACCACGGCGAACGGATAGGAACGCGGAGGGGCCGATCTCCTGATCGGCCCCTCCGAACATGCACCCGCACAGCGAGTCGGTCAGGAGAGGTTGTCTCACAATCAAGCGCCGGAGGCGGGACATGCCAGCAATGGCGAGATTCTTCGACTTCGCGGCTCGCTTGTGCTCGCCGCTGCGCTCAAGATGACACTTGCGTTGTCACCCCGAACCCTTCGCCGGTGTCACCCTACACAAGCGAAGAGCTTGCCCCGAGTGGAGCGAGGGGGTCTTGGCCCGGCTCAGTAAACCGCGCGAGGGGTCTTGGTAACGGTCAAGCGATGGCAAGATTCCCGCCACAGGCGGGCAAGCCTCGCGGAGTTTACCCCGAGCGCAGCCTGCCCTGAGCTTGCCGAATGGGTCGAGGGGCTCGGAATGACAGGGGCAGGGCGGCTCGGAATGACGTCTTCCGGGCCAGTCATGCCGGACCGGAAGGATTGTGGGACAGCCACAGGAGACCGCCCCCTACAAACCTGCCTCTGGCCCTAAAAACGGAGCTCCTGGGTAACTGATGTCCCCGGTTTCCGAGCGGCGCAATCCGTCGCGGTCCGCCAGAGAAGGTGATGGGCGACTGTGGAGATATGTTGCACGAGCGAAGCAAGCTTCGGCGCGTGGCGGGGCACAGCCGGCGCTCCTCTGTGCGGCGGGGTGGGCGCGATGACAATGGCGTGCGGGGACCAAGCCGGGAAAGCATCCTCACCTGAGCCTTCGCTTCGCCAAGTCCGGCTGTTTGCGGCCGGCCAGGGAGGCTACCACACTTACCGGATCCCAGCGCTGGCCGTCTCGACCAAGGGCACGCTGCTGGCGTTCTGCGAGGCGCGCAAGCACAGCCAGGCCGATTCCGGCGACATCGATCTCGTGCTGCGGCGCAGCTTCGACCATGGGCGGTCGTGGGGGCCCGCGCAGGTGGTCGTGGACGACGGCGGGAACACCTGCGGCAACCCGTGTCCAATCGTTGACCGACACACCGGGGCCATCGTCCTGCTGATCACCAAGAACAAGGGGTCCCACAACGAAGGTCAGATCATGCGAGGGGAATCCTCGCCGCGCACGGTGTGGGTGACCACGAGCCGCGACGACGGCGCTACCTGGTCGACGTCGGGAGACATCTCAGCGCAAGTCCGCAAACCCGGGTGGCGCTGGTACGCCACGGGACCCTGCCATGGCATCCAACTGGCCGATGGGAGGCTCGTGGCGCCCTGCGACCATGCCCTGGGTCCCAGCGATGACGACCTCCATTCCCATGTGATCTTCAGCGACGACGGCGGGGCCACGTGGCGCTTGGGTGGCGTTGGGGAGTCCAAGACCGACGAGTCCACGGTGCTGGAGCTCGCCGACGGCTCGCTGTACTTGAACATGCGCAACTGCCGCAGCACGCACCGCCGTGCCTATTCGCTCAGCAGCGACGGGGGAATGACATGGTCGCCCCTGGCCGAGGATGCCGCGCTGGTGGAGCCGGTGTGTCAAGCCAGCGTCCTGCGCTTGAGCACCGTGAAATCCGGCGGCGAGAACCGCGTGCTCTTCTCGAACCCGGCGAGCACTCGGCGCGAAAACCTGACGGTGCGGATGAGCCGCGACGAGTGCAAGACGTGGCCCGTGGCCAAGATGCTGTGGGCCGGTCCCGCCGCGTATTCCGACCTCGTGGTCGGCGCCGACGGGATGATCGGCTGCCTGTTTGAGTGCGGCGCGCAGGGACCGCGCGAGGGGATCGTCTTCGCGCAGTTCTCGCTCGAATGGCTGACCGACGGAGCGGACCGCCGGTAGGCGAACCCGGCGGTCCCACCCGCAACCGGGCTTCGATTGACACCCCCCAGGCGCTCTGCTAGAATACGGCTGCGTGGAACACCGCGCGAGAGCCTGCCCTGAGCCTGCCGAAGGGATGAGCCAGTGCGCCGATTCCGCCCCCTGGTCACGATTGCGGTGCTGTGCGCCGCGCTGCTCGTCGGCTGCGCGCGGAAGAAGCCACCTGCGCCCCCGCCCACCCCGCCGTCGCAGTCGGCGGAGGATGCCGCGCGCGGTGTTGTGATCAACTACATGCAGCACCTGCAGGACGGCAACTACGCGGCGGCCCACGCGTTGCTCAGCGCGGATTCCCGCAAGCGCCACCCGCTGGATGAATTCACGCGCTATGCCAGGGCGGGCATCACCTACTTCGATCTTTCGTCCGCGCGCGCCAAGCTGGTGGCACCACAGCGGGCCGAGGTCACGCTGCATCTGGAGGCGGATCCGGCCTCGGCGACGGTCGTGGCGGTGCGGGAGGGCGGCAAGTGGCGCGTGGTGTACCTGCGCGGGCGGCCGGGTTTCCCCTATCCGTGATCCTGCTGCGGGGAAGAGTCTCGTGACCGCGGTCCGACACATTGCCCGGCTCGGGCGCTCGGCATTCGAGGTCGTACGGGCGGTCGCCCGCGACTACTCGCGCAAGCGCATCTCCATGATCGCCGCGGCGCTGGCGTTCTACCTGTTCCTGGCGCTTTTCCCCTTCCTGCTGGTGGTGATGGCGGCGCTGGGGTACATTCTCGGTTCCTCCGACCAGGGGCTGGAGCTGATGGGCCAGGCGTTGGGGCGGGCGCTGCCCGGCTCCGCCGCACAGATTCAGGCGCAGCTCCAGGGCATCGTCGCCAATCGTGCCGTGGTGGGCGGCCTGGGCCTGGCCGGGCTGGTATGGTCGGCGTCGGGCGCGATCGGGATTCTCTCCCGCGCCCTCAGGATCATCTGGGAGATCAGGGGCCGCTCCATGTTCCTGCTGGCGCGGGTGCGGGCGGTGCTGCTGGTGATCCTGGCCGTGGCTTTTCTGCTGCTCTCCATCGCCCTCACCTCTGTGATCACCGTCATCGCGCATCTCCACGCAGCAGGAGTCCGGCTGGGGGTGGGGGAATTAAGGCCGCTGTTGCAGGTCGCGGCGGGGACGCTGCCGCTGGGCATCAGCTTTATTACCTTTCTCGCCCTGTACCGCACCGTGCCCGCGCCGCAGATCAAGCTGCGCCACCTGGCAGCGGGCGCCGTTTTCGCCGCGGTCGGATGGGAGATCGCCAAGCGCGGCTTCTCCTACTACCTGGCGCATTTCGCCAACTTCAACCGGGTTTACGGCCCCGTCGGCACCATCGTGGTGCTGATGCTGTGGATCTACATATCGGCCATAGTCGCGCTCGTCGGCGCCGAGCTGGCGTGGGTCTACGCCCGCCGGCAAGGTTAGCGGCCGCTGGCGCGAGCGCGAGCCCTGCTAGAGAGGAACAGTGATGAAGGTGATTCTCACCGAAGAAGTGCCCAACCTCGGCGCGGCGGGTGACGTGGTCAACGTGGCTGTCGGCTACGCCCGCAACTACTTGCTGCCGCGCAAGCTCGCCATCCAGGCGACCACCAGCAACGTCAAGGCCCTCGATCACCACCGCCGCACCATCGAGGCGCGGCAGAAGAAGCTGGCGCACGGCGCCGAGGCGGTGGGCCGGCGCGTCAGCGCCACCTCCATCACCATCACCGCGCGCGCCGGCGAAGCCGGCCGCCTCTACGGCTCCGTCACCAGCGCCGATATCGCGGCCGAGCTGAAGCGCGCCCTCGACGTCGAAGTGGACAAGCGCAAGATCGAGATCCGGGAGCCCATCAAAGTGCTGGGGGAGCACACGGTGAAGGTGCGGCTCCACCGCGACGTGCAGGTGCCGGTTACCGTGTCGGTGCTCGCCGAGGCGGGCGCGGAGGAACCGCAGGCTGCCCCGGCAACCGAGCAACCGGGCGAGGAGCAGCGGCAGGGCGGCGCCGCCCCGGCGCAGGCGCCCGCTGCGCCGGCGGAAATCGGGCAGGAACCACCGGCCGCGCCCGGCGAACAAGAAACTCCCGCGGGTTGATTTGCAGTCGGTGGTCTGTAATCCGCAGTCTGCACGGACCGCGGAGCGCGGACCACAGGGAAGCGTCACATGGATCGCACACCCGATACCGCACTCCTGGAGCGGGTCCCGCCCCGCAGCGAAGAAGCCGAGCAGGCCACCCTGGGCGCCATGCTCCTGGAGCGCGACGCCATTGCGCGCGTCGTCAGCCTGCTCGAGCCCGGCGACTTCTACACCGACGTTCACCGCAGCATCTTCAACGCCATCCTCGATCTGTTCAACGAGGGGCAGGGGGTGGACGCCGTCACCCTCGCCGAGCGCCTGCGCGTGCGCGACCTGCTCGACCAGGTCGGCGGCCAGGCATACCTGGCGCACCTGCTCGATGCCGTGCCCACCGCCGCCAGCGCCGAACGCTACGCCGCCATCGTGCGCGACAAAGCCATCCTGCGCGACATGATCGCCGCCGCCAGCCGCATCCTCGCCAAGTGCTACGAGGACAGCGACGACGTCCCCCAACTGGTGGACGAATGCGAGAGCATGATCTTCAACGCCGGCGAGCGCACGGTCGCCGCCGCCTTCACCTCCCTCAAGCCGCTGCTGAGCGAGACCTACGACCGCATCGAGCGGATGAGCCAGTCCGGAGTCCCCGGCACCGGCCTGCTCACCGGCTTCGGCGAGATCGATCACATCACCTCGGGCCTGCAGACGTCGGACCTGGTGATCCTGGCCGCGCGCCCCTCCATGGGCAAGACCGCGCTCGCCCTCAACATCGCCATCCACGTGGCGCTGCGCCAGAAGCTGCCGGTCGCCATCTTCAGCCTGGAAATGGCGAAGGAGCAGCTCGCCCTGCGCGTGCTGTGCTCCGAGGCCTCGGTTGACCAGCAGCGCATCCGCCACGGCGACGTCGGCGACGACGAGCTGGAGCGCCTGGTGCGCGCCACCGAGACCCTCTACCATGCCCCCGTCTACATTGACGACTCCGCCAGCATGAACGTGCTGGAGATGCGGGGCAAGGCGCGCCGCCTGCAGGCGGAGCTGCGCGGGCTGGGGCTGATCGTGGTTGACTACCTGCAGCTCATGCACGGCCACGGCCGCTACGAGAACCGCACCCAGGAGATCTCCCAGGTCGCCCGCGGCCTCAAGAGCCTGGCGCGCGAGCTGCGCGTGCCGGTGCTGGCCCTGAGCCAACTCAGCCGTGCGGTCGAGTTGCGCTCGCCGCGGCGCCCCATGCTGTCGGACCTGCGCGAGAGCGGCTCCATCGAGGCCGAGGCCGACGTCGTCGCCTTCATCTACCGCCCCGCCTACTACGGCGAGGAGGAGCTCAAGCGCGCCGAGTACAGCCTCGAGGACCAGAGCATAACCGAGGTCCACGTCGCCAAGCAGCGCAACGGCCCCGTCGGGACCGCGAAGCTCGCCTGGATCGGGCAGTACATCCGCTTCCGGCCGCTGGAAGAGCTGCACGTCGTGGAGTAGAAGCGGCCGCTCTGCATCGGCGGCCGCGTCGGGCTCGCCCTCGCAAGCCGGCTGCGCAGGGCGCGCGGAGGCGCTCTTCGGCGCAAAGGCGCGACAACAGCCGCTGTATCCGAGGCCATCAAAATGGATCAGTTTCGCATCGCTGCGGCAGTGGTCACCGGCCTTCTCGGCCTGTTGTTTGTGATCGGCTTCTTGCGGGCCTTCCGCGAGCGCATCTATCTCGGCCTGCTCGGCTTGAGCTTCCTCGCTCTGGCGGCCAACATGCTTGTGGCCGCGCCCGCGCTCACCTGGCTCAAGTGGCTGCTGTGGGGCCTGACCGCCTTGTTCTTCATCGGCGCGGTGTTCTTCGCGGTCCTGCAGACACTGGCGCGGATGCGCCTCATCCGGGAACGCCACGCGGGCCTCGAGCGCGAGATGCGGGAGTACCTGGAGCAGCTTAAGCAACGCACCGGACAGGCGGAGGAGAAGCCGCCTGGCGAGGCGCCCACCGGCGAGGATGGGCAATCGTAGAGGCACAGCCCGTTCGGGTGCGCTCAGGGTAAACATGCTGTGCCCCTACCGGGCAACGGAGGCTGCGATTGAAGGTCCTGGTTGTTGGCTCCGGCGGGAGAGAACACGCCCTGGTATGGAAGATCGCGCAGAGCCCGCGCGCGAAGAAGGTCTATTGCGCGCCCGGCAACGCGGGTATCGCGCGCCAGGCGGAATGTGTCGCCCTCGATGTGATGGACGTAGCCGGGCTGGCGGATTTCGCCGAGCGCGAGTCGGTGGACCTGACCGTCGTCGGCCCCGAGGCGCCCCTGGTGGCGGGCCTGGCGGATGAGTTCCGCGGCCGCGGCCTGCGCGTGTTCGGGCCCAGCCGGGCCGCCGCCGCCCTCGAGGGCAGCAAGGTGTTCGCCAAGCTGCTGATGGCCCGCCACTCCATCCCCACCGCCTCCTTCGGCGTGTTCGACGACTACGAGCACGCCCTCAGCTACCTGCGCATGCAACGCCCCCCCATCGTCGTCAAGGCCGACGGATTGGCCGCCGGCAAGGGCGTGACCGTTGCCCATACCCTGGAGGATGCCTGCGCCGCCCTGCATTCCATGATGGTCGCGCGCGACTTCGGCGACGCCGGCGAGCGCGTCATCATCGAGGAATGCCTGCAGGGCCAGGAGGTGTCGGTGATGGTCTTCGCCGACGGCGAGAGGCTGCTGCCGATGGCCGCCGCCCAGGATCACAAGCCCGTCTTCGACGACGACCGCGGCCCCAACACCGGCGGCATGGGCTGCTACTCCCCAGTCCCGGCCATGGACGATGCCCTGTTCCGTGAGGCGTTGGAGCGCGTCATGCGCCCCGCCCTGCGCGCCATGGCCGCCGAGGGTATCCCCTACTCCGGGGTGCTGTACGGCGGACTCATCATGACCGAGCGCGGCCTGCAGACGCTGGAGTTCAACTGCCGCTTCGGCGACCCGGAGCCGCAGGCGGTCCTGCCGCGCCTGAAGACCGACCTGGTGGAGGTGCTGGAGGCGGTGGCGGACGGTCGCCTCGACCAGGTTTCATGCGAGTGGTCGAGCCAGGCGGCGGTGTGCGTGGTCATGGCGTCGGCCGGCTACCCGGGCAGCTACCAGAGAGGCAGGGAGATCACCGGCCTGGAGGAAGCGGAGGCGATGCCGGGGGTCACGGTGTTCCACGCGGCGACGCGGCGCGAGGACTCGCGCTGGCTCACCAACGGCGGCCGGGTGCTCGGCGTGACCGGCCTCGGCGATTCCCTGCCCGCGGCGATCGCGCGCGCATACGAGGGCGCGGCGGCCATCCGCTTCGAGGGCGCCCACTACCGCCGCGACATCGGGCACAAGGCGCTCGCCAAACGGTAGGGCAGCCGTCCCGGCTGCCAAGCAGCGACATCACGCCGCACCGGCCCCGGCGGCGAACCATTTCCGACGCGGTGACGGACGAATGATGAAGGACCGCCTCAAGGTATTCTCGGGAACGGCCAATCCCCAACTGGCGCAGGAGATCTGCGCCCACCTGGAGGTGCCGCTGGGTGCGGCCAACATATCCACCTTCAGCAACGACA
>Ga0315279_10004929_pt1 | contig 17653 bp, 17 predicted proteins | sample YL17G06_20_MG_FD_203694 | JGI IMG/M metagenome (GOLD analysis project Ga0315279, IMG submission 203694) | Sediment microbial communities from Yellowstone Lake, YNP, Wyoming, USA - YL17G06_20 | ecosystem: Environmental > Aquatic > Freshwater > Lake > Sediment | place: USA: Wyoming | collected... | reverse complement strand
GAGTGATTACTGGCCAAAGAAAGCCTAAGCCATTTAGGCCTCAATTTGGGACGTTTCACGTTTTGAACCAACGAAATCCGGGCGGACAAAAGCGACGCTAGAAGTCCACGAGACATCTGCGGAAAATGCAAGTCGAATGACGAGCGAAGGCTTTTGAACCTACTTGGGTTCAAATCCGTCTCCTGCCCGTTTGGTGTTGAGTCCGTTCTCCAAAGACCCGCGATAGTGTGTACACTAGCCATAGGGCATGGAACCCATTGGCACGAGCCGCAGCTCAGGTCAGCCTTCTATCGGAATTCCTATTAGCCACAAGCTCTGTCGGGCTCCGGGAACGAACATGACCGAGTCGCTGTCTGTCCCAAGATCCGTCCTGAAGGAACTTCAAGACCACGCGCGCCAAATAGAGGAAATCGTTGCAACCCTTGAGGAACTCGCTGATCACGAAGGAATTCGCAGGATAGGGAGCAGTCTCAAGGAGTACGAAAAGGGCGAATACGTTGTGGTCGAAGACCCGAAAGAGATGAAGTCGCTTCTCGGAGACTAGAGAATGGTTCAGGGGCGTCTCAGGACTGCGCCTACCAAACACTTCCTGAGGGAGCTGAAGAAGCTACCCGCCCAAGTCAGGGCAAGGATCCTACTCGCGATCGAAGACATAATGTCAAATCCCTATGCAGGCGTCAGGCTAAGAGGAGAGCTAGACGGCCTTCTCCGATGGAGAACTGGTGACTACAGAATAATCTACAAGATAGATGAGGTGAAGCAGCTCTTGGTCCTGATTGATGTGGGACCTCGGAAATCGATCTACGGCTAAATCCCAAGTGCAGCCGCAAGAAGCCAAGCGTTGGAACCACAGAAGACCATTTGGCGTCTTTCGTCGCCGTCAACCGACACTTGAGCTACCAGCCATGCGGCATTTCACGTTTTGAACCAACACAATCCCGTGCGGACAAACAATACGCCAAGACTCCACAAGATGTCCGCAGATGTTCCGAGGTGCAGGGAAGCCTACCCACAGGGAAGAGAGGATCCTCCTTCCTGAGGGTTCAAATCCGATGGCCCGCACCAAGGTACCCACGCTCATGAAAGATGTTGTGGTTCGGGTTGGTGGTCCCTGAGTTTACCTGTTGCCAGTCGACGGTCTGTTACGCTGTGGTTGAGTTAGGTTTTTGCAGCTCCGCTAGCTCGCACCTGACCTCACGAATCTCATCTTTCCGTTTCATTTTCGGGCTGGCTTCAGGCTGCAACCACTCATCCGGACGCGGGATCCCAGTACTCTAGCAGCTCAGGACCCTGACCAGTCACATACTCGGTCGCGAAGACCAGCGTGGGTAATGGACTAACCAGCCAAGACACACTAACATCTTTCATAGAGTCGCACACAGAAGTACTCCTCTAATGAGTCAGTACCCGTGAATGGCTAGAGCGAGGATCAGCAGTCAGCGTTGGGGCTGAGCTGGGGAGCAATTCTTCGGTCATGCCTCAGGCGGCGGCATGGTGCTAGAAGCCATTTTCTTTCAGGAAACCGATTCCCTTCTCAAGTGCTTCTCGATACTGCTTCGCGTCCCACCACTGACCATGACCGTGGAGGATCTTGTTCCTAGCAGCATTGAACCTCTCCAGATCTCCGTGTTCGCTATCATCAATTGCGCCTAGGAAATGAGCCCACTTGATGAGTTCATGAGTGCGCGTAACGGACTTGCTTTCTTCGGTTGCTCTTCTAACCAACATCGCCTTCGCACCTTGGAAAAGTTGGACAATCTTATCCCACAGTATCTTCTCGATGGCGAGCTGGGCATGAACTGAAGCCTCGATGTACTCGCCACGGCTGATCATGTCTACGATCTGCTGTGTGCCCTTGTAGCGTACAACTCTCGCGACATCAACGCCGTGACCATTGTCAGAACTCTCGATGTTCCGATTCTCGTCTATCATAACCGTGAGTCGGCAGGGGAACCCTATGAACGTTCCCTGCAAGTGGAATCACTTGGGGTTTCCGCATAGCCATTCACGACTCAGAGAATCGGAGTAGTGTCCAAGCCCCGACAGATGCTGCAACCCTAAATCGCAAAGAAAAACACCTTGCCGTTGAGAAGGGAATACTTGTCAGGTACAACAATCTCTGCCGATTCCGGATGCCGGACTCGTTTCTCACAAGAGAACGGCTATGAGGCCGCTGAGGAAGACTCCATAAGTAGTGGCGGGCCCGGTGGGACCCGCAACAATTTTGGTGCTGGAAATGGATTCAAAATTCGAGGAGGTTCGAATCACCGAGGGTTCGAACCCACGAGCCGTAGGATGCTGATGTTGTTGCTCTTGGGCCCGACTATCGGGTTCAAATTACGACGCCGCACCAAGAGGTCCACACACAAATCACTCCTCCTCTCCTGCTCCTATTCATCATCCGTGAACACGATCGTTCATTCATGTCTTTGATGACTAGGGAAGGAATCTTCGAACAGCTTTCTCACCTGCGACTCAAACCGATCATAGAGAGCAATCTCAATGTGTCGAACTGAAGCATCGAAACAGTATCTCGCCCATTTACGATTCTTGACCGATGAACCTCGCGTCCGACTCTAATCAGCGCAGTCCGACCCGACAGCGACTACGACGCTTGGACCGCCGAATACTTGATGCGATCTATGAATGAATCGAGAGATTTCGGATCTCCAAGCGAATCTCTGTAGACGTGTGTAATTCCACGCTCGCGAAGGATCAGGAGTTTCTGCAGCGATAGCTCAAAAATCAATGATGCGAAATCAAGATCCTGTTCCGTAATCTGACTTTGACCATGAACGTCTGCATGTGCGAATCTCGATCGCTTGTCATACATATCAGCCACACGCTTAGACAAGCACTCTCTTGCATCAATGCGCGCTCGATCGTACTCCTCTTGTGTGGGATTGGCTTTATTGAGAAAACAAGCGAACCATTCCGGGGTATCGCCCAAGAGCATGGCAATTTTCTCTCTGAGTTTCCATCCCAACAAGTCTCTATCGTCTCTACCTAGAAGAAGGCACTCAATGGCTATGACTGACAAGAGAAAACTCAGCTCATTGGGGGTGTCTGGTTCTATCATGCCGTATAGATCGATCGCTGATATGCACTTCCTGGCAATCTCGTCTGATTCTCTGTTACGGACTAATCCGCTAATGAGGCTGACATATTTCTCCTGCTCAGGAAAGAGTCCAGTTGGGTGGGCCTCCCAACCAGAAATGTATCGGAGGTCTCCGATGTGTAGGAAGGTCCTGCCTTTCAGCACATAGTATTCTCTCAGTCTTGGCAGATGCGAAACGTGGTGGAAACACTTCAGGATGTTAAGTCCCTGATTCGCCAACCGAGTCGCGGTCTCAATCGCCGTTCGCCCTCCAAAGGCTCTTACCTCAACGCAAAAGTAAGTCTCGTTCATCTTGCTTTTCTCATAATCTGATTCAGTGCGACTTCCGTAGACTTCCTTCTCCCCGGCGCATGTCTGCTTCCATCCTGAGGAGATCTTGTGCCGCACATTTTGGGGCAGGTAACCGAGAGAGTGGAGACTACACTCACCGACCACGTATCCATCCGGATATCCCCAAAGGTTCCTCGCCGGAAAATAGAATCGGTACCTGCCGGGCTTCTTGTAGAACCGGTCAAGGAAGGCCATGACGTGTTCAATGGTAAGTTGTTCATACTTCTTTCGGGTCGCATAGCAAATATCGTCGAAAGCGGCGCGTAGTTCTTCATGGGATATGTGCTCCTGCAGTTCCTTGCTTGTGAACATGGCCGCTGCTAGCTTGTCAAGTCTCTCTGAGTAGAGTCTTCGATACTTTGTCTGCCAGGTATGAAGTGGATCGTCTTGAAAGTACTGTTGCATGCATTCGACAAGTTCCCAAGCGAGCGATAGAATCTTGTCGTAGTTCTTAGGCCGTTTCACTTTCAAAGGGTGCGGCCTTCTCTCCGAATATTTCCCGCAGACGAGCTAATAAGCTAGGGCGCGAATGGCTCGTGAAAATATCGTTGAGGGTCCTGTCTTGTCTGTCCTGTCGTCGTCGTTCGTGTGTGTGTGGGTCCCTTGGCGCGCGACGACGACGTTTCCTCCGCGTCCCAAGAATCGCCAGTATTATGACGAGGGTTAGAATCGTGTACTCTGAGATGGTGTAAGGGAACTTCACCACAATTGTCGTTGCCACTGACGTTTGCGGCCACATGACCGCATGATTTCTTAATCCAACGCGATGCTGCCCTATGGTGAAAAAGAATATCGTATAGTGTGTGTCACCTTTCATGTCAGTTACGAGCGGGATTGACTTTTCATCTACGAATAGGGTGACACTGAAGTTCTGAAGAGGCATGTCATGTTTGTCTCGCAATTCTATGGTTGTTTCGAATGGTGTCAAAGCCTCAAGTTCCTTAGGCATGCTGGATAAGGAAACATGCACTAGACTAGAACCAGCAATAATCCTGCATTCATCCGTGGCGCAATCAATTGGTTCGACGAACACGTTCCTATTCATGTCCGAGAAGGGCTCATCACCGGATCGTGAGATCACCGTCGAATTAACGACCCCATATCCATCATAGGACCTTCTTGCAGTCTCGTTCACAAGCGAAATCAAAATCCCATTACCTGGTAGAGCTACGTCGACTCCGCGTTGCACACGTAATTCAAGAAGATAGTAGAGAGTTGAGGTGAAGGTGATCTTGCCAATTCTTGTACTGGTTGGAGCTTCGAGAGGAACCAGTGTCACAGACACAGGATCCATTGTGATCGAGAGTTCAACCGGTTTGACCCAACCCAACTGCGTAAGGCTCCATGCATCGAGCCCGCTCGGCAGTGAATCATTTGGAAAGCGCGGCAGCCATTCCCCCGAGTCCATCAGAGACCAGGAACATACAAGGCACGACTTAGTCACGTCTCTGGAATAGAGATCAGGCAACCCCAGGCTGTGACCGAACTCATGCGCGTAAGAACCCATACCAGCAAACTCAGAAACATAGAAAGCGCCTCTAATGCTTGCGCCGCTTTCTGTTGTGAGATTCAGGGGCCAATAGTGCGGCCACAAATCGCTTGTAACATTAGAGACTCGCTGATCTGATCCTGCATAGACAACGCCCACATGCTGAAATGAGTGGAAGTCAATGTCATGTTGAGCTGCTCTAATGGAATCCATTAGTAGGAGGTTTCCGCGTTCATCGCCTTTTCCTCCTCCGGGTATGTCCTGACCGTAGAACTCCAAAGTCCGATTGAGAGAATACCATCCATAGACTGACCAATCTACACTGATCTGGTTGTATGAAACGTTTCGATAGTAGGCGTTCAGTCGTTGAAGATTGACTTCAATCGCATGTCGGCCGACCGTATGATTGTGGTCAGTGAACTGCACCATGATTACAGCAAGGCTTTGGATTCCAGTTACCCCATTAGGAGCGAGCGCCGAACCCTGAAGCCCGTGATCGAAGTAATCTGTTGATACCTGCCCAAACCATGATCCTCGTGTCATTCCAGCGCACGGTGGCATCGTCAACAGAGTGCTCAGGATAATGATGAGAGCGACCCCGGTTCTTCTCATTTGCAGAGAATTGACACGGAGCAACTCGTTACCCATGTTGATTCGTTATCAGTGAGCCTAAGAAGCCTTGGGTGTGCGCACCAGCCTACCCACACACACCAAGTTGTGGTTGATGGGCGTGTGGGCGAAGTTGTAAGTTGGGTTGTGGTTGGGGGTGCTGGTAAGTTAGTGAGGATGATTTGTTTACGCTTGCTTCCGTTTCGCCTAGAAGGATTTCAGTCACTGGAAGAATCGCTATCGAGAAGCCGGATCAGACTTTCTAGTTGCGCCTCGAATCAGAGTTCATTTTGTCGCGAGATGGTCATGCAGACGGGAATTGTTTCATCCGCGACTGCGACTGCCCAGCCACGAGCCACACGTCAAGAAAGTAATTCGAGACGGCTGTGAGGTGAGCTTATGTGCATGTCATCTACTATCGGTGCGAACTATGCGGCACACACCTCACAATACCAGAGCAATGATTCGCAAGACGGACATTCCGCTTCATTGTGTGTGTCACCAGTAGGCTGGCTGAATCGCAAGTGTGAAGTACAACCAGCATTGACCCAATAATAGCTAGATTCGACCACGAAGGCAACTTCCACATCAAAGGCGACATCATCAAAGACCTCTAGAATGCTGTCGCCTGCCTTTCTGGTTTCTCTTATCGACGAGCAGCGAATGCTCTCCACTCAAGAAGACGAAGACGTGAAGATGTGGCCGCAGCGTGCTTCTCCTGGCTCCTGTGGATGGCCGTCCTCTCGGGTTTGCTGCGAACGGGCAAACCGTGCCGACATAAGCAGGCTAGTCTGCACCCACAATTATCCCACCAAAAATCCTCAGACGAAAGTGGTGAATTCGCCTGGATATAGGACTATCAGCATCGCGGACGCCATGGGAAGTGAAAATTCCCACTTTTCCGACGCGCAACGGAATCTCTCAAGAGAGTTGATTGTAGGTCTAGACTCGAGATATTGTATATTCTAAAGTTATTAAAGTATCTTATGCACACGACCTTTCTCTGTGTGAGAAAATGAGTGAGAAAGAGAAGCCTGCGCTGTTTCTAAGAAGAGCATCGGGATTGGTGAGGGTATGGGATCCCTTGGATATGTTTCTCTTCAATTTCATTTCAGCGCCGCTAGTGACTTATGGATTGTTTTTCGCTCTTACTGCGGCGTTCATTCCAGAGGGCGACCAAGTTATGGGTTGGATCATAAGCCTTCTTCCTTTTCTCGCTCTGTGCGTCGTTTACGCTATGGCGGGCGTGACAATGCCCCATGCTGGTGGGGAGTACCTATACGTAAGCCGAACATTTGGTGGTGCTCATGGCTTTAGCCTGAGTTTGGTTGGCAGCATTTGGCCCCAATTGTTCTGGGGACCAATTGCCGGAATTACTATAAACTATATGGTTCTAACCCCCGTTTCATACTACTTGGGAACGATTTATGGTCTAACCTCATTAATTGCGCTTAGCCAATGGCTCCCAACAATCACAGGAACGCTCGTTGTTACTCTGATCTGTTCAACTTACACTTTGTTATTCGACTCCTTGGGTATGAGAGTTTATCGCACTGTGCAGCGTTTTTGTTCGATTTTTGGATATGCAAGCCTAGTCGTTATATCGGCAGTTTTTCTTTACTATTACGGTCAACGAGATTATTTCATTGCTAATTTCAATGCCCTTGTACAACAAAATCAAGGGGTTTCAAATGCTTATCAGCTTGTGTTGGACAAAGCTGCTGCAACTGGCTTCAACGCCGCCCCAAGTATCACATTGATGGGTACTCTCTTGGTTGCCCCTATGGCTTTTTTGATGTATTACACTGTACTGTTCGGGGCTCCTGTAATTGGTGAAATGAAGGCAGCAGACGACGTGAAGAAACAGCTGTTCACGTTAGCTGGACCCGCCATTATGGTGTGCATCTTTGCAGCTTTCACCCTATTCACGACTTTTGGTATTCTTGGGAGAGAATTCATGAACGCTTATTGCTATCTATGGCAGACCGGTCAATCACCGGTTGGGCTTCCACCATACTACCTATCTTTCTTCATTGTTCTATTGAAAGACCAACCCTTGGTTGTGGTACTCACCTTGATAGGCTACTGTCTAATGTTTATCGTTGCATGGGTGCCAAACCTCTACATACCTCCAAGTAGGTACATGTTTGCTTGGTCCTTCGACAGAACCTTCCCGGCAAAAATCGCCGAGCTTAAGGGTAACGCGCACACTCCCGTGTACGCCTTTCTTACAATGTACGTGGCAACCATCATAGTTCTACTATTGTTTGCGTTCACTCCTTTTGGAGGTTTCACGGTTTCCATAGGTCTGGCAGCTGCCATAATGTCGCTAGGACTAGCTTTCGTCGCTGTAGTTCTTCCATACAAGAAGAAGGAGCTTTGGGAAAGCTCTCCAGCCGCCCTCTACAAAATAGGTGGAATTCCTCTAATGGTGATAATGGGAGTAATTAGTATTGTATATCTCCTTGTTATGATAATCGAGTACATAATAAATCCAGTATACGGGCTCAACAATCAATTAGCCTTAGGATTCCTTCTAGGCTTGTATATTGCTGCCTACATCGCCTACTATCTCGTTCAATGGTACAGACGACGGACGGGATTTGATCTGTCTAAGGTTTATGGCGAAATTCCCAGTGCATAGCCCTGCGAACTTCAAGTAAGGAGAGGTACCCTTTCGATTCGTATTCTGTTTGCTACAGATTTGCACGGATCAGGGAAATGCTGGAGGAAATTCATCAATTGTGGAGCATACTACAATGTAGATCTTCTTATCCTTGGCGGCGATATGACTGGAAAAGCAACGGTCCCTGTGGCTAAACGTTCGGATGGGACGTTCAAAGCTAATTTCATGAACAGGGAGTATGTTCTGCGGACATCGAAAGAGCTTGAAGATTTCGAAGAGAAACTTGATGTGGCTGGCTTCTATTACCACTGTGCCGATGAAGAAACGATTCAAGAGATAATGTCTAATGAGAAAGAGCAAAACGCGCTCTTCTTGCAGAAGATAGTTGAAAGGATTGGGCAGTGGATAGAGTTTGCAGATGAGCGACTAGCTGGCACCGCCATAAAATGCTATGTTTGCCCTGGGAACGATGACGTATTTGAAATCGATGAAATTATCGATAGATCAAAGTATGTCACCAATGCCGAAGGCAAAGTGATCAATATTAATAACGATAACGAAATGATTAGTTCTGGATGGAGCACGCCGACTCCATGGAAGACCCCCCGAGAGATCAGTGATGAAATGCTTGCCAAGAAGATTGAATCGTTAGCATCGCAAATCGATAATATGGAAAATTGTATCTTCGCGCTGCACGATCCACCAAGGGATACGTCTCTCGATGAGGCGCAAGCGATCGATAAGAATCTAAAGGCAACTATGGGGGACACGATGCACGTCGGCAGCTCTTCAGTTCGCAATGCTATTATCAAGTATCAACCGTTATTAGGATTACATGGACACATTCATGAAAGTAAAGGCTTCTGTAAACTAGGGCGAACACTATGCACAAACCCGGGTAGCGTTTACGGGACAGGGACCTTACAGAATGCATTAATAGTTCTTGACAAAAACAAGGTGGAAGACTTCGCTTTGCTCATGGGGTGATTGTTGATTAATGAGGGACAAATCGTTCGAGAAAGAGCTTCTGTCGGAGGCTGACCGCATCATTAGCGCTGCTGATGCCAAGGGCATAACTCTTAGGCTAATAGGAGCAATTGCCATCCGACGTCATAGCGAAACCGCCAGAAAAGAGATGGCAAGGGATCTCACAGATTTGGACTTCATTGGGTATGGAAAGGAAAGAAAGAAAATTGAAAATTCGCTTCAAGAACTTGGGTACGTTCCAGATTGGGCATTCAATACGCTTCATCCCTCAAACATAAGATTCAACAGAAACTCTAGCGAATTGAACATTGGAGTCGATATCTGGCTAGATGTCTTCGAAATGTGTCACAGGTTTGATTTTGCTCCTAGGTTGCACCTAGATAAGCCCACTCTGCCCATCACTGACCTACTAATGACAAAATTACAAATAGTTCAGCTTAACGAAAAAGACGTTAAAGATATCCTTAGTCTCACTCTAGATCACGAGCTTGGAGAAAATGATGAAGATACTGAACGCATCAACGTGAAATACTTGCAAGAAATATGTGGCAAAGATTGGGGTATCTATAAAACCTTCACATCAAGTATAACCAAAATCATTTCTATGGTGGACAGTTATGTGCTCCTTGAAGAACAAAGAGCATTAGTCAAGTCAAGGCTCACCGAGCTCTTGGAAAAGATAGAGAAAGCCCCTAAGAGCTTGTCTTGGAAGCTACGAGCGAGGATCGGCGAGAGGCAGATTTGGTATGAAACCCCTGAGCAGTTGAGACATCAACGGACAATATGATAAATCTGCTTGGAAACAAGGCATGAATCAAGGCGCAGAGACTTCTATCGGAATGCATCTAGAGAGTTAGAGCACGCGCCGGTTTCGCCTATTGGTGCAGCAATTTTAGAAAGGTCGTCTTACGATTCAAGTCCAAGCCATTTTCATTCTTTTTCTGTAGACGTTTATCTCAAAACTTCCGGATTTACCGTATTTTCTGGTCTTTCTCCTCTAAGATATTTGGCTATCTGCTCAGCTATGATTTTGGATGATTTTTCCGGCACCTCATTCGATATGCCTGCTACGTGTGGAGTCAGAATGACATTATCTAGCTTCAGCAGCTCGCTTTTCAGGCTTATAGGCTCATCTACAAAAACATCGACCGCAGCACCACTAATCAGATTTTCTCTCAAGGCTTTTGTCAGATCAGCCTCATTGATTATATATCCTCTTGAAGCATTGATTAGATAAGATGTTCTTTTCATCGATTTGAATTTCTCGAGGTCAAACCACCCAGCTTTCCCGCGAGGGAGTCGTAAATGAAGTGAAACTACGTCAGATTCGTTTAGAAGTTTGTCAAGATCCACACAAGCACATCCTGCGTTTTCAATAATTTCTCTTGGAACATTGGGATCATAAACTAAGATTTCAGTATCGAACCCCATGAGCCTTCGGGCTACCTTTTGACCCACCTGTCCATATCCCACTATTCCAACTCTTTTGCCACAAAGCTCTGGTCCAGTAGGTTTTTCAAACGTATCTTGCTTGTTCCGTTTCCAATCACCATTTCGCAAGAATTGATCAGCGTTCACAATTTTCCTCATTAAGACTAACATTAGTCCTATTGTGAAGTCGGCCACAGCGTCTGCATTTCTTCCAACTGTGTTGAGAACGGGAATTCCGCGTCGCGTTGCCTCTTTGATGTTCACATTTACCGGTCCGCCTCGGGTACATCCTATAACCCTCAACTTCGTACCTGCTTCAATCACTTTCTGTGTGACCGGCGCATCAACTACCACTAAAATTCCGCAATCACCTATCTTGTTTATTAGCGGTGCATCGTCGCCCCAATATTCATCTATGTCCTGGTACGTCTTAGTTGTAATGTCAGTTGACTTGAAATTCATCTCCTCATAACGCAGGTCATTCATGATAGGCTTTAGATGCTGATCCAGATGCTTCTTGAGCAACTTGGAGTTTATGAACTCATCACCGACGATTAATATCTTCATAGGATTCTACTATCTCCCAATTTCGTTTATCCTTTAGGCTTAGGGACCCGTTAGCTCATCTGGCACACTCGCAAGCTGAGAAGACTCAACCCTTTCTTTTTCGAATAGGTTGCACAGGTCATTGTAAAGTTGTACGTACTTGGTGTATAATGCATCATATGTTCTGAAGTTGTCTCTGTTTGGCTCGAACCTTTCCCCGACTTGCACCATTTTCGTGCAAGCTTCGTCGACACTTCTGAATAATCCTGCTGCTTTGCCGGCGAGGATAGCTGCTCCCAAGCATGCCTCTGCCTCCGCTCTGGTCGTTACCACTGTTTTCTTTGTGAGATCGGCTTCTATTTGCTTCCAGACTCTGCTCTTCGCTCCTCCGCCCAGTGCTCTAATCTCGTCAACTCTCATGCCCATTTCCTCCACGGCGTCTATGTTTCTTCTCACTATGCATGCGACGGCTTCCATTATTGCCCTCGCGAAATGTGCCTTGGTATGGCGTAGCGTGAATCCATAGAATACGCCCCTAGCCCCTGGATTGGATTCTGGAGCCATCGCCCCTTGGAGATGTGGTAACATCACTAACCCCTCGCTGCCTGGTAGAATCTGTTCAACTTCAGTGCCGATTACGTCGTATGGGTCAACATTATTCGTTACTCCGATTTGAATCTCCGGCTGACAGAATTCGTCCCTGAACCATCGTAGAACCATTCCACCGGTTGTGAATGTGTGAACCATGTAGGTGTTTGGTCTTACAAAGTAATGGATGGGCATCTTCGCTTGAGGATCCATTCTTAGCTCTTCTAGAGGGGCACAGATGGCCAGGCAAGCGCCGGTATTCTCGGAGAAGAAACCCTGACGAATATTGCCGACGCCGACTGCACCTGCTGCATTGTCGAGCGCGCCAGTGGAAACTAGCGTGCTTCTGTTGAGTCCCAATTCGCGTGCACGTTCCGGCAAAAGTGTGTCCACGGGTTCACCTGATTCTCTGATATCTGGCAGTTGATTGGCGGTTATGCCAAGAAAATCTAGCATCTCGTCCCACCACTTCCTCGTTCTAATGTTCCAGTACGCGGTTGAGCAAAGAAGAGAGCCCTCTGCTACGAATTTTCCAGTCATCTTGTAGATTAGGTAGTCCTCCACTAGAAGGTACTTTGAGACCTTCTCGAAAACCTTTGGCTCATGCCTCCTTAACCAGAAAATCTTCGACGCGGGCCATGTTGGGACAATCTTGACCTGACCTGTGATAGCGTAGCTGGATCCATGGTTGAATTCTCTGTCAAGAATATCGGCTTCTTCTTGTGCTCTACTGTCGAGCCACACAATTGCCCTTCTGAGCGGTTGCCCGTCTTCGCCGATGGGAATCAAAGTTTCGCCTTGTGCTGAAATTCCGATCGCTTTTATCTCTGCTGGGGCAGTGCGTGATTTGAGGATATCCCGAACCCCGGTCTTGAAGGCATTCCATAATGTCTCAGCATCAATCTCCACTTCTAGCGAAGAAGGAGTGATTAGTTTGTACTCGTTCGTTGAACTTGCGACAAGCTTTCCGTCAAGATCGAAGAGCGCAACTTTTGAAGCAGTAGTGCCTGCGTCAACGCTCAGGATATAAGGCATAGAGAAACTCTCAATGGGAGAGCTCTAGAGTTTCTTGAGTACTGCTAGAATCTGCTCCTTGTTACTGCCGTTTTTAACAAACTTCTTCTCGAACACTGCGCCGCCTATTGTGAATGCCCACACACCGTTGTCTTTCAGTTCCTTAATTTGGTTGAAGTCAGCGACGTTACCTGCTACAATTAGGGGTACCTTGATTTCTTTCGTTGCAGAAGCAAGCAGTCTATTTTGGTCTCCTGAATAGCGGTATAGTAGCAAATTTATACCGTGAATACCGAGTTTCTCGGCATCTCTTCCGTCCTTGATTATCTTGTCTATGGTTCCACCAAGTACGCATGGATGACCTGTAACCTCCCCAACATACGGGAAGAAGCGCGTCCCAGCTCCTTTTCGTTTGAAGTATTCCATAGTTTTCTCTGTGTACGGCGGCATGCCACCAATCAGATTGTCCGCTCCGATTTTGATTGCCAGGTCTACGCCTCGAAAGTGCTCCTCTTCACTATATGTAACGACTTCCAGGAAGCTTTCAATTCCGTATTTCTTGAATGCTGCGAATAGTTCCCTATATTGGTCAATATTCAACCCGATGTCTTTGCAACCAATACATTTCAAGCCTGTATCCTTAACCTCGTCCAGAACCTGCCTCGCATCAGGGATTGTTACATCGTGGTGTGTCAACATGAAAATGAATTCCATTTCTCATCGCTTATCTTTGATCCAATTTGACGTTGGTAATAAAATTTCGCTTTGACCACTTGGCATCTGCGTTGCCTATATAAACACGACCTACCCTGCTGAATTCTGACGCGACTTTTGGGGGCCTGTGTCGGAATTTTGAAGTTATGACTTATCAGCATTCGACGTGATAGCATCGGCATCGAGCATGGTCTTGCTCAGGTGGCTCATCTTCATCCTCGCTTCAAGCATCCGCTCCTGTTCATGGGATTAGGTAGTGGACGGACTTCGCCAAGTCCTCATCTTCGAAAGTTCTTCTTGTATCGCAGTTGAAGGTGGAGCATAGAAGTCAAAGATCTCGTATAGTGGTGCCGTCAGGGTCTTCACGATTTCTGGCAATGTTGCGCTGATTTGATCAGTCGATACAGTGGTCCCCGATGTAACGGAATCCTGTCGCGGCGCCCCATGCGGTCGAACAATATTCGCCTCGGCTCCGCCCAAGAGCTGAGCATACGACCGGACAACCCTTCCCACGTGAAACGAAACATAACAGATGCCGACTCGCCCCCTAGCGCGATGGCAAGTCGCTGGGCATGGAGTAAGCACTCTCCAGTCCGCCATATTGGAAGGGTGACATCGAGCACCGTCCCCGGATCAACGCGTGGACTACTATCTTCTTGGTATCCTCGCAGTAGAAACATCATACCTTTGGGAGAGGCCCGCCAGAAGTCGGAGTCGGCAGTGAATCGGAAGTTGTCTGAACGAGACTCGCCGAAAAGGGAGGCCGAACGAGTCTCCTTAAGCCAGCATTCAACGACACCGTCGTAAGGGTACGGCCTAATCTCATCGCGAGTAGGCACCCACCAAGGCGGCCAACCGGTTTCGTGGCCTTTGACTTTCCTAAGGACATCAAGAAGTTCATCAAGGGTCAAGGATCGAAGATTACCGAGAATTGAGTACGCCACCTGCCAGGTTCCCTTTGAGTATCGAGAAGGCTCTTCGTCTGATAGTTTCTGCGCCACCAGCGATTTCAATCGCGTTGTCGACTCGTTAATCCAACCTTCGAGTGCCTGCTTCTCTGCCTGCAATCGACCGAGAGTCCCAGATGGAGTTGCGCTAGATTCCTGCAGAATCTCACGGATTCTCTCTAGGAGATCATTCCTCGCTGCAGCAACGCAACGACCAATCAGCTCATCCCACTCTCGGCCCGACTGCGGAGGTTCACTTTGCGGCCCTGGTCGTCTAATGTAGTACAAGTTCTGGCGCACGTGGCCGCCATTTGGACCGTCACGCTTTGAGCGAATCGGAACCCGATGACCGCCGGGTACTACAACAACGGGGAAGAGATGTCCGGTTTCCGGATGACGCACGTGATAGACATCGCACTGGAACGGCGGCTCGGCATAGCGATGAACGATGCCGTTGACAGAATCCTGTGAGTACACGCTCAGGTCAGATGGTCGAGGCTCCGCTGGCGCCCAGGCTCCATCGGTTTTGGTGAAACCCAGAAGTATGAACCCGCCTCCATAATTGGCAAGCGCCAGAATCGCTTGGGCAAGATTCGCTTTGTGCTCTTCCGATGACAGATCAAGCCAGCCTTTCAGTTCTGTGTCTAGCTCTTCATGAGCTCGGCTCAGAAGGCTCTGAAGCCGCCTTAGCTCAGCTTCTCCATTCGCGTGCTCCGTCATCCCGGAGAGCCCAACTTAGGTCATTCCTACCGTTATTTGACATTTGCCACAAAGCAAGAGTACGTTCTCGTTCTGAAGAGTCTGAAGAGAAGTTGTGAGGAACTGAAGAAGCCTCGCATCCACCAGAGATATCCGGAGAGATGTCTCGCTGAGCAGACTCACTCCCAAGTGAAACAGATGATGAAGCCCTGACAAAGGGGGATGCTACAATTCTGTGAAGTTCGCAACCCTCAAAACTCAGACAATCATGAGCCCAGATGCTTCAGCTCAAACTGGCGAATGAACCCAAATAGGAAGACTCTTCGCAAGAAACCATCTTCGAAACGCCAATGTGCGTGTCATAAACGATCGCTCAGCACATGAAAAGGAGGGGCTAGGACGCCTCAATGCCCCTAGCGATGTTGTGACCGCCGCGAAGCTACGTTTGTGATGCTGCTGGCGTCTCTTGCGTAGCTTCCTTCCAGAAGTTTGGTCCAGAAGTTCTCCAGCTGCTGTCTCTGCTTTAGGTCCATGCCCTCGAATGACACTATCAGGTCGTCGAGGATCATTATCTTGTTGTGGAAGTATTCGCGGGGTTTCTGTACTAGTTGGCTTTCGAAAATCTTGGGCGCCGGCACTACGAAGTATTCCGGGTTGCTTGCGGCAAGCATGCGTTCTAGGAGTTCGCTCTTGCCGGAACCTCTGGGCGCTACGATGAGGCAGCTGTTGAGCTTGTACGGCAGTGGGGTTTCTCGTATCTTGATGAATACAGGACTGTCGAGCTGAGAGATTCGGGTGCCAAGATATTCTGTGAGTATCGTTGCGGCCTCCGGGCTTGCCTATGTTACACGTCTGCGTCTTGTCTTCGTGATCTGAACAGGTAGGGTGATCTTGACCGGACGGCCATCCCCCAAGAATGCCAAATCCCTGACCTTGAGTTTTGCAGCCTCTCCACGACGTAACCCACTGCTAACGAGCAGACTGACGACAACGCGAGCACCGAAGCTAGCTTCGAGCATGAGTTTACGTAGTTCCTCCTGAGTGAAAAACGGCTCAAAATGAGGAGAGCAGCGTCAAAATCGGGCTATTAAACCCATGATATGGTGGGGCCGGTGGGATTTGAACCCACGATTCGTGGGACTAATGACCCCCCACACGGGCTTCAAACCGGCAATCTGGAACCCCTGCGAGACCCTCAAGTTGCGCCTTAGCCTCGCCTTTCTCGGCTGGAGGAATATCGTCAAGCACGGCGAACGTTGAGGGGCAATTCTCTCCGGGCTCGCCACCTTCCATGAGTGGCAGTACCTTCTTTTGCATTCCGCCACTCATGGGGGCTCACATCACTATCAAGAACTTTGCTCCATGAGGGACCAGCGCAATGGCGTAACCGTTTTCTTGGGAAATTTCGTGGCCAGCAACTGCGTATTCGACCCAGCGCCTTCAATACTGCAACAGTCCAAATAATCGCCCAGCCGCGAAGTGGTTTCGCCTTTACTGTGGTGGTTCAGTATTTGACCGACTTGGTGTTGGGTAGGCAGGATGGCAGGATCTGCTTAGACGGCTCGCAGTTGAGCCTTCTTGATGATTATGTTTCCACGGTCAGACATGGAAGCATTGTGAATTTTCACATTGCTTCCCTTCCTTTCCAGCCTACTGACGCGTGATCGATCCATTCTGAGGGTGTCAGCAACCTCTTCCTGGGTCCAGCCTCTCTGGCGTGGAAGAGTGATTATCTCGTTTGACGCTGTGTGGATTAGGACGACCGGGTAGTAAACGCGGTCTCGGTTGATGCTTTCTTTCAATCTCCGGTAATCGTCTTGTGCCAAGGGTCGTAGGACCTCATGGATCTTATGGGGCACCTCGACGTTTCTATTTGTGTACTGAAAAGTCCGAACCGGGCGTTTCTGCACGCATCCGCTAGTGCAAAGTTTCCTGCACAGGCGACTATAGTATCGACTCGTAGAAGGACACTACTTTCGCCGAGGACAGGTCCGCGGTATTGGGGGAATCAGCAACGCTGACTTGGAATACCTGGCCCAGCAGACACAGTGAGATAAGGGTCGCTACGAAAATCGTTGGTCCAATGTTTGAGTTGCAGATTCGGCTTGCGTTGGTCAAGGTCATCGCTCACACTGATGATTCTCGGACATAGATGGTTCTCAGGACCATGCCGGCCTCCCAGGCTCTCCTGAGTGCTGAGCCGAAAAGGGATGGCGGGCCCGGTGGGATTCGAACCCACGACCTCTGGCTTTCCGCCTAGTCGTCCGCAGGCTTCCGCGAGGAGCTTAGGTCTCCCCTCAACGTCATAATCCTGGCTAGACTACGGGCCCGAGCAACTCGGGATGCGCAACTGCTCGCATTTGAGGTGCTGAGGTCTGCTAAGTGATCGTGTTGAGGCTATGTGGTTTTCGGAATCTCATTCGCTTGGCTCGTGCTCGCAGAGCTCAGTGCCCTTTCGAGGGCGTCGGCAACATTCTCCCGCCCCATCGCTTCTATGTAAGGGCCAAGTCTGGGCCCCTTTGGCGATCCAAGAAGAATCTCGTAAAGGATCTTGA
>Ga0315279_10004928_pt1 | contig 17659 bp, 10 predicted proteins | sample YL17G06_20_MG_FD_203694 | JGI IMG/M metagenome (GOLD analysis project Ga0315279, IMG submission 203694) | Sediment microbial communities from Yellowstone Lake, YNP, Wyoming, USA - YL17G06_20 | ecosystem: Environmental > Aquatic > Freshwater > Lake > Sediment | place: USA: Wyoming | collected... | reverse complement strand
ATTGCCGCTCTGCATATCGAAAACCATGGCGTTCAAAGTACTATCCGTATATGACGGTGTCATTGGATAGTATATGTCGTAGTAGTTTAATTCTACGGCTTTACTATTAACCTCCAGCGGTCTGATAGGCAGTGGCTCATAACTGTACACGTAAGTCTGCGTTACCAGATATATCTTTCCCTGATATAGTCTGGCCGTGACCAAGCTGGTGGAATCATTTAATGTAATCTCCCACTTACTGACAGGATTCTGCGGATCCGATACATCATACCCATAGATACCATCCCATGTGAAAACCGCGAGTGTATTATCATGCAGCAGCAGGTCCCCGTTCTTATCGATTTTGCTCAGGACCGACATATTTATAGCAGGATACGCGCTGACGATTTTAACCCCGTTGTCTGTCTGCGACGGCATGATATCAGAAGAGTAGGACTCGTAATAGTAGTAATAGTAATCTTCCCTTGAGAAGAAGATGTTCATTCCGTCCGTCTTCACGATATCCGGCTCGTCTATTCCGATAACCTGGACATTAGTGCCAGATACCCTGTCTGAAATATCATTCCCATTTACGACTGAAGTATCCTTCTCCACAGGACTTGGCAGAGGGACTATACTCGAATCCTCCCCCGCAAACATGCCGCCGTGCCAATTGCCACCAGTGTACTGCGAATTAGACGACAGATAAGCCTCAAACTCCTCTTGCGACAGGAAATTGCTGACTCCTGCCGTCCCGACATTATTCTGTCCAGGTTCTGAAGTCCCCCCTTCGCCCATCACTGCGTAGACGCTTACGCCCACAAGTATCGCAACTAACAATACGGACACCGTGGCAAATACCTTTGATTTCTGAACCGTGAACATTCCGAGTAATCGTTGCATAACTCCAACCTCCTCTCTCTTTTCTACCAATGCAGCATTAAGCCTGATCTTGGCCGCCGACTTGGCCTTCTGATTTATCACCGGCAAGTCAGCATTTCTAATCTCACCAGCCGCCAGCAATAGCGGACGTAATTCTTCATCATGCTCCGGATAGCTGGCAAGACAATCCTCCAGCGATTCACCGCCGTTCAAGCGATCGATGCATTCATCCAGTATTTTTTCTATATCGTCTCTCATCACAACACCCCCTTCTGTCCCGTCATCACATTAGTTTCCGCAGCCTCTGTATGGCATCACACTGCATTTCCCTGACCGCCCCACTGCTCTTCCCCAACACCTGTGCCGTCTCTGCCGATGACAGTCCTGCAAAGAACCGCAAGCCTATTACCTCCCGCTGTGCTTGAGTCAACTGGTCCATAGCTTTCGTTAACTCACCCACCTGCAATCTCCGCTCAGCCATCTCCTCGACATTGGAGCCATCCGCTATTTCCACATCTTCCAGGTTCACGGTCCTGCGTTTGCTCATCTTACGATAGTGGTCTATTACAATGTTACGGGCTATTTTAAAAATCCAGAACCTCAGTTGTTCTGCAGAACCCCGGTAAGATCCCATGGATTTCAACGCTTTTAAGAATACTTCACCGGCTAAATCCTCAGCTTCCGGCTGATCGCTGATACGGATATATATATAACGAACGACCTTGTTGTAATACGCTTCAAACAGATCAGCGATCGCGGCTTCCATGGATTTGGTTTCGTTGTCACATTTCTCGTTCAGCTGATTCCTCCTCGTCTCTTCAACACAAGAATCCAACCGTTGAACAGTATTGCAGTATACAAAACTATCCATGAATTTGCCGCTCTTTCTCGCTCTTACTTATAAAAGACGGGCGGCAATGATTTTTGTCAGGTCTGCTTCAGCGGTTAGTAAGAATTATCATATTCTCTATAGCACTTCGATCTCATTCCATTCTATCAGGGACTTATAAATGTGAAGAGGGCTGGAATAAATTCATTTCGATGTTGGCTAACGCTCGATAATCAGCACCAGCGAACGACGTGCTGGAATCGTCACTTCCACAGACAAGTGTCCCGATGTATCAGGCGTCGCTTCCAAAGACAGGTCCCCTGTTTCAGGATCGAAGACACGAACGCGCTTGACTTGAAGATTAACATCGAGTACCTGTGTGCGATTTTCCTCTGCTTCGTTGAACAGGAACAGGATGTCGCCATTTACGATTTCACGGTGGTCTAAGGCAAACGCCATAGTCCCATCATCGCTGGCCGTAAGCGGCGGCTGTAAACCCGCGGCCTGAAGTGCAGTTCCTAATTCATCCACTCCCTCAACAGCCATGGTCTTCGACCGCAGGCTCTCAGCAATAGACTGCGTGGCAGCGTCCCTCTGCTCATAATCGGCGAAGCCGGGGGCTCGCTCAGGCAGCCCGCCCATCACCAGCACCGATATGCCCGCATCCGCCAGCCTCTCGATAGAGGACATCAACTCCGGCGACGCCACGGTGAAGTTGGTTAGCAGCAAGCATTCATACTGGGCTGAGCCAACCGTAAAACTGCTGTTCGTAACGCTCGCATTTGTCAGACCGCTAGGGCTGACGCGGTCGTACACCAGGCCGGCTCTCTTGAGTGCCAGGCTGATATCGGATTCGCCCTGCTCGGGCAGGAAACCATCTACATTGAGTATGACCTTATCGGGAGTCCGCCAGTCGCAGTTCAGCCATGCCACATCGGCGCGGTGAGTCCCCAGCGATAGAACGTAGCACAGGCGTGACAGATACATGTTAAACTCTGGCAGATCGGGCCAGACAGGATGATCCTCATCGAGCCAGCTTGTAAAAGCTAACCCCCCAGCAGCTATCATGTCCTTTTCGCGCCCTTCAGGGGCCGGGTATCCGTACAACCGTTTTCCATTCTCTAGAATATAGAGATAAGGATAGCCAAGATAGATGATTCGGTTTATTCCTGCGCTGTAGGCACGCCCAGCGAGCAGGTAGAAGTCCTCAAGTGTGAACGCTCGGGGGTCGAGGGTGAGGGAGACGAAGCTCTCCGATGAGATGAAGGTGCGTCCGGCGGTGTGTCCTGCTGATGAAGCCAGTTTGAGGAAGTCGTATGCTCCACCGGCGAACAACCCCTCAGACTCGGGGATATCGGCCAGCTCGTATGCGTCCAGATAGTTAGCCCAGCCGCCGTGTGCCTGCATGCGGAACGACATGTTGTTGGCATGCGCCCAGTCGCGGATAGGCTCAATGAAGCCTTCCATGAACAGTTCGGAGCGGACCTCTTCGTAGTCCTCGCGCACCCTGATCCCGATGTCGGCAGAATAGTAAACGGGCTCAGGCTCATCACCAAACATATCTTGCAGGATCTGGGTATATTTGGATTCGCCCATATATTGAAACAGTAGTGGCAGATATGGTGTGAGGTCATAGCCCTTTGTCTGCTGGAAACGTTGCAGAAATGATGGCGTCCAAGGCAGTTCACCCACCATCTCGAAGCTGTCGAGGAAGACGGTATCCGGGACGTAGCATCCAAGTGCTGCAAGCAATGGGTCAGCGAAACCGTCAATGAATTCTTGCGCTCCCGCGGGGTCAAGATGATCAGCCACCTGCGAGGAGTTTGCCGAGCCCGGATAGGCAGCGCCTACAGGGTGATGGCCGGTACGGTTCTCATAGAAGGCGAAGATTTTCCACGTGCCAGATGGGACTTTCCAGCTCAGGTTACCTTCGTGGCTCTTATTGGTGATATCGATGCATGAATCTAGGGTCACTGACCCAGAGGCATTAGTGACAACACGTGCGGCGGTGACCGCGATGAGCTCAGCATCGGTATCGAACGGGCCAAGGACACCCATAATACTATTGACTGTGTCGTAGTAATCGGGTGGCTCAAGTGGAGGTAGCGGCCCCTCATACAGTGCTGATCCGCTGACATCCAGTTCACTCATAAGCAGCTGCCGCTCCGGGGCGCTGGAGACGAATGGGCCTCCGCTGGGCCAGCCGCTTTCCAAGGTGAAGTCGAAGGACATATTCCTCTTGGAGGCTTCTTCAGCTGCGATGCGCACTTTTTCAAAAAATCCTGATGTGCCGACGGTGCGCACATCGGCGTCGCCCTCGATCTCACCGGGTGTGAGGCCGAGCAGGTACGCCTGTAGCTCAACTCCACCAAAGCCTGCCTCCTGAAATAGGTCCATCTCACGCTGTATTCCTTTTTTGTCGACTGCTCCCCCGGGCCACCACCAGCGCACGTAGGGATGGTACTCCAGCGGCGGATCGCGCCATATATCCTCATTGAAACTGTTATTAGAGACAGGAATCAAGTTTGATGCCTGTGGAGACTTGCCGCCGCAGCCGAATAGGCTGAATATCGGAAAGCATAGTAGGAGCAGTAATGTCACATACACAATCCGTTTGAAGTTAGCTTTTTTGATCATCTGTATTCCTCTCTCACTTGTTATCCTTCCGCAATTCCTTAAGCCGAGTTGCGATCTCCGATTCATCCCCCTGGTCACTGGGGATATAATATCGTTTGTCCTTAATTGAATCCGGCAGGTTCTGCTGTTTTACAAAGTGTCCCGGATAATCGTGTGCGTACTTGTATCCCTTGCCGTATCCTTCATCTTTCATAAGGTTGGTTACAGCATTTCGCAGGTGCAGCGGTACCGGCTCATTCCTCGTGTGCTGCACATCTTGTTGCACCTGAGAATAAGCAGTATACAATGAATTGCTTTTGGGTGCGGTGGCCAGATAGACCACCGCCTCAGCCAGAGCCAGGTTGCCCTCAGGCATACCGACAAAGTGCACAGCCTGCTGCGCTGCAACCGCCACAACAAGCGCCTGAGGATCGGCTAATCCGACATCTTCAGAGGCGAAACGAATCAGCCTGCGAACTATATAAAGAGGATCCTCTCCCGCCTCCAGCATCCGACCCAGCCAGTATAAGGCGGCATCCGGATCTGAACCTCTCAGAGATTTATGTAAAGCCGATATTAAGTTATAATGTTCTTCCCCGTTCTTGTCGTACAGCAAGACGCGATGCTGGATAACATCCTCGATAGTAGAAATAGCGATCTTTCTTCCGCCATCCTTATCAGGCTTGGTAGATAAAGCTGCCATCTCCAGAGTATTCAAAGCAACTCTGGCATCACCGTTCGCCATAGTGACTAAGAAACCGATTGTGTCTGCATCCAGCTCCAGCTTCAGTTTCCCCATCCCCCTCTCTTCATCTTTCATTGCTCGTTGTACAATGAGGCGCACCTGATCATCGTTAAGCGGTTTAAGAATAAATACCCTGCATCTAGAGAGAAGCGGGGATATCACCTCAAAAGATGGGTTCTCAGTAGTAGCCCCAATAAGAGTTATCGTCCCATCTTCTACAAATGGCAGGACAGTATCCTGCTGAGACTTATTAAAGCGATGTATCTCATCGATGAATAAAATCGTCCTTTGCCGATGCAAGCCACGCCTCTCCTTGGCTTCGTCGATGATTCGGCGCAGGTCAGCCACTCCAGAGCTTACTGCAGAGACAGGAGAGAAGTGTGATTTTGTAATGCCAGCGATGATGAGTGCCAGGGTCGTCTTGCCACTTCCCGGCGGCCCCCACAAGATCATAGAGGACAACTGATCTGATTCGATACTCTTACGCAGTGCCCTCCCCTCCCCCACCAGATGGTCCTGGCCCAAGAAATCGGTGAAGTCCTGTGGCCGCATCCTTGCCGCCAGGGGCGCCCCCTGCTTAAATTCCCTGTCCCGCTGCAAATCAAACAGGTCTTTTTGAGGTTCCTTACCTTTTTTCATACTATCCTGCCGACATCTGTGTGTTACAGTAGTTCTGAATAGTCAATAAATATAACAAAAGCTTACCATAAAGTCCATCAGTCAGGAAATTTGGTCGCGTGTCATTATCAGGGCTAAGGACGATTTATGAACCAACTTTACGCAGACAATTACGAAAAGAGGTGCGGGATTCCTCGATCCCTCTCGCCCTTTGGTGGAGAGAGATGGGGTAATGGATAAATTCACCCTCACCTTTTTCTTTCCCCTCAAGAAAGAGAAATTCCCAAACCCCCAATTTTTAATGTCCCCCAAAGTATGGGGGATATACAAGGGGTTTGGATGATAAATTGGCCCGCTACCGTAATTTTACCAATTCGATATACTTCCCGCCCGTGATATAATAGCGCTCATGAGAACCTTCAAGCGTCCCACGATAATAATGGTACTTCTCTTGTTCACTTTAGCATCCGCCTGCACTACTATTCCATCACCAGATAAACCTGGGGCATACCATATCGGCGATTACAGCATTGTATATAATGTTTCAGATTTTGGAACCTATGAGGCCACGATAAGGTATCCAGCCAAGTCAGACGGCGAGCTTACACCTGCGGACAACTCTGATGTGCCATACCCCGGGATTATCGTAAGCAGCGGGCGTGGCGGAGGTGAGTGGTCAGTTAGCTGGATTTCAGAGCACCTCACCTCACATGGCTATGTAACGCTGGCATTCACTCCTCCCGATATGTTTTCTAACAGCACAACACAGTGGGCTTACGGCTTTATCGGGGGCATTGAACAGCTGAAGATGCTAAATAACGAGTCCACATCGCCTATCTATAGACTTATAGATACAGATAGATTCGGTGTGATCGGCCTTTCTATGGGAGGTGCAGGATGCATAGAGGCCGCTGGAGCTACAGATTCAGAGGTCGATGTTGCCGTCCCGCTGGCCCCAGGAGGCTACAATTCCAGTTATATTACTGCTACCATGAATGCCGCTAAGAACGTTTCCATATCTATACAGCTTCAGGTTGGAAGCAACGATTCATTCGTGCCGCCTGAGCGTGTTTTTCCATTCTATGCAGACCTCATACCCGACACTACAGTGAAAGAATATATTGAGATCAGCGGCGGCAATCACATAGGTTTCCTGAACCAGAATTTCGCTGAAATAGCCAACCAGCTTGAAATAGAATCAAACACAAGCATCGGATTCGAGGAACAGAGGCGCATTTCGAGCTATTATTTCACTTCGTGGTTTCAATACCATCTTAAAGGTCTTGAGGGATATTACACTTATATCTTTGGCGATGACGCCATTCAGTTAAACATTTCTACTTTCGACTACAACATTCCATAGCATATTTCAGAACCAGCTATATAACGATCTCAGTCCTAAGCGTCTGCTGTCCTCTTTGCAGTATGATCGTAACTCTACCACCGAGACGCAGGTTAGCCAGAGCCTTTTCTAAATCATCTGCTCCGCGTATCGGCCGCATGTTAATTTCGGTTACGATGTCCCCTTCCTTTATTCCGGCACGCTCGCCGGGGGACGAAGGGGCAACAGCGCCAACAAGCGCTCCGAACACGGGCAATCCTCCCATCTTCCTGGCAATCTTGCTGGCATCCGCTACTTTCAGCCCGAACCTCGGACGGTTATCACTGCCGCCTTTAGCAATCAATTGCTCCAGCTTTTGTCTATCAAATCCTACAACAACCTGGCCATCAACAACTATAACCGGCACTCCCATCTGGCCGGTGAGATTCAAAATCTCATCCGCCGCCTGTCTATCACGTGACACATCATATTCGACGTAATGTATTCCGCGCTCGGACAGATACTTCTTAGCCATATTGCAATAGCCACATGTCGGCGTTGTATAAATCTTTATATCCACTTATAACCCCCGTGTCAGATCGCTTCAATAATAAGTATATTATATACCTATTAATTTACTGACACGCCTTCTTTATTTATCTCATCAAGCACAGGCAAGCCTGATTCAGGTTTGCTAAAAACACCCGTATCCCATCTCAAATCAGGGATAAAGTTAGAGAAATCCCTCCTTGTGCCACAATACTTACATTCCCCCCTGCTCTTCGGACCTGTAGCTTTCTCAATAAGCCAGTAATGGTGACAGTTCAAACTCCCCTTTTCAGCTAGTTCCTTATCCCTTCGGGGGGCTACTGCAACATTCCTTCTCATGATGCACCCCCTTCGCTTCAATCACGAATATTCTATGTCACCATTACATGTTTGTATGTGATTTATGTCCCATTGATGATTGAGTAAATAGGTCGTGAGTCATTATCAGGGAAAGGAACAATAAACCGTCTCCAAACAAATGCTTATAAGAAGAGGTGCAGGAGAATGTCTCCTGCTGGGGGTTTGGGGGTATCCCCCAATTTCCTTAGTCCCCCAAAGTATGGGGGACTAACAGGGGGTTTGGATAAAATGTCATCATACGGCTTGACCGGATGATCCAGAAAAAGTGTCCCCTCTGGATTGCCCGACTTGATCGGGCAATGACGTGGAGAATAAGAGGTATCCTTCCGCGGAAGGATGCGGGTGTCCCGTAGGGGCGATTAATTAATCGCCCCTACACGATGACCAAAATATTGGGGGATACAGGGGATTTGATAATTCATAAGTCGACAAGCAGAGGTGCAGGATTCCTCCTGCCGGGGTTCTAGGGGTGTCCCCTAGCCTAAACTAAATGTCCCCCGAGTTCGGGGGACTACAGGGGGTTGGATAATATCAATTGCTCCCCACCAACAAATGAATTTGTTCCAGCTGGAATGCAGAATTAGCAGTGAGGTGATATTTGCAGGATCTTAAGAGTATAACAGAGGATAAATCTAGACTTTAACGCTTCTCGATTACTATTTCATACGGGCAAGATATAGCATCACGTGGGCATATGAGTTCACACTGAAGGCACCAGCCACAGACCTTCGATTCGATAATTGTTACTATGCCATCGATAAAAACTATAGCACCACAGCGGCATACATCTACACAAAGGCCACAGCCGTCACATTTCTCTTGATCGATTTTCGGCATTTCGATTACCATTGTCCCGCCCTCCCAAACCAAATGCTAACATTAAACCTGCATATAGAATATGACCTTTGTCTCATATATTCGTCCCTGCGATGTCTTTTAGCATATCGATATCCTTGATAACAATACGATGCCGATCCATTTTTATCACGCCATCATCTTCAAGCGATTTCAGAGACCGACCCACCACCTCCCGAGCTGTTCCAGCCATAGACGCCATGTCCTGCTGAGTGAGTCTATGCTTTTCTTTAGAGCCATCGCCTGAGTTCTCTAACAATATCTTTGCCACCCTGCCTGTTACGTGCTTGAAAGACAAGTCTTCGACTAGACTTCCCAATTGCCTTACCTGGCTGGCAAGGACTTTGCTTACATTGACAGCAACCTTCGGATTTTCCTTAATGATAATCTCAAAGTCACTTCTGCGTATGCCGTACAGCACCGAAGGCACCATAGCCTGTGCACTTACCGGATTGCGGCCTCCGTCGAAGGACGGAACATCGTTAAACGAGCCGCCGCTGTGCACAATACCAAATATCTGCTCCTTGCCCTCAGGCGACGTTTTGAATACCTTTATCGCACCGAAAACTACAAAATATAACGCCTGAGGCTGCTCTCCCTCTGCAAGTATTAACTCGCCTCTCTCTACCTTTTTTTCAAATACATACCTACTGACCCGATCAAGCTCGTCCTTACTTGCAAGGTTGTTAAAATATGAAGTTGACTGCAAAAAATCAGCTAATGTGGACATAAATTTAAAGATTTCAATACATTGTTAGAGCAACATTATATCAATATAAATTGTTATAAACCAGTACCCTATAACATCATCACAAACTTATTTAACATACACTGATCACTCACAAGTCAATCGTAAATACAAGTGAATTCTATTTAGGTAATCTCTAGAAAAGAGGCATAGGACACCTCCAAATTCACAAAATCCCCCAAAGAGTGGGGGATATAGGGGGTTGATAAGACTTAATTAGATATAAAAAGGGAAAACTAATTCATTGTTCTGTAGAAACCAGACAAGACCATCTTCGATCCCGTCGTATGTTCGATTTCCAATATAAATTAAGATAATCTACCGATTTATAAAGCCCCTATGATTTTATTAATAGCCGCGTTTGCCAAGAACCGCTGCCAGCTTATCCCACCCTGCATTGCCCGCAGTCTGTTATAGTGATATGATACCATAAGTATAAATTCTCCAAACTATATTAATCATTATTTACAAATTTTATATATTAACCTCTCTGGGAGGCTTATTTCATGAGCGAACTGATGACAACAAAGGAAGCTTCTGAGTATTTAAAACTCAGCTATATGACCCTTTACAAATTAGCGCAGCAGGGTGAAATACCGGCATACAAGTTAGGTGGACACTGGCGTTTCAACAGGACCGTACTCGATGATTGGTTCGCTAATAAATCGAAAGTTATGGAGAGGAATATTCTGATTATCGGTGATGACCTGGACACTCTGGAGATCAACAATCTAATCACCAATCGAGAAGATTTTAAAGTCACAACTGTTAAAAATCCGGAACGGGCTTATAAAGAACTTGAACTGGCAAAGTATTCCATCATTTTTCCGATCTCTAAGCCAGCTGCTATCACAAACGCCGAGATTATTTCGGAAATAAGGCTCAGAGATAATAAGGCAACAATCGTAATCAGTACCAAGCCAGGAGATGAGCCCATCGCTTTGGATGCGCTTTCGGCAGGGCCGTTATTTATAATTCAGAAGCCGTTTCAAGAGAATGATATCCTCAAGATTCTCCATAGTCTCGACAGTCAGGTAATAAGCCAAGAAGCTAAAGCAAAGGATCAACTGATGTCAGAGCTGTTAGAGCTGCGCCAGCGCATTGATCATCTGGCTGCAGCCGATGACGGTCGCAAGAAGACGGAAGAATCATTATACCAGGCAGAAGAGAAATTACGCCGCTTTATGGAATCCTCAAATGATATTTTTATTTTGCTGGATGCAAAATTTAATGTCGTCGAAATAAATAAGGCCGCCACTAGGTACCTCCCTGCCGGCACCGAGAGAAAAGACTATATCGGCAAAAATATCTTGACATTGATGCCTTCCATCAAAGAAAGCAGCCGCTACCAGCGATATCTGGAAGTGCTCAATACAGGAAAACCTCTGGAATTAAATGATGTCACTGTAGATCCCGCATTCGGTGATTTAAGAGTGTCGGCAAGAGTTTTTAAAGTGGGGAACGGCCTCGGCATTATGGCTACAGATATTACTGAACTGAAACTCCTAGAATCGCTTAAGGAGAGTGAAGAATTCAGCTCAAGCCTCCTGGACAATGCCCCTTATCCCATTCTTGTAGCCGAGGCAAATACAGCGATTAAATATGTAAATCCGGCTTTGTTAAAGCTAACCGGTTATTCATTATCGGAGCTGATAGGCAAGAAAGTCCCATACCCGTATTGGACGGAAGAAGCTACCCACAGGATGATCAAACATACAGAAGAAGTCCTGCTGGACAGCGTACAGAAACTGGAACTGCCGATGAAGAAGAAAAACGGCAAGTTATTCTGGATAGAAGTAACGACAAAAACCATAATGAAAAACGACAAATTGTCCTGCTATTTATCGATATGGGTTGATATCACCAAACGCAAGAAAGCCGATGAGGAACTATTACAGGAAAAGGACTTCTCTGAAGCTACAATCAACAGCCTTCCGGGCGTTTTCTACCTGATCGACACAAAAGGCAACTTTGTTAAATGGAACAAGAATCTTGAAATAGAAACGGAATATTCAGCAGAAGAGATCTCCAAGATGAATCCATTAAATCTTTTCAGCAAGAAAGACAGACCCTTCATCCAGAAGAAGATTGATAAAGTATTTGCGGAAGGTCATGATACAGCAGAAGTCAATGCCATCTCCAAAAGCGGACGTGTTGTACCATACTATCTGACAGGATCCCGCATAATACTGAACAATAATACCTATCTTGCTGGTGTGGGCATAGAGATATCCGAACGTAAAAGAATGGAAGAGGAAGTGCGAGAAAGCGAGGAAAGGCTGAAGACCTTTATTGAGAACGCACCTGATGCCATATTTATCCACGATACTGAAGGTAAAATTATAGATTTAAACAGGAAAGCAGAAAAACTCCTCGAAGTTGACAGGAAAGATTACATAGGTAAGAGCGTCCTCGATACAGGATTAATTGATAAGAAATACATACCAAAGGTCATCAGCGGGTTAGAAAAAAGCAAGAAGGGTGAAGCGAGTGAGGCTGTTGAAATTGAGCTTATCACCAAGAAAGGCAATCACATTGTTGTAGAGGCGACAGGCTTTCCAGTTACCAGAAAAGGGAAAATTGAAGTTTTCGACATTGTCAGGGACATTACCAAACTTAAAAGAGGGCACAAGGCTCCCGTCAAGAAAATCAAGAAATAGCCTCAGACCTTATTCTTCACTGACGATTCAGCACTACCTATACGCTAAATAGCCTCGCATATTGACTTCCAGCCATTGATGTGATAAAATTACTTAATAAAATATAATAATTTATTAAGACTAACTTGGTGTTATATCTTTCATATTTTTGAAGATATATATATAATCTATTGAATCTAGAGTTGACTAGAAATGAAAACGTCTACTAAGAGGCTTTCAGCAATATCATTAGTAATGGCGTTCTTAGTAATCGCTTCTTCTGCTATCGCCTTGCTACCTCAGGCTATTTCACCGCAACCTGCTCAAGCCCTGCCCGCTGACTGGTGGAACAGCAGTTGGCAATACCGCATGTTCATCAACATCACCGAGAACTCAGGCTCTACTTTAAGTAACTACCAGGTGCCGATTACCCTCACTACCACTACATTCAACTATAGCAAGGTGAAGGCAAACGGTGATGATATCCGATTTACCACTTCCGGCGGTACGGCATGCGATTACTGGATTGAGACGTGGAACACCAGCAGCACATCCACAATATGGGCTGAAGTCCCCTCCCTGACGGCCAGCAGCACAACATTAATATACATGTACTATGGCAATTCAGGGGCCAGCGCCGCCTCTAATTACAGCAACACCTTTACTAAAGACTTCGGTGAGTCTGGCCTCGCAGCCCTGTGGCATATGGATGAAGGAAGCGGCACTACGACTGCAGATAGTTCAGGTAACGGAAATACCGGCAATTTGATAGGCGGCTTGGGCTGGAATAGTTCTGATGGAGGACAATGGGATGGGAGAAGTGGGGTTTCTTTTTCGACAGGAAAATGCCTGAACTACGATGGTACAGCTAAATACGTTAATGTATCTGATTCTGCAAGCCTTAATATCACTAGTGCAATAACAATTGAAGCCTGGGTAAAACCTACATGGACAGCGTACCCGGACTGGACCATGGTTTACATTGATTGGGATGATCCTGGAGGCAGTAATAACTCTGTCCATTTCTCGCTATACAATGGCAAGGTCTCACTGTATATTTCAAGCACGGGGGCCAATGCCGCTAATTTAGATGGTAGCACTACTTTGACTCTGAATCAATCGTATCACATAGCAGCAACATTTGATTCCGGAACCTTTAACGTGTATTTAAACGGTTCGAAAGATGCAACTCAATATGTGTCCGGCACTGTTACAAGCATCTTCAATGCTCCCAATACAAAAACTATAGGGATTAAGAATACTCCAGCCCATGAGAAGCCCTTCAAAGGCCAAATCGACGAAGTCAGAATTTACAACCGTGCCCTGAGCCAGGCTGAAATCCAGCGTCACTACGTACGGAGCAAGTACGCATCTACCGCCCCCACGGTGAATCTGGTTGCGGAGGAAGACTGGATAGCAGGACAGGTGGTATTTACCTCAAGTACCACTTGGACTGTGCCAACGGGCGTTACCTCGGTTACTGTACTGGTGGCGGCAGGCGGGGGCGGCGGCGGCAGCGCAACTCCGGCAGGTTATGCTGGCGGGGGAGGAGGTGCCGGCGGACTAGTCTACAATGCCGGCTATAGCGTGACTCCCGGTGCACCAATCACAGTTACCGTCGGAGGTGGTGGTGCCGGTGCTACCACTGTCCAGAATTACGGTGCAAATGGAAGTGACAGTGTATTCGGCACAATAACAGCAACTAAAGGTGGCGGCGGTGGTTCTGCTCTAGCTACTGTTTATGCAGGTCAGAATGGTGGCTCAGGAGGGGGAGGTGGTGCAAGTTCACTTTCGGTAAAAGCCGGGGGCAGCGGCACTGCGGGACAGGGGAATAATGGTGGAAACGGTGTTTATTCGGGTGGTCAAACTGGAGGCGGAGGTGGCGGTGGTAATACTTCGGCGGGTGCTAACGGCAACACGTTGGGAACTGGATACGGTGGTGCAGGAGGAGCTGGAGGAGACTACAGCGCCATATTCGGCACCGGTGTAGGAGCCAGCGGCTGGTTCACTGGTGGCGGCGGCGGCTGCGGTTACACTGCTGGAGGCACTGCCACTGCAGGAGGTGGTGCTGGCAGCAAGAATGGCGCCGGTACAGCTGGCACAGCCAATACCGGTGGTGGCGGCGGCGGCGGTGGTGGTGTTAGCGCCGGGGCAGGAGGCAACGGCGGATCCGGTGTCGTCATAGCTAAGTACGTAACTTCTCTTACAGTCACTACTCAAGCGGCCACGGACATTACAAAAACAACCGCTACTGGTAATGGAAACATTACTCGTGTTGTTGCTTCTAATGCAACCAGACGAGGCTTCTGCTACAAGGCAGGAACTTCTGGAGACCCGACAACTGCCGATAGTGTAGCCTACGATGACGATGATTTCGGCACAGGTGCTTACACCAAAGCAATAACAGGATTGACCGCAGGAACAGGCTATCGTGTCAGGGCCTATGCAGTAGATTCTCAGGGTACAAGTTATGGCAATACAGTGCAAATGTATACTGTAGCTGATTGGGGCGTAGCAGATTACGCTTATCGCAAAACAATAACTATCCCTCATACTGATGTTGGTGCTCAGACTGACTATCAGATACGTTTTAATATTGTTAAAGGTAATGGTTCTGATTCTGGTTGTACTGCTTATCTAAATGGCAGTGCGTTAGATTGGCCCGATGATGTGCGGTTTACCAAGGCAGATGGCACAACCCTGCTTGATTTCTGGATAGAGGAATATGATGCAACTGATGGCACATGGTGGGTAGAGTTCGATGCCATTCCTGCTCACCCTGACGATGGTTTATTCTATATGTATTGGGGGAAAGCTGGTGAGGCAAGTGCCAGTAATGGAGATAATACCTTCGCATATTTTGATGATGCGTCGACAAATAAATCATCCAATTACACGAGAGTTGACATTTATGCTTCTGGTTTGACTTCTGCTATAGCCTATGATGCCACAAACAAACAATATAACCTTTCCCACACTTCAGATGACAATGAACTCTACAAAATCAACACAGGGGTATTTGGGGAAGGTTACGCTTATACGCTGAAGGCGAATATAACTACTGCTGCCAGTAATAACAATTCTCAGTTTGGATGGTATGTCAGGCATAACGGTTCGGCACGCACCAGTGACAGAGGATACTCATGCAGGGCTAGTAAATACCCGCCTAGTGCGTTAGGTATAGCAAGAATAGATCCAGCTGAAACCAGTCTAGCATCAACTGGCGTAACAATAAATGCTAGTACCTGGTATGAAATGGTTGTTTACCTGTATGCAACCAATAACATAAAGGCTGAGCTTTATAATGCCTCTGGAACATTATTGGCCACAGCCAATGCTACCGATGCTACCTATACGGGAGATTCCTATAAAACTGCTGGATTACTATTCGCATACAGATCAGATACTAAGGTCTCTGTCAAGGGAATTTATATCCGCAAGTATGTTTCCCCGGAGCCCACATGTGGAACATGGGGAAGTAAAGAGGATCATGTCCCCACCATCGGCACGGTAGCCCTGTGGACAACCGGAGGCAGCCCGGTTGAGACCACCTCTCTCACACCACAGGTGGAATTCAATATTAAAATACCTGTCACCGATAATGCTAGCTTTAGCGATCTGGTTACTGTAAATGCAACCCTTTACTATGACTCGGACGGCACATACAGCGAGGGAGAGGTGCCCACCTCAGGAAATACTCAAACCTGCGCCATCCTAACCTGGACGAAATCAACAAATACGCTAACAATTGATTCAGGCAGCGGAAGCTCGTGGGCGGTGAATAACTCCAGCAGCATATTCCCATCTCTTTCAGGAACTACCGGAACTTTTGAATTCCACTTCAAACCGGGCAAGGTTGCCACTTATACTACCGGCTCTGCCAAGTGGCACATATATGTCAAAGCCACAGATAGCATAACCAATACAGGAACCGGAAATAAACAGAACCTCACTATGAACTGGTACAGCGAGATAGTTGTAAATACCCCCACCGTCGATTGGGGTGCTGTGACCGCTGGAATGGATTTTGCAGAAGGCGATCCGAGTGAGGAGGCTGGGATATCGGTAACTTATATTTGCAATGGCGCTTACAATCAGCAGGTAAAAGCATCCACACCATGGACCGGCAGCCCGTCCGGCAGTGCTGCGTTAAACACAGGAGGAACCCCTGGCGCTAATGAATTTTCTTTGAAGGCTGACGATGATGGCACTCTTGACGCAGCTATTACAGTCTCAGACTCGTACCAGACATTTGATACCGGAACACAAACATCAGAGAGCGGCAACACTGAAGCCAGCAACAGTTTATGGCTCAAGCTCGGTACACCATTCAACACAGCAACATATAGCGGCACAATCTATTATCAGATCACTCAATAATAAATACATATATAAATTGCACTTTGCTTTTTGTAACTAATATATAATGATAAAACATATAAGCATTTGTTATAATAATATAAGGTCCCAGGGAGGGTATATTTTTATACACATGGGGAAAAAATCCAAAATTACTTAAAATTGCTTGACAAATATATAGTATTATGTTAATATAATACAGATTAAAGATAATCATACCGCATCGCCGAATGCAGGCTGAAAGGGAATGATTGCAATGAAAGGGGGTGAAACTACTATGAAGATCAGAATGGTATTTTCAATTATTGCTGTTGTATCGTTGGCGCTCGCGCTGTCTCCTGGCATTGCAGTCGCGGATACATCAGGACAATCCAGCGGTTCTTTCAACTGCGGCAACTCAGCACCGGATGTTACCGGGGTGACATTATATACTACGGCCAATGCTACGACAACCACAATGACACCACAGGTAGAATACTATGTTAAAGTTACTGTAAGCGATGCAAACACCTTAAATGACTTGGCTACAGTAAAAGTCTACATCTACTATGATGCCGACGGTACTTACAATACCAGCGACAGGCCCGGATCCGGCAATACTCAAACATGTGCCATTCTTACTTGGACAAAACCGAACTCGTGGTCAATAGATCCTTCTGCAAGCACCACATGGACACAGAACACATCTACAGTGCCAACCTTAACTGGGAGCAGCGGCGATTTTAAGTTCAACTTCAATCCTGGTAAGGTAGCTAAGGAGTCTCCCGGAGCTGACGAATGGCATATCTATGCAGTGGCAGATGATGGTACTGCAAACGACAGTTTATATCAAGAGGACTGCAATATGAACTGGTACGGTGAAATCACGGTCAATACTGCCAATGTTAGTTGGGGTTCTGTAGATCCTGGTATGCCTTTTGGAGAAGGTGCTCCCAGTGAGAACGGTAGCATTTCGGTTAAATATCTAGTTAATGGCGCCTACGACGAAAAGGTTGCAGCTGACAGCTCATGGACCGGTACTCCATCAGGAACGGCCACACTTAATGCAGCCGGTAGCCCAGGTGCTAATGAATTCTCACTTAAAGCTGATGATACTGGCACATTACCCGGTGGATCTGACGGGCTGGTAACTGCAAGTCCATCTTATATCACAATAGAT
>Ga0315279_10004927_pt1 | contig 17662 bp, 12 predicted proteins | sample YL17G06_20_MG_FD_203694 | JGI IMG/M metagenome (GOLD analysis project Ga0315279, IMG submission 203694) | Sediment microbial communities from Yellowstone Lake, YNP, Wyoming, USA - YL17G06_20 | ecosystem: Environmental > Aquatic > Freshwater > Lake > Sediment | place: USA: Wyoming | collected... | reverse complement strand
AACTTTGCCGACCCAACCATAAATGGAAATCGTCGAACAGGTCCGCCAAGCGGCCAATATCATCGAAATCGCGGCGCAGTATACCGCCCTGCGCCAGCGCGGCCGCAAGCATGTCGGCCTCTGCCCCTTCCACTCGGAAAAGTCACCCTCCTTCACAGTCGATGCCGACAAACAGCTCTATCATTGTTTCGGATGCGGCGTGGGCGGCGACGTTTTTTCCCTGGTCATGGAAAAGGAAAACCTCAGCTTTCCCGAAGCTTTGAAATTTCTGGCCGAGCGCTATCACGTTCCCCTGCCGGAACAGCGGAAACTCTCGCCCCAGGCGCTGAAACTCGAGGAACAGGTCCTCAAGCTCAACGAACAGACCCTGGCCTTCTTCCAAAAGAACCTGCAAACCGCCCCGGAAGGCAAGAAAGCGCTGGATTACTTGAAAAAGCGGGACCTTCCGGAGGAGACGATCCGGGAGTTCAAGCTCGGCTATGCCCTGAATTCCTGGGACTCTCTGTCGTCCTATTTCCGGGCCAAAGGCGTTTCGCCCGAGCTGCTGGAAAAAGCCGGGCTGGCGCTTCCGGGCAAGAAAAAGGGCGAAGTCTACGACCGCTTCCGCGGACGGCTCATTTTCCCCATCTTCACCCTGACGGGCAAGATCGTCGGGTTCGGCGGACGGACGTTGTTCGACGCGGAGCCGAAATATTTGAACTCGCCCGATACCCCCCTCTACACCAAGGGACACCTCCTTTACGGCCTCCACGCCAGCAAGGAGGCCATCCGCCAGGCCGGCGAAGTGATCCTGGTGGAGGGCTACACGGATTATCTCTCGCTTTACCAAGCCGGGATCAAGAACGTCGTCGCCTCCCTGGGTACGGCCCTCACGCCCAGCCAGGTCGGGCTGGCGGCGCGATTCGCCCCCCGGATCATCATCAATTACGACGGTGACGCGGCCGGTCGGACGGCGGCCTACCGGGCCCTGCCCCTGTGCTTCGAGAAAGGCCTGGAGATCCGGGTCCTGGTTCTGCCCGAGGACCTCGATCCCGACAGCTATCTCAAGAAATACGGCGTCGCCGCTTACCGGAAACTGCAAGAGGGGGCCGGGACGGGCATCCGCTTCCTTCTCGAATACGCCACCAAAGGCCGGCGCCCGGACGTCCCCGAAGTCAAATCCCGCATCATCCAGGAGATCCTGCCCATTCTGGAGAATATCCCCGACGCCGTCATCCGCAGCGAATATTTGCGCGAGGCGGCGGAGACGCTGGGCATCGACGAAAACGTCCTCCGGCACTTGTCCCAGCCCCGGCCCGCGGAATCCTGGGCCGACCCGGGTGAGGATCTGCTCTATGCCGAAAAGCGCCTGATCCAGATCCTCATCCAGGAAAAGGAAGCGCGGGCGATCGTCTTGAGCGAGATCCGGGACGATGATTTTTTGGGTTTGAAAAGTGAACCTGTTTTTGCTAAAATAGTGGACCTGTTTCGGAACGAAAAAGACCTCGTTTTCCCGGATTTACAGAAAGAAATCGGGCCCGCCCTCTACCGTCAAGTGCATCAAGCTCTGCAGGAGAAAGCCGGTCCATCGTGCACCGACGAAGCCCGGCACTGTTTGCAGGCCTTGCGCATCAAGGTGAAAGAGAATGAGCTCAAGACCTTGCAGAGGGAGATCGTCCGTTTGTCCAAATCGGGCGACATCGAAGCGGTCTCCGCTCTGCAAAGCCGGGTCCAGGATCTGACCAAGGAGCTCACCCTCCGGAGCCCCTGAGCAACCAAACGATGAAAACCGACGTATTCCCCAGTGGGGACAGACGACCGCCACGAGGAGAGCCGCGTGCCATCCAACCATAAATTGCCGAAGGACGAAATCTCGGAGCTCATTTCCAAGGGCCGCAAGCAGGGCTATCTGCTCTTCGAAGACATCGACAAGACCTTCCAGGACGAGTTGGAGTCCGAGGGCAACTTCGACGAGTTCCTCAGCTCGATCGACGGCTACGGGATCAAAATCCTCGACCAGAAACAGCGCGAAGTCGTGCCCCGCCGGCGCAAGAACGAGCTGCTGACGACCCAGGGGCTGGAGCGGACGACCGACCCGGTCAAGCTCTATCTGCGCGAAATGGGCAACATCTCCTTGCTGACGCGCGAGGGCGAGATCGCCATCGCCCGCGAGATCGAGCGCGGGGAAAAATCCATCGTCAAGGCCCTCAGCAAGACCCGCCTCGTCCTCAACGCGGTCCTGACCCTGGAGGAGCGGATCAAGACCGACGCCCTGGTCATCCAGGAGATGTTCGACGTCTCCGAGGACGACATCGCCGAGGGCAAGCTCGAGGAGAAGAAGAAGCAGATCCTGGCCAAGATCAAGCGGATCAAGGACCTCAGCCACAAGCTGGACAAGATCGCCAACACCCGCAAGAACACTCTCTCCCGCAGCCGCATCATCGTCCTCATGTCGAGCCATATCCGCGATCTCAACCTGCGCGCGACGCAGAAGGAAAAGATCATCGAAATCCTGCGGAGCCGGCTCCACGTCGTCAATCAGCTCGAGGAAAAAAAGGAGGAAATGGAACTCCTCCAGGCCAAGTCCAAGAAGAAAAAGGACGGCGAGGACCTGACCGACAAGATCCGCGAGTTCGGCCGCCAGATCCGCATCGTCCAGAAGGACGTCGGCCTCGACACCCAGAACCTGCGCAAGACCATCCGCGCGATCACGACCGGCAAGAAAATCAGCGACCAGGCCAAGAAGGAGCTGGTCGCCGCCAACCTTCGGCTGGTCGTCTCCATCGCCAAGAAATACAGCAACCGCGGCCTGCAGTTCCTGGACCTCATCCAGGAAGGCAACATGGGCCTGATGAAAGCCGTGGATAAGTTCGAGTACCGCCGCGGCTACAAATTCTCCACCTACGCCACGTGGTGGATCCGCCAGGCCATCACCCGGGCCATCGCCGACCAGGCCCGGACGATCCGCATCCCGGTCCACATGATCGAGACGATCAACAAGCTCATCCGGGTCAGCCGCCAGCTCGTCCAGGAGATCGGCCGCGAGCCGACCAGCGAGGAAATCGCCAAGAAGATGGACATGCCGGTGAGCAAAGTCCGCAAGATCATCAAGATCGCCCAGGAGCCCATCTCCCTCGAGACCCCCATCGGCGAGGAGGAGGACAGCCATCTGGGCGATTTCATCGAGGACAAGCTGATGCCCTCCCCGCCGGAGACCGTCATCCACATCAACCTCCGCGAGCAGATCGAAGAGGCTCTCAAGAGCCTGACCGAGCGCGAAGCCAAGGTGCTTAAAATGCGCTTCGGGCTGGGCGACGGCAACGAGCACACCCTCGAGGAAGTCGGGCAACAGTTCAAGGTCACTCGCGAGCGCATCCGGCAGATTGAGGCTAAGGCGTTGCGCAAGCTCAAGCATCCCAGCCGGTCGAAAAAGCTGAAGAGCTTCACCGACGGGCACTGACCCGGAGCGGCCGGCGTTCCCATCGATTCCTAACGCGGGCCGGATATTCCGGACGTTCTCTACACTCGGGCCAGCTTTCCGAAGCGGTTGGCGATGGCCAAGGCCGGGTCCAGGGGCACTTCCCGGCGCTGGACGTTCTTGGGGATATGGATGGCCGGCACCGGCCGGAGCGTTTTTCCGGCGAATTGGGGCAGCCAGCGCGCTTCGGCCTTGAGCATCTCGTCCGTCATGTCCCGGATCTCTTTCAGGGTGAGCGTCGCCGCGGTCAAAGGGTCGAGCGCCACGGCCTGCATAATGAGTTCAGGGTCCCCCCGGAAATGAGCCTCCACCGTGAGGCCTTGAATGAGCACGTTGGTCATGTTGAGGGTGGCGCATTGGGGCGGCAGGGCCCCCACGGCCAGCGGATGCAGGAAAATAAGGGATTCGCCCGGCGCGGATCATAAAAAAACCGGCTGTGTCGCCCGGAATATTGATTGCCCCGAGCGGAGAATTCTGATATAAAAGTCCGGAAGGGGCCTATAGCTCAGCGGTAGAGCTCCCGGCTCATAACCGGTCGGTCCCAGGTTCGAATCCTGGTAGGCCCATCTGACCAGAGGAACAAATTGTGGATATTGCCTTCGAGAAACTGATCCGGCTGCAATATGTCGATACCGAAATCGCCCGGCTCCAAACGCTCGTCGACGCCGTTCCGGCCCGCCTAGAGGCCATCGATCAGCAGATCCAAGCGACGAACGCGGCCGTCGCCCAAGCCAAGGAAAAACTCGTCGCCAACCAGAAAAAGCGCCGCGAACTGGAGGGCGAGGTCAAAGTCATCCGGGAAGGGATGGCCAAGTACAAGCGCCAGCTCAACGACGTCAAATCCAACAAGGAATACGACGCCATCAATAAGGAGATCGTCGAAACCCAGGCCCGGATCGACGGCCTCGAGGAGAGAATCCTCAACGAGATGATCGCCGCCGATGACATCGAGAAGGAAATCAAGGCGGTCCAGAAACGCCAGGTCGATGAGGAAGGCCATCTCCAGAAGGACAAAGACACGGTGGCCGCCGAAAAGGCGGACCTGGAAAAGCAGAAGACGTCCGCGGAGACCGAGCGCTCAGCCCTCCTGCCCACGATCCCGGCGGACCAGTTGAAGCTCTATGAGCGCATCCATAAGAAGAGGGGCGGAACGGCCATGTCCCGGGTGATCGGCGATTTCTGCTCGATCTGCATGATGCGCGTCCGGCCCCAGCTCCTGGACGAGCTCCTCGCCGGAAAATCGCTCATCACCTGCGAAACCTGCGGCCGCATCCTCTATGGGGAGCCGTCCGGGGACGAGGCCGCCGCGGGCGCCGCCCCCCTCGACGATCCGAACCGCAAGGACGATTCGGGACCGGCGGACTGAAGCTCCGCCCTACCAAGCCGGACAATCGCTTTTCGTCCCTGGAGCTTCGGTCCCCGGAGCGGGGATTTTTTCCTGGCCAATCGGGGCCTGGCATCCCCGCGGAGGGGGCTGACCGCTGCTGCCTCCCCCATCGATCCGCCCCGCCCGCGGCCTTTCTATTCTTTATACAAGTCGTCGATGACCGTTTTGTACTTGGCCTCGACGATGGAACGGCGGACCTTCAGGGACGGCGTCATCTCCCCTTCGGCGATCTCAAAGTCGCGCTCCAGCAGGACGATCTTCTTGATCCGTTCGTATTGGGCCAGGTGGGGGGTGGCCCGGTCGATTTCGGATTTGACGAAATTGACGATCGGTTCGCTGCGAACGAGCTCGGCCCGGTCGGCGAAGGGGATCTTGCAGAAACGGGCGTAGTCCTCGAGTTTTTCGAAATTGGGCACGATCAGGGCGCTGATGAAACGGCGCCGGTCGCCGATGACCACGGCGGTGCCGATGTAGGGGTTGGTCTTGAGGATATTTTCGATGGGCTGGGGGGCGACGTTCTTGCCGCCGGCGGTGATGATCAGGTCCTTCTTGCGGTCGGTGATGGTCAGCAGGCCGTCGGCGTCCAGTACGCCGATGTCGCCCGTCTTGAACCAGCCGTCCTCGATCGCCTCGGCGGTCTCGGCCGGCCTTTTATAATATCCCTTCATGACGTTGGGGCCGCGGACCAGGATCTCCCCGTCCGCCGCGATTTTCACCTCGACGCCCGGCAGGATCGGTCCGACGCTTCCGAATCTCATTATCTCGAAGGTGTTGACGGCCACGCACGGGGAGGTTTCGGTCAGCCCGTAGCCCTCCAGAATGATCAGGCCGATGGAATAGAAGAACTCGGCGATGTCGCGGGACAGGGGGGCGCCGCCCGAGACGAAGAAGCGGACCCGGCCGCCCGTCTTTTCGATGATCTTGGAGTAGACCAGCTTGTGGGCCACACCGTGGCGGAAGGAGAGCCAGCCGCCGGGCGTCCGGCCGGCCAGCTTCTTGGCCCCATAGGCCTTGCCCACCTTGATGCCCCAGAAGAAAATCTTTCTCCGCAGGGGGGAGCTGGCCAAGACGGTGTCCATGACCTTGGCGTAGATCTTCTCGAAGACGCGCGGCGCGCTGACCATGATCTGGGGACGGACTTCGATGAGGTTTTCGCCGACGGTCTCGATGCTTTCGGCGTAAGCGATCGTGCAGCCCTTGTAGATGTAGGTGAAAGTGACCATGCGTTCGAGAACATGCGAGAGCGGCAGGAACGACAGGACGGTGTCCTTGATCGAGAATTCGATGACGTTCGAGACGCTGACGATGTTGCTGACGAAATTGGCGTGGGTCAGGATGACGCCTTTGGGCAGGCCGGTCGTGCCCGAGGTGTAGATGATCGAGGCCTCGTCCCCGGGCTGGACGGCCCGGGCCAGGCTTTCGAACAGGCCCGGCTGGGCGGCGTCCACGGCTCGGCCCTTGGCCAGGACCTCGGCCAGAGTCAACACGCCCTCCGCCGGGAGCTTGCTCTCGAGGGTGACGAAATACTTGACCTGGGGCAGCTCGGACCGGATGGCCTCCAGCTTCCGCCATTGGTCGGCGTTGGAGACGACGACGATCCGAGCATCGGAATCGTTGATGATATACTTGATCTGTTCGGCGACGAGCGTCGTATACACCGGGACGGTAATGCCGCCCAGGCAGAGGTTGGAGAAATCGGTCATGACCCATTCGGGCCGGTTCTCGGACAGGATGATGAGCTTGTCGCCCCGGCCCTGCCCGAGGGCCTGCAGGCCGAGAGCGTAATGCCGGACGGTTTCTCCGAATTCGGCGCTGGAGATGGGGGTGTAGCGGCCCCCCTTCTTGACCAGCATGAATTGGGGCTTAGGGTAGATGCTCAGAGTATTGAGCAGCAGATTGGGAAGTGTCGTAACCATTTTTCCCTCCGGACGAAAAGTTGGCCAAATTCTATGGGTTCACGAAGCTTCTGTCAACGATTATCACCACAGCGTTATAACTTGATAGGCGAAAAGGCGAGGAGTGTGCGAGGGAAAACCCGTACGACGAAGGAGTGGGCTCGGGGCTAGCCGGATAAAACACGCGCGTTTTCCCCCGTATACTCCAAGCCCACCTAATGTGAATGGCAGGCGAGGAGGGTTCGGGGGAGAAACCCGTGCGACGACTGAGCGGGCATGGTTTCCCGCGGAGCGGGAAGAGCGAAGGAGGAGCGTCAGAGTGCGTTTTCCACGCCGGGGAAAACGCACGCGTTTCGCCCCCGAACCTCCGAGCCTTACTCGCTCTCCTCCGCCTTGGCCACCATCACGACTTGATCCTTCTCCTCCAGATTGATCAGCCGCACGCCCTGCGTGGCCCGGCCCGAGGCGCGGACCTGGGCGGTCTTGATGCGGATGACCTTTCCGGAAACGGTCACGACGAGGAGGTCTTCCTCCCCCACCCCGAGGATGCCCAGGGCGTTCCCGATCTTGGGCGTGACCTTAAGGTTCAGGATGCCCTTGCCGCCGCGGCGGGTCTTGCGGTAGAGATCGATTTCGGTCTTCTTGCCGGAGCCTTTCTCGCTGGCGGTGAAGATGAATTTGTCGGAGTCGCCGATGGCCACCATGCCGATGACCCGGTCCTTCTTGCCCAGGATCATGCCCCGAACCCCGGCGGCCGTGCGGCCCATGGCCCGGACGTCCTTCTCGCTGAAGCGGATGGCCTTGCCCAGTTTGGTGGCGATGACGATGTCACGCTTGCCGTCGGTCAGGCGGGTCCACATCAATTGGGCCTTGGGCTTGAGGCTGATGGCGATGATGCCGCCTTTGCGGATGTTCTGGAATTCGTTCAGGGCGGTCTTCTTGATCTGGCCGTCCGTGGTCATCATGACGATGAAGCGTTCCTCGCCGAAATCCTTGACCGCCACGACCGAAGTGACCTTCTCGTCCGGCTGGAATTCGATCAGATTGGCGATGGCCTTGCCCCGGCCGGCCACGCCGACGTCGGGGATCTCCAGGGCTTTCAACCAATAGACCCGGCCGATGTTGGTGAAGAACATGAGGTAGGAATGGGTCGAGCAGACGAAAAGGTTCTCGACGACGTCCTCGGCCTTCATGCTGATGCCCTTGCGGCCCTTGCCGCCGCGCAACTGGAAATGGTAGGACGAAAGCGAGGTGCGCTTGACGTAGCCAGACTGGGTGAAGAGGACGACGACGTCCTCTTCCTTGATCAGGTCCTCGGGACGGATGTCGCCCACGACCTCATCACGGAGTTCGGTGCGGCGCGCGTCGCCGAAATTCTGCTTGATCTCCTTGAGCTCGCCGATGATGATCTCCTGGACCAGCTTATCGCTGCCCAGGATCTTCTTCAGCTTGGCGATGAGGACCTTGACCTCCTCGTATTCCTGGACGATTTTTTCCCGCTCCAGGTGGGTCAGGCGCTGCAGCTGCATCTCCAGGATGGCTTGAGCCTGGAGCGGACTCAGCTTGAAGCGCTGCATCAGGCCGGTCCGGGCCGCGTCCACGTTGCCCGAGGAGCGGATGAGCTTGATGATGGCGTCCAGGTGGTCGAGGGCGATGGTCAGCCCTTCCAAAATGTGGGCCCGGGCCTCGGCCTTCTTCAGGTCGTGGCGGGTCCGGCGCCGGATGACGTCCTGGCGGTGGCTGATGAAATACTTCATCATGTCGATCAGGCTGAGAACCTTGGGCTGCTTGTCCACGATGGCCAGCATGATGATGCCGAAGGACGTCTGCAGGGCGGTGTGCTTGTAAAGGTTGTTCAGGACGACCTCGGGCAATTCGCCCCGCTTGATCTCCAGGACGATGCGGATGCCCTCCCGGTCGGACTCGTCGCGGATGTCGGCGATGCCCTCGAGCTTTTTGGCGTTGACCAGCTCGGCGATGTTCTCCAGCAGCCGGGACTTGTTGACGGCGTAAGGGATCTCGTTGATGACGATGCGCTCGCGCTCGCCCTTGTCGCCGCGCTCGATCAGGGACTTGGCCCGGATCTGGATGACGCCGCGCCCGCCGCGGTAAGCGTCCCGGATCCCCTGCTGGTTGAAGATATAGCCGCCCGTGGGGAAATCGGGGCCGGGGACGAATTCCATGATCTTGTCCAACGAGGCGTTGGGGTGGTCGATGAGATAGACGATGGCGTCGCAGACCTCGGATAGGTTGTGAGGCGGAATGTTGGTGGCCATGCCCACGGCGATGCCCGATCCGCCGTTGACGAGGAGATTGGGGTAGCGGGCCGGCAGGACCTCGGGCATGGTCAGGCTCTCATCGTAGTTGGGGACGAAGTTGACCGTGTCCTTTTCGATGTCGGCCAACATTTCGCCGGCCAGGCGGGTCATGCGGACCTCGGTGTAGCGCATGGCCGCCGGGGGGTCGCCGTCGATCGACCCGAAATTGCCCTGGCCGTCGACGAGAATCCCGCGCATGCTGAAGTCCTGGGCCATGCGGACCAGCGTGTCATAGACGGCCTGGTCGCCGTGGGGGTGGTATTTGCCGATGACGTCGCCGACGATGCGGGCCGATTTTTTGTAAGGCTTGTTGTACTGCGTCCCCGTCTCGTACATGGCGTAGAGCACGCGCCTGTGGACGGGCTTGAGGCCGTCCTTGATGTCGGGGATGGCCCGGCCGATGATGACGCTCATGGCGTAATCGAGATAGGAGCGTTTCATCTCCTCTTCGAGGCTGACGTCGGAGAGGACGGCGGCGGTCGGGAACAGCGGCTGCCGGGTCTTGGGGGCCTTTTCCTTGGACGGAGCGGCGGGCGGGTCCGGACGCGGATCCTGTCCAGCCGGCCGGTCCTCGGGGGCCGGCGCCTGGGGGGCGCGGGGATCTTTTAATTTCTTCTTGGCCATGGCTTAAATATCCAGGTTCGTCGCCTGAAGGGCGTTCGATTCGATGAAATTCTTGCGCGCTTCGACATCGTCCCCCATCAGGACGTTGAATACATCGTCGGCCGTGACCATGTCCGTGATCGAGACCCGCAGGAGCGAGCGATTCTCGGGATTCATGGTCGTCTCCCAGAGCTGTTCGGGGGCCATTTCGCCCAGGCCCTTGTAGCGCTGGATATTGGCCCCCTTCTTGCCCTTCTCGTGAAGGAAGTCGAGGAGCTTGGTCTCATTCTCCACGACGATCGTCTCGCCGTCGCTGAGAACCTCGAAGGGCGGGACGAAATCGCGGAGCTCCTCATAGATTTTGGACAAGGCCTTGTACTCGGCCGATTCGATGAGGTCGCGGTTGATCTTGGCCTCGATGGTCATCCCGTTGACGCCGAACTTGACGGTCAGTTCGGCGGCGTCGTATTCCTCGTCATGGCCGAGTCCGACTTTGAGGTCCTTGGCCTCGATCAGGCCCTGCAAGCGCTTGACCCGCTTTTTGTCCTGGAGATAGTCCAAATCGGCCACGCCCTCGCGGATGAGCAGCTCGATGAGGAAGAAGGGATAATTCTTGCGTTCCAGGAATTGGATGTAGTTTTTCCTCTGCATGAGGCGGAGGAAGACCTTGCGGAACTTCTCGCCCTCAAGGATCTCCGTCCGGCCTTTGACGCGGACCTTGAAGTCCTCGGAGATCTTCTTGACGATCCATTTCTCGTAGGCCCGCTCCTCCTTGAGGTAGATGACCTCCCGGCCCCGGGTGATCTTGTAGAGTGGCGGCTGGGCGATATAGACGAAGCCCTGCTCGATCAGGGACTTCATGTGCCGGTAGAAAAAGGTCATGAGCAGGGTCCGGATGTGCGAACCGTCGACGTCGGCGTCGGTCATGATGATGACTTTATGATAGCGAAGCTTCTCCAGGCTCGATTCCGTTTCGCCGATGGATGTTCCCAGAGCGGCGACCATGACCCCGATCTCTTCGTTGTTGAAGATTTTATCCTGGCGGGCCTTCCAAACGTTCAGGATCTTGCCCTTGAGCGGCAGGATGGCCTGGAAACGGCGGTCGCGGCCCTGCTTGGCCGATCCGCCGGCGGAATCGCCCTCGACGATGAAGATCTCGGCCAGGGCCGGATCGCGTTCCTGGCAGTCCGCCAGCTTGCCGGGCAGGGACGAGGACTCCAGAACGCTTTTGCGCCGGGCCATCTCGCGGGCCTTGCGGGCCGCTTCGCGGGCCTGGGCCGCCTCCAGGGCCTTGAGGATGATGCGCTTGGCGTTGGTCGGGTTCTCCTCGAGGTAGGCGGCCAGCTGTTCGTTGACCAACGACTCGACGATGCCCTTGACCTCGGAGTTGCCCAGTTTGGTCTTGGTCTGGCCTTCGAATTGGGGATCGCGCATCTTGACGCTGAGGACGGCCGTCAGCCCTTCGCGGGCGTCGTCGCCGGAAAGCCCGCTGGATCCCAAGTCCTTGAGCATGTTGTGTGATTCGGCGTAGGAGTTGAGGCAGCGCGTCAGGGCCGACTTGAAGCCGATGAGATGGGTCCCGCCCTCGTGGGTGTTGATGTTGTTGACGAAGGTAAAAATGTTCTCGCTGTAGCCGGAGTTGTACTGAAAGGCCAGCTCGACGATGATGTCGTCCTTGGTGCACTCGAAGAGAATGGGCCGGGGGTTGAGAACGCTCTTGTTCTGGTTGAGATACTGGACGAACTCCAGGATGCCGCCCTTGTATTGAAAATCGTGGGATTTGGCGGTGCGTTCGTCGGTGATGAGGATGCGAATGCCGCGGTTGAGGAAGCTCAGCTCGCGCATCCGCTGGGTCAGGATCTCGAAGCTGTATTCGGTCGTCTCGAAGATCTCGTCGTCGGGCCAGAAGGTGATCTTGGTCCCGGTCTTTTTCGTCTTGCCGACCTGCTTGAGCTTGGCCAGGGGGGCGCCCCGCTCATAGCTCTGAACGAAGATACCGCCGTCGCGCTTGACTTCCAAGTCGAGCCGCTTGGACAGGGCGTTGACGACGGACACGCCGACGCCGTGCAGGCCGCCCGACACTTTATAGGATTTGTCGTCGAACTTGCCGCCGGCGTGAAGAACCGTCAGGACGACCTCGGCCGCCGATCTCTTTTCCTTCTTCATGACCTCGACCGGGATGCCGCGGCCGTCGTCGATAACGGTGATGGAGTTGTCGACGTTGATGAAGACCTCGACGTTCTTGCAGTACCCGGCCAGGGCTTCGTCGATGGAATTGTCGACGACCTCGTAAACGAGGTGGTGAAGGCCCTCGGGACCCGTGCTTCCGATGTACATGGCGGGCCGTTTCCGGACCGCTTCCAGGCCCTTGAGGACCTTGATGCTTTCAGCGGTATATTTCTGTTCAGCCATGGTCACCTATCTCATTGATATCAGACGATATAAATGCGCTATTCTCTCACGGAAAAAGAGCTTTTTTTGAATTTGAATTATACCCCAATTCGGTCCCCGACGCAAAGAAAAAACGGAGGTCCATCCACAATATTTTGTAGGGCATGACTCCCCCCTGCGCAACGACTTGGGGATAGAGAGGGGGCAGGTCTCAACATTCAACACAATGGCAAAACACGCACGCTAAAAAGGCGGAATTTCGAAGTTCGCTCGGCATCGATGGCAGGCAGACTCGCCCGCGCCCCGCTTCAATCTCATTGATATCACCACCCCTGCCCCTCCTTCAAAGGAGGGGATTTGTCCGCGGGCTCGTAGCGGAGGCGAGGATTGTTCGGGGGGGAAACCCGTGCGACGACGAAGCGGGCAGGGACCTACACACATCAGATCGGCTTCATACCCGATGAGTGTAGGGAGCGAAGGAGGAGCATCGGAGCGAGTTTTCCTCGCCGGGGAAAACGAGCGTGTTTAGCCCCCGAACATCCGAGCCCTCTTTTTGATATAATCCAAGTGAGCAGAACCATGGCCGCCAACCTGACCCCCCAATACATGGAAGAGGAAAAAAAGCTGCGCACGGCGACGACGCCGCAGGAAAAAATCGCGATCTACGAAGAGCTCCTGCGCCTGATCCCCAAGCACAAGGGGACGGAAAAGATGGTCGCCCAGCACCGGGCCAAGATCGCCAAGCTCAAGGAGGAAATGCAGAAGCCGTCCTCCACCGGCAAACACGGCGTTTCTCATATCATCGACAAACAGGGCGGTGGCCAGGTTGTTGTCATCGGGCCGCCCAATTCGGGCAAGTCTTTGTTGATCAAGAAGTTAACGGGAGCCGATCCGGAAGTGGGCGACTATCCGTTCACCACCCGCGTCCCGGCCCCGTACATGATGAAATTCGAAAATGTCAAAATCCAGCTCATCGACCTCCCGCCCATCACCGCCGAATACCTGGAGAGCGGACAGGTCGAGCTGATCAAGGTCGCCGACGCCGCCCTCATCGCGGCCGACGCGGCCAATCCCGACTCCCCCGGCCTCCTGGAGACGCTCTTCGCCCGGCTCAAGGAAAAAAAGGTGGAGTTTGTTTCCGAGGCCTACGTGCCTCCGGCCGACGAAGCCGTCCGGATCTTCCGCAAGCGAACCCTTCTCCTGGCCAATAAATCCGACCTCGATCCGGGGGGCGAGAACCGCGAAGCCTTGAAATTCTTTTTTGAAGCCCAGTTCCCCCTCGTTTCGATTTCGGCCGAGACGGGCGAAGGGCTGGAAGAGCTGCGCCGCCGAATCTTCGATCTCCTGCACGTCATCCGGGCCTACAGCAAACCGCCTGGCAAGAAGGTCGATCACGACGACCCGCACGTCCTGAAGCGGGGCGCCAACGTCCTGGACATCGCCCGCTCCGTACACAAGGACTTCGCTGAGAAACTCGCCTTTGCCCGGCTCTGGCGGGAGGGGAAATTCAACGGACAGATGGTCACCCGCGACGAAGTCCTCGAGGACCAGGACGTCGTCGAGCTCCATATCTAAAAAAGAGGACGCCCGGGGGCGGCCTCCTAAAAATCCCGATGTTGCGGTTCAATTCGTCCGGAAATTGAGCGACGGCTGGTTGTTCATCTCCATGATGGCCATGAAAAACAATTGAGCGGTGGCTTCCATGATTTCCGGGGTGACCAGATCCACCGCGTCCTTGGTGTTGTGGTAGGTCGGATAAGGCACGGATTTGCCGTAGGAGCCGAAGGTCAGCGACGGCACACCCTTCCAGAAGAAACGGGCCGAATCCTGCCGAGGCCGCGCCGGAAAGGAAGCCGGTCCCGTTGATAATTGGCGATGAATGTACTTCTGGTTGGCGTTTTCGATGATCGACCAGAAGACCGGGTAGGTCGTCCCGCCCGAAGCCGAAATCTTGTCCCCCACTCCGGGCCCTTCCATGTTCATGAAGACGAGCGTCTTGTCCAGGGGGAAGAAGGGATGTTCACAGTAGAAATCCGATCCGGCCACGCCCTGCTCCTCGCTGCCGAAGAAGATGAAGAGGACGGTCCGCTTGGGTTTGATCGCGCTCTTGGCCAGGGCTTCGGCGACCCCCAATCCGACCGCCACGGCGGTGGCGTTGTCGTTGGCCCCGGGCATCATTTCCCAGAGCCGGCCGAGATGATCGAGGTGACCGCCGATGATGATGACCTCGTCCTTCAGCTTCGGGTCGGAGCCCGGAAAATAACCCAGGACGTTATAGCCGATCCCCTCGGGATGACGCTCGGCCACGTTCTTGATGGTCATGATCTTGCCCGTGGCGAACGACCCGGGTTTGAGTTCTTTTTTGATCGCGGCCGTTACGTCGGCATAGGACTTGCCGGTGCCGGCAAAGACGTCCGCCACGACGGCCCGGCCGACGTGGTGATAGATGAACCCTTCGCGGAACGAGTTGTTGGGGTTGCCGATCGGTCCGTAATTGTAGATCAGGCCCTTGGCCCCGTGGGCGACGGCGTTTTCCAGCTTGTATTGATGGAAGGAGTAGGGCCTCCATTTCCTGAACTGGTCGAGGGTCTTCGCCCCGGGCAGGACCGGGACCTCGGGATCCATGAGGACGATCTTGCCCTTGACATCGACGCCGGCGTAATCGTCATAATCCAGTTCGGGAGCGGTGATGCCGTAGCCGACGAAGATCACTTCGGCCGTCACTTCGCCCCCGTCCGTCGTCCCGCCGGGGATGAACTCATCTTCGTATTTATAAGATTTTTTGATGACGCCGTTCTGGACCGGGATGTTCATCGTCAGCAGACCGCCTTTGAAGACCAGCGAGTAGGGATTGGGGAAGGCCTGCAGATAGGTCCCCCGATCACCCGCCGGCTGGACGCCCCACGATTGGAGAAGCGAGCTGACCCAGGCGGCGCAGGCGTTGAACTCGGGCGTGCCCGTGAGCCGGCCGGCGTATTTCTCCGCGCAAAGCTCCTTGACGTAATCGAACAGCGTCTCGCTCGAGATGAGATGCATGGCCTCGAGGAGTTTCTGCTCGTCGGTCGTCGGCGCCGCGGGCCGCTGGCGGGGCTGGGCGCCGGCGATGGTCCAGGACGCGGCCAGGATTAAAACGAGGAGAAGAGCGGTTTTGCGGTGCTGCATGCGGGCCTCCAGGACGAAAATCGGGAAGGAATATGTGTATTACAGGCCCGGATAAAATGCAAGCGGGTCCGGCCGCCGAAGGGCCCCCGGCCGCCTCAGCGGATGTTCAGATCCGCACGGCCAGGCCGGCGCGGAGCAGGAACCCGTCCCAAATGCCGGCGTCGACCAGGAGATGGATGTTGGGGGTGATCTTGGCCTTCAAACCCAAGTGGAGCTGAACGAAGGGCACGAACCAGATCGGGAAGTTCGCCGGATTATTGGGGTCGGTTTCGGCCTCGTGCCGCAGTTCCTTGAGGGTTTTGGTCCCCGATCCCGATTCGTCCGGAGGCGGGAAATGCTCGATCGTACCGTCGGGCTTGATCAAATCCCCGTGAACATCGTAGGTCAGCGTGCCTTCGTCCAGATAGGAGCCGGACGCGATGCCCAGGCCGAACGTCAGATAAGGATGGACGACGGCCCTGGGGAAGATGTCCCAGCGGAAGCTGAGGTTGAAGGAAAGCGGATGGATGTCGAACCGCCCCGTCCCCACGCCGGAGAACGCGGCGGAAACGTACTTGGCGTTTTCGTCGGTATACGAGATGTTGATGTCAGCCCGGGCCTCCTTCATCTCGACCCGCATGTTGGTTTTTTCGACGGACAAACCGATGCTGAACGAGCCTTCGGCCCCGCCGGGATACCAACGGGCTTCGAAGCCGTAATTCGATCCCCCCGAATCGAAGTTGGAGGAGGTGGCGGCATTATTCTCGACGGCGTCGGGATGCTCCTTCTGGATCTGGTCGAGCATCGGCCGTTTGAGCGCATTGGAGACGGCCTTGTCGATGACGCCCTTGGCCAGGTTCAGCCCCCACGACCCGTAATGGACGCCGAATTCCCAATGCCCTTGGGCCGCGGCGGGAGTGGAGACGGCGGCCAGGAAAGCGACCGCCAGGATAAGGCCGAGAAAGCCCGTTTTTTGTCCGCGCATGGATATCCCTCCTTATGGAGCAAAACGGCGTGTCCTAGAACTGGAATATACCGCCGCGTTCCCTCGGCGTCAACAGCAGCGGAACACCACACCGGCCTCGGCGCCGGAATCTCCGTTGAATTGCCCGCCCGATTCTGCTATCGTGCCGTTTCGGGCCGGCGACGGGTTCGAAGAAGGAGACCCCATGATCCGCAACCAATTGATTCCCCTGTTGACCCTGGCCGGTCTATTTTTGCTCGCCCTCGGCGCGGCGACGGCGGGAGCCGCCAACCCCATAGTCGTCCTCAAGACCGCCAAGGGCGACATCACCATCGAGCTCTACCCCGATAAAGCCCCCCTCACCGTCCGGAATTTTCTAGCCTATGTCGACGCCAAATTCTTTGACGGGACGATCTTCCACCGGGTCATCAAGGATTTCATGATCCAGGGCGGCGGCCTCACTCCCGATTTCAAGGAAAAACCGGAGAAGCCGGCCATCAAGAATGAAGCCGCGAACGGCCTGAAGAACCTGCGCGGGACGATCGCCATGGCCCGCACGGACCAGCCGCACTCGGCGACCGCCCAGTTCTACATCAACCACGCCGACAACGCCGACCTCGATCATAAGGACAACTCGGCCGACGGCTTCGGGTACTGCGTCTTCGGCAAGGTCATCGCCGGGATGGACGTCGTCGACGCCATCGCCAAGGTCCCCACGACGACCATCAAGGGCAACGAAGACGCTCCCCGCACGACGGTGACCATCCTGTCCGTCCGCCGCGTCGAAGCGAAATGACCGATACGAGGCTGGGCCGGCTTGGCGACACCCTGTTCGCCCTCTTCCACATGGCCCTCATCGCGGCGATCATCGTCTACGCGGTCCTGTCCCTGGTCCAAGGCAACACGTGGCGCTTCCTCGTCATCCTGGCCGGGCTGACCATTTACTATTTCATCGTTCTAGACAAACCCGTCCGCAAGGAAATCGAACGCCGGCGCCGCCTGCGCGGCCAACCGCCATCAAGGAGGCCCTGATCCATGAAACGCCGAACCCTCGTCGCTTTCCTTCTCGTCTGCGCCCTTGTTTCCCTTTCCGCGGCGCAGGACAAGCCCGTCCTGCCGCCCGACCTGGCCAAGGGGCTGGCCGCCATCCAGGGGACGGCCGCTTACGGCTACGTGAAGCAGTTGTCTTCGCCCGCCTTCGCCGGCCGCCTGACCGGCTCCGACGGTTACACCGCGGCGGCCAAGTGGGCCGCGGCCCTGTATAAACAGTGGGGACTCAAGCCCGTCGACGCCAAGACCGGCTATCTCCAGCCGTACCCCTCCCCTTATACGATCATTAAAAGCGCGGAACTGACGCTTTTCCTGCCCGGCGATTCGGCCGGGAAGAAACTCGAGGCCAACAAAGAATATCTGCCCCTTCTCTTCAGCGACAGCGGACGGATCGAGGCCGGATTGATTTTTGCCGGCTGGGGCATCAGCGCCCCCGACTTGGGCTATGACGATTAC
>Ga0315279_10004926_pt1 | contig 17667 bp, 25 predicted proteins | sample YL17G06_20_MG_FD_203694 | JGI IMG/M metagenome (GOLD analysis project Ga0315279, IMG submission 203694) | Sediment microbial communities from Yellowstone Lake, YNP, Wyoming, USA - YL17G06_20 | ecosystem: Environmental > Aquatic > Freshwater > Lake > Sediment | place: USA: Wyoming | collected... | reverse complement strand
AGCGTAGCCGTTATCCCGGTGTTCGACAACCCTCCGAAGCACGCGTATATCAAGTTCTCATGCGTATTCTCTCCAGCCTTCCATTCCATCTGCTTTTCTTCTGGCACTCAATCACCTCTCTTCTTCACCATTTCTCCCAATCCATCCTTTACAGGTATCCTAGAAGCTTCAGCACGAGCTGGACTGCGAACAGCCACATTATGAGTCCGAACCCGACCTTAATCATCTCCGATTTCGCTTTGACCATGGAGCGCGCGCCTATCTGCGCTCCCACGAACACGGCCACCACGGTCGCGAGAATAAGCCCTGTGTCCAGGTGTCCCACGGCCGAATGTCCTATCACCCCAAATATCGAGGAGAAGATGACGACGAAGGCGGCCGTTCCAGCAGCGCCCTTGGTCGGATGCTTGCACAGGAATATCAGGAACGGCACTATCACAATCCCGCCGCCGACCCCAAGCAACCCGGACATGATCCCGACCGCGAAGCTGAAGACGGTGATCAGCGCAAACAGCCGGTTCGTTAGCTCGAGTGGGCATGATTCATTCTCCTTCTTCTTCTCCCAGTACGTGTACACCATCCTGCCGCCGGCGCCGATGAGGAATACCACGAATGCCCACATGAGGAGGTTCGAGTCCACGTACTTCGTGGCGGCTCCACCAATGAGCGCTCCGATGCATATCCCCGGGATGAAGGCAAGCGACAGCTTCAGGTCCACCATCTTGTTCCTGTAGTAGATCAGCGTCGCTGAGAGCGCTGTCACCAGGTTAAGGACAAGGGAGGTGGAGATCGAAATCAGCGTGGCGTATCCCAGGAGGAAGAAGACGGGTGTGTACAGGGACCCTCCGCCCTGGCCGAACATAGAGAATACTAGAGATATCAGAAAGACGGAGATGATGGCGGCCAGAAGCGTGATGTCCATGGTCGATCTGCCTCACTGCATTCCCTTCAAGGCGTCCAGCCTCGATTCCGTGAACCCAGAGCACGGTATGCACACGGGCTTGCCCTCGACTGTCCGGACATAGCGTTCAAAGACGTACTCACCGCACTTCGAGCACTTCACCTTGGCGAAAGAGCCCTTCGGACGGGAGAACTTGAAGTCCGGCAGCTTCTCGACCTTGAACATCTTGTCCTCGGGTGTCTCGAGCACGATCTTGACCGCGCGCTCCGTCACCTCGGAAGGTATGTCCGAAGGCTCGATTCCCCGCTTCCTGTAGGCGAAGAACTCCTCCTTGCCCAGCTCGTCCTGGAAGTCGGACTTGAGGTAGACTCTGACCGCGCCTTTTCCGGGAGCATATACGATTGTCGCGACCTTGCCGTAGTTCAGCCGCTCCATCATGAGCTTCCCGTAGGTGCAGCCCGTCGCAGACATGACTCCGTCCATCATGCATGTCTGCGGGTGGCCCACGCCCATCTCCGACAGCGCGAACGCGCCGTGGTCCTTGATTTTCTCGATTCCAAGCTCTCGCATGGCGATCACGCCCATCCGGTACCCTATCGGCATGAAAGGGCAGCGGTGGCCGTGGAACTCCCATGTCCAATCTGGAAGCTTTGTCTGCTTCTCGTTTTCCATTTTTCTCACACTCGTTCCTATTGATTCATCGATTCAATCCTGTCACAGGGATCATGCTAGTGAGGCTCCTGGATGCCGAGCACCCGCATCCTCGTCTTCGCGGCAATCCCTCGGACCGCGTCCTTCTGAGCGAATATCATGTCTCCCGGATTGACTGCCCATGACCCGTCATCTGTGGTTATGACTCCGGCACCCTCCATGACATAGAAGAGGACTGCATAGGGCTCGACATGAGGCGATATCTCCTGGCCCGCCTCAAAGCAGATCTGGACGGAATTGAACGCTGGGCATTTGAACAACTCTACCTTCTTGTGCCGCTTTGTATCGAACTCCGCAAGCCGAGTGACGTCAATGGGCTTCATGACGCTGAACACCTCCCTTCGACTGTTCCTGTCCGCTTAGTCACATCGTTCATGTTGTTCACAACCCCTTCATCAGATTCCGTCTGAGGAGAGCTATCGTGAGTCCGAAGAACAAGAGGCTGTACAGCACAAGCACTAAGATTCCGATAAATGCCGACACGAACGAGTCGACTCCGAGCGAGGAGTTGAAGCCGTCGACCAGATACGTCAAGGGAGACGCGTACGCGAGATAGGCCCCGGCTCCGTGGATTTGTCCAAGAGGAACGAACACGCCACTGATGAATATCAGAGGGAACCTCACGAGGGCGGACAGCATCATGGTGTTCGAGGGCACCCGCCCCGAAGATGCAGAGAGCAGGGTCCCGAGAGCTGCAAAGCAGAGGTTCCCGGCTGCAAAGAAGAGGAACAACATTATGGCATCTGTGACTCCGATCGCCAGGAACGCCACCCCGACGGCTGCGACTATCGCGCTTACCACTGCCCCGAATATCGCGCCTGCGAGGATGTCCCCGATGACCATTGTCGACAGGCTCACAGGATACGAAAGCAATCGCTCGAAAGTGCCAGCCTGCTTTTCCCACGGGATGATGAGTGGCCCGACCGAGGATGCCGTGAAGAAGAGGGACATCGCGAGGAAGCCCGGGAAGTACTGCTTCGTGTCCAGCTCCCTTCCGATGAAGAATGCAAGGAACAGGAAGACTGGGAGGAGCAGCCCGAATATCCATACAGGGGCTTTCTTGTAGTATATCTTGATGTCCTTCCTCGTCGTGACGATGATGCTCCGGAGAGCAATCTTTGATCTCATTTGATCCCCCCGGTCAGCTTCACGAAAACGTCTTCCAGGCTGGGACCGACGGTCTGGATCGACACTATTCTTAGATTGTGTTCCCTTCTGACTTCCATGATCTTCTGAATCGTCTTGTCCGGGTCGTCCGTGTGCAGCCTGAACTTGTCCCCCCATTCCTCGATCTTGCCAGGGGCGCACTCCTCCAGCAGGCAGCGGTCGATCTTCCCGTTGAACGACACCTCGACCGCCAAGTTCTTCTCATACGCCATGCGGAGCTGCTCTGGAGAGGAGATCGTTATGATCTTCCCATGATTGATGATGCAGACCCTCTCACACAGGCGGCTCGCCTCCTCGATGTTGTGGGTAGTCAGAATCACCGAGCTACCTTTCCTGTTCATCTGCTTGACAAGATCTATGATGATTCGTCTGCTCTGGACGTCGAGCCCTTCAGTGGGTTCATCCAAGAAGAGTACAGGGGGCTCGTGTATGAGCGCGCAGGCAACGCTGACGCGCTGTCTCATCCCTTTGGAGTACTTGCGGATAAGATCGTCTCTCCTGTCCCAAAGAGAGAGCGTTTCAAGGAGGGTTTTGGAGCGCAGCCGACGCTCTTCCTTGGAGAGGCCGTAGTACCTGCCGACCAAATCCAGGTTTTCCATGGCGGAAAGATCTGCATAGATGTTACCTACTTCCGGGACTGCTCCTATCCTCATCTTGGCGTCAAAAGGCTCAGCAAGCAGATCTATCCCATCAATCGTTATGTTGCCAGCATCAGGTCTTAGAATGCCAGTCATCAGACGAATGGTCGTTGTCTTTCCGGCTCCGTTTGGGCCAAGCAGGCCGAAGAATTCGGCCCCACCGACCGAGAAACTGACGTCATCTACTGCTGCGATATCGCCGAAGTGCTTGACCAATCCCGCAGCTTCTATTCCTCCGATTTGAATCACTCCCCCATCTTCCATCCCTCTTCCGTGAATGTCAGCTGGAGCCTTTCCTTAGGCTCGAAATAGGGGCATGTCTCGCCCTCCTTAGGAGGCTTCAGCTCGCAGTCGGGATATAGGCGACAGGTCTCACAGATCATCTCGTGCCTCCGCCAGCAACGGTTCGGGATGACAGCAGTCTTCCATCTGTGCCGTAGTATTTCTTCCTGATCCAGAAAGCCACGTTAACCAGGCTGATCAAGACCGGTACCTCGACCAGCGGTCCGATGACGGTGGCAAAGGCCACCAACGACCCGATGCCGAACACCCCTATGGCGACCGCGATTGCCAGCTCGAAGTTGTTGCTGGCCGCGGTAAAGCTCTGCGCTGTCGCATGCGGGTAATCGAACTTCAGCTTGATCGACAACCCGAACGACAGGAAGAACATAATGACGAAGTAGAAGACCAGGGGTATGGCAATTCTCACGACGTCGAAGGGCTGGTCGAGGATGTATTCACCCTTGAAGGCGAACATCACGACGATTGTGAACAACAGCGCCAGCAAGGAGACTTTTCCAAGCACCGGCATCAGCTTCTCGTTGTACCAATCGGCCCCTTTTCTTGGCAACAGTATGTATCTCGTTGCTATCCCCATGGCGAAGGGGATGCCCAGGTAGATCAGGACGCTCTGAGCCACCTCCCACACACCGATGTTTATCTCCGTGCCGGAGCCCGGGGACACCCAGTCAGATGCGACGGCCACCAGGAAGTATGCATAGAACGAGTACAGGGCAATCTGGAAGACGGAGTTGAGGGCGACCAGCATGGCTGCGTATTCCCCATCCCCTTCAGCGAGGCTGTTCCAGACTATCACCATCGCGATGCATCGGGCGACGCCCGTGAGTATCAAGCCGATTCTGAAGTAGACGTTGTCTGGCAGAAAAATCCATGCGAGCGCGAACATCAGGAGCGGGCCAACGACGTAGTTCAGGATGAGGGAGGTGCTGAACATCAGTTTGGCTTCTGGCTGCTTGGGTATCTCCTTTAGCTCCTCGTACTTCACCCTGGCCAACGGAGGCCACATCATCAGGATTAGGCCGATGGCGATGGGGATTGAAGTTGTTCCGATGCTGAGTTCGTTCAGGCCATCTGCAATCCCAGGGACCGCTGCCCCCAGACCGACACCAATGAAGATTGCGAGGAAGATCCAAACAGTGAGATACTTGTTCAGGAAAGAGAGCTTCTTCATCGCGGGACCGCCGCTCGCTTCGGGACCATCGGATGCTCTCGACACGGTCTCACCGTTGCTCCTGTCCGTACTTCGACCTGAGGGACTTCAGGACGTCTCTGAGCTCGGTCATAGAGGGAAACGAAATCGCCTTCGGAGGGCACTGGGATACGCACCCTGAGCAGCCGACCACGCATCCATAGGGATTCGCGACCTCTGCCTTTCCGTCTCTCTCCCGGTATACCTTGCCGGGACAGAACTTGATGCAAACGCCACAACCAGTGCAGCTCTTCTCATCGACTCTCGGGAACCACGGTATCTCCTCCCTGGGGATACCGTTATAGACGCCGTGGCTCAGGCTTTCGACCTCCTTGAAGAAATCAGCTCGGTCAGCTCACGAACCGAAGCGACTCGGCCCGCAACGACCACTTCGCCGTCGATTGCCAAGGCCGGTGTCGACATCAAACCCTTGTTAACAATCTCCTCGATGTCCGTGACTTTCGATACCTCGGCCGCCACTCCGAGGTTCTTCAGCACCTTCTTCACGTTGGCTTCGAGCATATTGCACTTGGGGCATCCAGTTCCATAGACTTCGACCTTCATGTCCTCATTCCCTCCTTTGATGCTTCTTCTCATCCCTCAGTTTCTTGAACGCTCGCCACATGGCTTCAAGATAATCTAGTTCCGCAGCGCTCGGAACGTAGTTGTGGATCTTGAGCTCCTTCAATATCAATCGCCTGATCTCGTCATCGGATGCGCGTCCAAGCTCTAGGGCTTTCCTCATTATTGCGTCGAACTCAGAGATTCCTACCTCCTGACCGCCCACAGTAAGGCGTTTGGATGCCGACTTTCCCGGGCAACATTCACCTGGCATCATCTCACCTCACGAACATGCCGAATATCAGTCCCGCGGCCGTGCAGAAGACGGCCACGAGGCCGACGTACACTGCGACCTTCTTCGAACCCATGATCTTTCTTGTGACTAGGATGCTCTGGAACGATAGCTCAGGATCGGCTAGCAGATAGGCGAGGAGGGGACCCTTGGCCATCCCGAGGTCGAGGAACATGCGTGCCACAGGCACCTCAACCAGCGTCGGGAAGTACATGAAGACGCCGAACGCCACCGCGATGCCGTTCGCTGAGAGCGTGTCGTGTCCTAGATGCTCTGCTATCACATCCGATGGAATGACGTAGGCGGCCACACCGGCGACGAAGACTCCCACGAGAAGCAGAGGAATTATCATCTTGGTGAAGAAGTACGTCTCGCCCATCCAGGCTCTGTTCTCCTCCCGCGAGTTCACTTTCAAAGCCCAAAGTACGGTGATGATTATCAGCGCGACGAGCACGGGAATCCTGTATATGATTGGCGCTGGAAAAGTCCCGGAAAGAAGGATACCTATAAGGAGCACGAACAGGACCAGGGAATGGCTGCGCAGCAATCTCTCCTTCAGCGTCAGTCGCGATCTCCTCTCTTCCGGAGGGTCTGGAGGATCCGTCGTGGCCGTTGGTAAGGGTGATTTTGAAGCTGCAGCGCTCTGTGCGGAGGATGAAATTGGCAACTTGCTGAAGATGAACCCCATCAGCAATCCGATCACGATGCCGAAGAGTATCGCCAAAACACCCCTCGCAGCCGCTATATCCCAGCCAATCAGGCTTCCGGTATACGTTATGGCGAGCAGGTTGATCGCAGGGCCTGTGAAGAGGAACGTGACAGCGGGACCGAGGCCGGCACCTTTCTTCCAGATGCCTGCGAAGAGTGGGAGAATAGTGCACGAGCAAACGGCGATCAAGAACCCCGCGGCAGATGCGACGGGATAGGAGATGTACTTGGGCGTGTCGGGTCCGAGATATTTTGTGACCGCCTCCTTCTTAAACAGAGTAGATAGGGCGCCCGCGATGAAGAATGCGGGGACGAGGCACAGGAGAACATGGGCGGAGAGGTAATTCACTAGACCATTAAGTCCCGCAGAAAGCAGATCGATGAGAAGGGATACAATGTCCATTCGGTCTCTCCGGTATTTCTACCAAAATTGAAATACTCAGCCGAATATATAGTAGTTGTGGTTTCAAAGAAAGTTGAAACTGTGTGCTGTGGCAAGAACGGGGCTCCTCTTGAGCTCCCTGAGACCGTTGGTCGCCAACTCTCTGAGGTTGGAGGACTGGACGCGCTCATCAAGCAGCTGCCGGAGAAGGCTGCCGTGAAACGCACGGCGGAGCGTCATCAGGCACTTTCGGATCCAGTGCGGATTCGGATCCTCTGGGCGCTTTCAAAGGCAGACCTATGTCCGTGCGTCCTCAAGCAGGTTTCAGAACTGCCCGATTCCAAACTATCGTACCATCTCGCTGTTCTTGAACGTGCTGGATTGGTGGCTTCCAGGAGGACTAAGAATTGGATGATCTACTCGATTACTCCACATGGATCGAGGGAGTTGAAGAAGTGAGGATTACAGTCGAACGCGAGCAACAAATGTTGTCATGCGAATCGTGGCTGTCCCCAGGGCAAGGAATCGCGAGGTGATGTCCTGGCAAAGAGGCGAAACAAGGAATACAGCGAGAGAAAGCGTCTTCTTTCCGAGGGCTACTCGGAGTGCAAGGACTGCGGCAAGCTGATCAAGCCGCGTGCTTGGAGATGTGCAGAGTGCGGCGCCTCGACAGCTATCTACAAGAAGGTGGTTTGGAGCATTGTTGTCATTGCCTTGTTGCTTGTTGCCTCCGTTGCAGCGTACGTGTACTATCCCCGTAGCGAACCATACGTGTCGCCTCCCACTGTAATCTCGGCGGAGCCTGCTGGCTATGGCGCCGGCACGAGCGAGCCGATTAAAGTGACCTTCAACAAGCTCATGGATGAAACTTCTGTTGAATCGTCATTCCAGATTCTACCGCAAATAGGAGGCTCGTTCTCATGGAACGGCATATACATGACTTACACACCTTCTGGATCTCTGGCTGCGGAGACTCACTATACGGTTTGCATAGGCTCTGGAACAAGAGACAGGTCAGGGATGCCTCTGGACTGCGGGATGTACAGTTGGTCCTTCTCAACCGCTAATCCGCCGGCAACTCGAAGGGATGTAGGGACGGGAGCTGACGATTTCTGGATCACATATCCTACCTCGCATCCATCGAGCGGCGGGACGGTGCAACATCCCGATTGGGTGCTCTCCGCGTTGGATAGCGGAGTCGTGATGATCCTAGACCATAGCGAGGGATGCTCGCCGTGCATTCAGCAGGGGTCTATATGCCGGTCGATTTCCTCCGCCAATCCTGACATCACGTACATCGACCTCTCATCCGGCACCGATGAACCCGATGCATCAGAAGGGTTCGCAGCGTACGATCCTAATGGAGGGGTGCACTATGTCCCGCTCACGATAGTCGTCACCAAGGTGCAGTCTCCATCAGGTGGAACTGTCATCGGGTGGCACGCCTGGGAGGGCGTGATAGACGAGAGCTCTCTGCAGAGCTGGATCGCCGATGCTAAGTCACATTACAGCGAGAATAGTTGAGGCTGTGCTTTCCTATGAATCCGAGGAAACTGTCCATCGTGATCATCGTCTCATGCCTCCTTGTGATTGCCGCCCTAGCTGTTCTTGCCTCGTCCTGGCTGGACGACGGTAACTCGCAGATGGGCCAGCCGGCAGAGCCGTTCACTGTCGACGATAGGCTCGGGGAGCAGGTGTCCCTCGCAGACAACTCGGGCAAGGTCACGATCATACACTTCACACAGCTGGAGAATCCTCTCTGTATCGAATGCGAGAGCTACATGCACCAACAGATAGAGGAGATTGAGAGTCTGGTTGCCTCGGGCAATCCGAACATAGACGTCATAACCGTCAACATTCGCAAGAACCCGTACTCGGAGGACGGCTGGAGCTTGGTCGAGGACTGGTACGAAACGAACATAACATGGCACTGGATAGAGGAGTTCGACCCGTTCCCCGTCTCGAGTTCGTACCTCCAGTACTGGGAGGTCAGCGGAGCGTTCTCCAATCCCACCTTGGTCCTAATCAATCAGGACCTTGTGGTCGTGGGTGTGTACAACGTCTACTGCATGGGAAAGGGTGTGGTCGACGGGGTTCAGAACGCCAGCTCGCTCCAAGAGGATGCCGCGGCGATAATCTCCGGAGATTGGACTTACACCTCGGGCGGTTCCAGCGGCACCGCGGTCAGTGTCGGGGGAATGTTCCTGCTCGGAGTCATCACGTCGTTCTCCCCGTGCTCACTCGCCCTCCTGATGGCGGTGATATCATTTATCGGGGCGGCGGCCATGGGCCAGGGCAAGCAGGAGGGGCCCGCGGCCAGGCTGCAGTCCGTGGGCCTCAAGATAGGCATCGCCTTCACTGTCGGGACCTCGCTCGTGTTCCTGATGTTCGGGCTAGCCATCTCGTACATCGGCAGGTTCGTTGAGATGTCTTCCACCTTCTACCTCATCTCAGGCATCATCCTGGTCGTCCTCGGTGTCAACATAGTCCGTCCCGTCGGTGATTTGCTCAGGAAGGGCCTGTCCGCTCTCCGCCAAGAGCCTTCGTGTCCAGCGCAGCGATCGGGGCCAGAGAAGACCGTTCAGGGGAGATTGGCATCTCTGAGCCGCCGGTCCCCTGAGCTCGCGGGACTTCTACTCGGCGTCTTGTTCTCTCTCGGGTGGGCCCCGTGCGCTCTGTCTCTTGTGTTCCCGGTCCTGATCCTCTTGGTGTCCCAGGACATCTCGATGCTCATGGGAGGGATCCTGATGTTCACCTTCGGACTCGGCCACGGAGCTACGATAATCCCATTCTGCGCAGCAACGGGCGAGATCAAGGGCGTCCTTGGCAACAAGTATGTATCACTTTCCAGATGGATTCAGATCATGTTCGCAGCCGCGATAATCGTCATTGGCGTGTTGTTCGCGGCTAGATACTTCGGCTTCAACCTATGGTGACTCAAGTCCTGTAGATTCTAGAATAGGGAGAAGGTTTGGTTCCTGTCAATCCCTCCTGATTGAATTCCAGTCGCGACATGCTTGTTCCTCAGGGGTACAAATATCAGTTACCTTTAATCATTCAATTTTCAGCCCGTATGTAAATGTGAGAGCTTTAATTACTGGTAGACACTAGACCATGATCAGGGCATTTCAGGGGAAAGACTATTCAAGGCATCTGACAGCTCAGCTTCTTGCAGGTGACATTCCTTGGACGTTAAGTTGGATTCCGTTGTGACATGCCCGAAATGCGGCTTCAGTTCTCAGGAGCGGATGCCAACGGACTTCTGTCTAATCAGCTACCAGTGCAAGAAGTGCGGCCATGTGATGACCCCGAAGCAAGGCGACTGCTGCGTCTTCTGTTCATACGGGAATGTGCCGTGTCCCCCGATTCAAGAAGCAAGAGCAAGCGAATGATGTTGTTGTCTCTGGTCCGGTTCCCTCTGATCTTCATCAGTGGGGCGTTCATCTCCCTGAGCGACATGACAGGCCTTGGGCTCGTGGCAACGCACTTCTCACCCCTGTTTTATCTAGTAGATGGCATAGGGCTTCCATGGACCAGAACACAGTCTTCAACTGGGGTGTCGACATACTCAGCCTCCTGGTGTTCACGGTTCTGTTCGTCTTCGCATCAGGAAGGGTCCTCCGCAGGAGCTTGATGAAGGGACTGTGACCCCCGCATTCTTTGCCGGTAGTTATTGCACCTAGCTTTAATTGCCGGCAGATTCCAGGCCAATAATAGGGCGTCAATCCGTCCGTTATGCTCGTGAATTCTCTAAGCGGGGGTCTTAATTGCCAGTAGATTCCAGACGAATATCCAGGCTCTCGCACATTTTAATTTCATTTCAGGAATTAATATCTATCCTCCTTCCGCAACGATCTTGAGAGAACCGCCCAGCAACCTCGCTACTCTATGTCGCGAAGCTTGTTCCAGATATCAATTATCGCAGATCTCGCTTCGCCGTCCTTCGACTCGACCGGCGTCTTGCCCGTGGCTGACAACGACGGGACCATCTCGTCATAGGGGATCCTTCCAAGGGTCTGAATCCCCCGCAGATCGGCTTCCCTCTCAAGGGACTCGGCGAGTCTGCTATTAACGTCCCAACGGTTGACAACAAGTGCGGTCTTGGCCTTCATCTGTGAGCAGAGGTCGGCGATCCTCGAAAAATCGCTGAATCCTGAGACCGTGGGCTCCGCGACCAGGACAATCATGTCTGCCCCGCCAGCTGCTGAGATTGCAGGGCAGCTGAGTCCTGGCGGGCCGTCTACGAGCACTGTGTTGGCCCCCGTCTGATTGGCTATGACCTTCGCCTTCTGTTTCACGAAGGCGACAAGCTTGCCAGAGTTCTCTCCTCCAGGGGCGAGTAAGGCGTGCACCATGGGCCCGAAGCGAGTCTCCGACACGAACCATTCTCCGGAGTCCCGCTCTTGGAGCTTGATCGCTCCTGATGGACATATGCGCATGCACACACCACAGCCCTCACACGCGTCAGCGTCGACTGCAACCTTCTGGAGGCCATGGTTCCCGACGATCGAGAAAGCATCGAATCTGCATGCGGACACGCATTCCTTGCAGCTGTTGCATAATCGGCCGTCTATGACCGCGGCCTTCTGTGAGCTGAACTTTCCGCGCTCCTTCACAGTCGGGTTCAATAGAAGGTGCATGTTCGGTGCATCGACGTCGCAGTCCGCTATGACTGGGTTTCTTGCGAGAGAGGCGAAACTCGCCAGGACGACCGTCTTGCCCGTGCCCCCCTTGCCGCTGAGCACCACTATCTCCTTCATGCCTTCTCAGCCTCCTCCAGGATCCTCTCCAGCATGGATTCGAATCTCCGCTTCATGTCAGGGGCGCGTACGAGCAATCTCCCCTCCGAGTGAGCTCCAGCGATCTCTCTCTGCAGCGGGATTTCCCCGACTATCTGTAGCCTGTTCTCTTCGCAGAACCTCCTCACGTCTGGGCCCGGAAGCCCTGTCTTGTTCAGCAGGACGACATGCGGCAGCCTCAGCTTCTTCGTGACAGCCAACGCGAGCTTCAGATCATGGAAGCCAAATGGAGTTGGTTCTGTCACGAGCACGCACAGATCAGAGTCTCGCATGCTCTCGACTGCGGGGCAAGCCGTGCCTGGCGGGCAGTCGATGATCGTGAGCCCATCTTTGGGAAGCTGCCTCTTGACGCGTTTTATCAGTGTCGCAACTGATGCCTCGCCGACCCTCAATCTCCCATAGGTGAGTCCCCGCAGACCGTTGGCACCTAGGCTGATGATTTCGCCCATCGGATGGTCGCGCTCCTCGATCGCACCTTCAGGACAAAACCTTGAGCATGCGCCACAACCGTGGCAGAGCTCGTCAAACACTAGGATGTCCCTGGGGAGGGACACGATGGCGTGGAACTCGCACACCTTTGCACAGTTGCCGCAAACTGTGCACTTCCCCTTATGCACGAAGGGCACTTTGCGGCTGACCACTTCTCGAGAAAGCTCCTTCCCGTCGAAGAACAGATAGCAGTCAGGCTCCTCGACATCGAGGTCCACCAGAAGAGCGTCAGCTGCGACGGCCGCCAGGTTCGTGGCGACCATGGTCTTTCCCGTTCCTCCCTTGCCGCTGGCTATCGAAATCCGTACCATGGTTCCCCCGCTAGCCTATGGGCTGGCCAGCTATAGCGGCGAACAATCCCTCTCTACTGAGCGAACCTTGCTAGTGCCTGTGCTCTTTGCAGGCATTCTCGTCAGAGGCTTTCTGCAACTTGCCCGCGCGCCACATCTCGACAGCTTGTCGCGCGCTCCCTTGTGCGCCGACATAGACCTCTATCCCGTAGGATTCGAACATGCCGATGGCTCTGGGACCCAGTCCGGAACAGATGAGTATCTGCGCGCCCGTCTGAGCTATCTGCTCCGGCGGCTTTCCCGTGCCACCCATGTGCTCACTCTTGTTCGAAATCACGTTCACCTTTTCGCTCTCAGTGTCGACGACCGTGTAGGTAGGAGCCCTTCCGAAGTGCTCGCTGACCGCGTCGTCGTATCCGCCTTGCCCGCTTGTGGGCACACATATTTTCAAGATATCATCTCCTTGTTGTCGACGATTCAGAATTGATCCGTTTGTATCTCTGTTTCCAGCCTTCTCTGACGATGTTGGTCGAGCCGCAGCAAAAGCATTTCTCGGGAGGTGCCTCCACCGCCAGCTCCAGACCGCAATCCTTGCACCTGTATCTGCCCAGCTTCATTCTCGCATCCCCTTCGTCCCCGCCCGCTTGCCGTAGTCTCTCAGGGCGTTCCTGAGCGCGATCACCGCAAGAGTAGCGCAGTGCTCATGGTCGGGAGGAAGCCCGTTCATCAGCGAGACGAGGTCGTTCGGCGTCACGAGCATCGCGGCCTCAAGGTTCATCCCAGTGACGAAGCGAGCAAGCCTGCTCCCACAGGCAATCGTGGGGCCACAACCATCAGTGTAGAAAGCGCACGTCTCGATCCTCTCAGAGCTGACTTTGATGTAGAACTCCATCGTGTCGCCGCAGAGGCCGTCAGCAATCCCTTGGCCGTCCGGGTCGTTCATGCGTCCGATGTTGGAAGGGTTCCTGAACTCCTCCACCACCTCTCTCGAGTACATCGCCTCGTCCTCGTGCTGGAGTATCCTCGAGATGTTCTCGACGAGGGTATCTAGCTCCTTCTTCTCCCTGTCGTCGCTCTCGCCGCTCATCTTGGCCCTCTCTGCTCCTGCCATCGAGGCCCATGGCCCATTCCACCGTGATGCCCCGGACCAGTGGGCCCCCCGATCTCCGCTAATCTTCCCTGGAAGAACTCCGATGCAGCCTGCTCAACGGTCCCGTCGTTCGTCCTGAATGCCCTTATTCCGGTCGCGTTCAAGACCCTGAACGCGTTCGGCCCGAGGTCGCCAGTCAAGACAACTTCAATCCCCATGTTCGCCAAAGTCTGCGCGGCCTGTATGCCGGCGCCGTTCCCGAGTCCCCGGGCGGTGTTCTCTACAGCCTTGAACTCGGTCCCGGGACCACTCGAGACCATGAAGTAGGCGCATCTCCCGAACCTTGGGTCGACAGCATCTTTCGCAGATGCACCAGTGGAGGTCACGCATACTCTCTGGTCATGGGAACCGACTTGACGATCTTCACCTACGGGCATCAGCTCTCCTCTTTGCGGCACTTCCTGCCGATCATGAGCGTTCCGCACTTTGGGCACTTGACCTGCGAACACGGGATCCCTCTTCTTGCATGCGGGATCTCATTTCCGCACTTCGGGCAGACGCACCTGCTCGAGCCGAAATCCACGTCGTCGAGATTGACGTTCATGCTCCACCTCTCGGTCCTCTACCTGGGCCTCCTCGCCCTCTGCCCATGTCTGATGGCCCTCTGCCAGCATGCCAACATCCCGCGCCTGCTCTCTGTCCTCTGTCCGAGTCAGGCCGGTGTATGTTCATGTTTCCGCACTTTGGACAGGTAGTGGGCCTTCCGGTACCATAGGGCACCTTCCATTCGTGCCCGCATGCGTAGCATCCAAACGTCCTCATCAAAGCCATTCTCATTTCCTCCGGCAGTTCCAATCCAGCGCCCTTCCTAGCGCCTTCTGGTGTCCGCTCTCTCGCTGAGCTTGGCCTCGAGATCTTTCACGCGGTTCCTTAGCCTCTCCAACTCTGCCTCGAGATCTTCGTGTTCTTGCCCCGGCTCGGAGGGCGTCATGTCCTTCTCGTATGGCAGCGAGGAAGCGTGGACAATCCTTCCTTCTGCAGTCCTGTAGTGAGCGTGGGGTCCGTATCCGCAGCGGCAGGGACCGATGTATGTCACATCCTTCGGCAGGTCTTTCGCCTCCGTGTATTCCACGGGATATCCTGGCCAGCAGTATCCGCGTCCATGGTGCCACCAGTTAGCTCCTCTTCCCATTGCGTATCCTCTTGGCATTTCTTGCTTCACCTCTTCGTTTCCTTTACTGATCTTACAATCTTCTCTGTGATATCCTCGAAGGCGTCGACAACGCCGTTCCCAGGAATGGACACGAAAGGCCTTCCATCGTCTCCGCTCTTAGCGATTTCCGGGCTGAGAGGCAGGCTTCCGAGATAGGGCACGTTCATGTCCTTCGCCGCCTTCTCCGGTCCGCCTTCTCCGAAAACGTCTATTGTCTTCCCGCAGTGCGGGCATGTCAGCCCGGCCATGTTCTCCACGATACCGATGATCGGGAGCTTGACCGCCTTCGCGAAATTGATGGATTTCCTTACGCTCAGCAGAGCCACGTCCTGTGGCGTGGTCACGATGATCACTCCATCAGGCGATGGTATCAGCTGGGCAATGCTGAGGGGCTCGTCGCCCGTCCCTGGAGGAAGGTCGATAATCAGGTAGTCGAGCCTGCCCCATTCAACCTCCTCGAGGAATTGCTTGATCGCGCCCATCTTGACTGGTCCGCGCCAGATAATTGGGGCGTCCCTGTCACCCACAAGGAATGCTATCGACATGACCTTGAGACCAGGGGGCACATTCATCGGGATGATGTGCCCGTTCTCGTTCATGTTGAGCGGCAGGTTGGGGACTCCCAGAAGCTTCGGCACGCTCGGTCCGTGAATGTCGGAGTCCAGCAGACCCACCTTCGCCCCCTTCCTCGCGAGTGCAATGGCGAGGTTGACTGCAACGGTCGACTTTCCGACGCCGCCTTTCCCGCTCATGACGATAAGCTTGTGCTTAACGGCGGCAAGATTCTCATTGATGGCGTTCGGAACAGGAATTCCTTTCGTAGCCGAAGTCGCTCCGTTGCCGTCGGACTTTTCGCAGGATCCAATGCTCATCTGCCCGTCCTCCCAGTTCAGCAGGTGAATACCCTGTCAGCATCCAGAGTCTCAGTGGTGAAGTCCATCAAGGTGATGAACTGAGTGCCTTCTACGAAGCTGTCCTTCTTGATCCCTCTGGACTCCAAGCAGGGTATGCAAACCAGAAGCTTTCCTCCGCAATCCTGGAACCCGGCCATCAGATCCTTGATGGGAGCCATGCCCTTGACGCTCGGGAGCTTGTTGGCGAAGCCCTTCTGGGCCAGCTTGACTCCGCTCCCCGTCAGGAACAACTTGGTCTTGACACCCATCGATGCCGAGGCGCTGGCGCAGGCAAACATCATGGTCGCCCTCTCGACATCTTCCTCACCGTGCGTTCCTATTACGATGAATGTCTTCTTCGTGTAGTCGGTCTTCTTGGTCTTCTTTGCCATTCTAATGCCTCAGCTGTCTAGTTAGGCAACGAGGCGTAAGCCAATAACGGCATACATGTTCGCCGAGAACCCTATTTGAGTGCATCTCATTCGCTGTTGCATGATAATGTCGGAGATGATCTTGTGACAAGCGAATCAGCGACTGGCTCAATGCCTCTGCTCGGAGAGAAGTTCCCGGAGACAGAGGTCCAGACAACGCATGGCAAGCTCGCCTTGCCAAAGGCCTACCACGGCAAATGGTTCGTATTGTTCAGCCATCCGGGCGATTTCACGCCAGTCTGCACGACCGAGTTCATGGCGTTCGCGAACGCCTCGGACGAGTTCGCGAAGCTGAACTGCGAGTTGATCGGCCTCTCGATCGACCAGGTGTTTTCGCACATCAAGTGGGTCCAATGGATCAAGGACAAGATGGGGGTCGAGATCAAGTTCCCGGTGATCGCGGATGGCATGGGAACGCTAGCTCAAAGACTGGGCATGATACACCCTGGCAAGGGCTCGAACACAGTCAGAGCGGTGTTTGTGGTCGATCCGAACAGCGTGATCAGATTGATCCTCTTCTATCCTCAGGAGACCGGACGGAACATTGATGAGGTGCTCAGGGTCGTGAAGGCGCTTCAGACCGCCGATCAGAACAAGGTGGCAATGCCAGCGAACTGGCCAAACAACGCGATCCTGAAGGACAGGGTGATCATTCCTCCAGCTGCGGATGAGAAGACCGCGAAGGAACGGCTCAAGACCTACGAGTGCTATGATTGGTGGTTCTGCCACAAGAAGCTCTGATATGTAACGCCTAGCAATCGATGCGCTCTCGATCTATCGGACGAACTCGTAGCTGGCTCCGACCATCCCCACGGAGACTCTCGATCCGAATGCCATCACGAGATCATCCTTCTTCTCCGTGCAGTGACAGGCGACGACCCTTTGCAGCTGACTCGGGAACTCAGTGGTCTGGCTGGCGTGGAAACCTCCCACGATTGATGTTGGCTTGGCCAGCTCGGACGTTCGGTCAAGGATACATCCTACTCCAGGATGCGCGCAGCCAGTGAGCACGACTGCGCCTGAACCGACTATCGCCACTAGCGCGTGCTCCTTGACTTCCTTGCCGAGAACCCCCGTGCTCCATATCCCTAGAGCAATCTCCCTCGGACCCTGGATCTCGACTACTCTGGCTTTCTTGCCGATCTCGTCTCGCAATCTCCTGGAGAAGCCCTCGTGGAGGATCACATCCATTCCCTCGGTCATTCTTGCATCCACCAGTACCTCGGGCAGCCCTCCGACGTGGTCCCAGTGAGAATGCGAGAGAAACACTGTGCGAATGTCCGCAAGACGGTGGCCCATCCGTGCGAGGTTCCGGCGTAGCATGTGTCCGTCCCAGCCGCAGTCGAAGAGTATGTTCGAACCATCGACAGAGAGGATTGCGCTGAACCCCCATCCGGCCTCGAACCCATTGAGCGCTTCCGAATCGTATGCAATCGACAACTTCAGAGAGGGTCTATCTGTCATGTAACACAGCAGAAGGAGGATGGTCCTCCGACCTAATGGCGCTCTCGGCTAACATGTATGCCCCCCTCAGCTAGCCCGCGTCCTGTTGGATCCATGCGAGGGTGGAGATCGCGCCCGTGACAACACCGGAAATGCCGGCAACAAGTGCT
>Ga0315279_10004924_pt1 | contig 17675 bp, 13 predicted proteins | sample YL17G06_20_MG_FD_203694 | JGI IMG/M metagenome (GOLD analysis project Ga0315279, IMG submission 203694) | Sediment microbial communities from Yellowstone Lake, YNP, Wyoming, USA - YL17G06_20 | ecosystem: Environmental > Aquatic > Freshwater > Lake > Sediment | place: USA: Wyoming | collected... | reverse complement strand
GAGCCGGAGACGGCAAGGGCATTGACATAATTATTTGCGTTGGGGTTCCAGGCGGTGGCGGCGCCTGTGGTGACGTCGAGTGCGGCGATACGGTTTCGGGTCAACGCGCCGATGCTGGTGAAATATCCCCCGGCATAGATGGTTGAGCCGGAGACGGCGAGGACAAAGACATCGCCGTTAGCATTGGGGTCCCATGCCAAGTCAACCGAGCCGTTCGCAAGAATGTGGGCGATATTGTTTCGGACAACGCCCCCAACCTTATCGAAATCGCCCCCGATGAACCATCCGCCCGAACCGTCGGGAACACAGGCTAAGATAGTCCCGTTCACCTTGGGAAAGGTAGTGACGGGGACGCCGGTCATGGCGTCAAGAGGGACGCCGCGTCCTATTACCGGACCAACATAAGTAAATCCCCCGCCGATATAGACCGTGTCCGGCGTACTGACGATGGCACGAACGATGCCGTTGGTTATCCACATATCTTCGCGTAGCGTGTATGTGGGGGTTGGTGTTTGAGGCGTGGGTGTTGGCGTTGGTGTTGGCGAGACGCCCGACTCCCTTATGCCCAGGCTGTGAAAAGCACCCGCCGCAACCGCCACAAACCCGCTGTTCGGTGATGGGACATTGCATTGGCCATTACCATTATACCCCCAGGCGACAATAGAGCCGTCTCCCTTCAGACCCAGGCTGTAATACTCGCCCGCTGCAACCGCCACAAAACCGCTGTTCGGTGATGGGACATTGCATTCGCCATCAAAATTCCACCCCCAGGCGACAATAGAGCCGTCTTCCTTCAGACCCAGGCTGTGATACCCGCCCGCCGCAACCGCCACAAACCCGCTGTTCGGAGAAGGAACATTGCATTGTCCATAATCATTCTGCCCCCAGGCGACAATAGAGTCGTCTCCCTTCAGACCAAGGCTGTGCTCATAGCCCGCCGCAACCGCCACAAAACCGCTGTTCGGAGATGGCACATTGCATTGTCCAGCACTATTATCCCCCCAGGCGACAATGGAGCCGTCTCCCTTCAGACCAAGGCTGTGAATCCCGCCCGCCGCAACCGCCACAAAACCGCTGTTCGGTGAGGGAATATTGCATTGTCCAGCAATATTATTCCCCCAGGCGACAATAGAGCCGTCTCCCTTCAGACCAAGGCTGTGAATCCCGCCCGCCGCAACCGCCACAAAACCGCTGTTCGGTGAGGGGACATTGCATTGTCCAGAATAATTCATCCCCCAGGCGACAATAGAGCCGTCTCCCTTCAGACCAAGGCTGTGCCAATAGCCCGCCGCAACCGCAACAAAACCGCTGTTCGGAGATGGCACATTGCATTGGCCACCACTATTATCCCCCCAGGCGACAATAGAGCCAGATTTCGCTGCCCATGCCACGCCGCTCATCGCCGCCAGTGCCATAACGGTTATCGTCAGGACTATCTTAAATGTCCATGGTTTTAATTTCATGGTATTACTCCTTAAAGCTTAATATTGAAAAATAAGCACATGATAACAAATAAATCAAGAGCAATCTCATGCAGAGCATGCGGAGAACGCCGAGATTAACCCTCTGCGCCCCCTGCGTTCTCTGCGTGCTCTGCCCGCCACGGCGCGTCTACGACGTGAAACCATCTATGTGATTTTGGCTTTTAATCCTTGACGGTTTTTGTATTGATACTGTCATAATTCAATCATATTTGATACGAAAAATGCCGGGAGGTTTCCCGATTGAAAATATTTAACACGATAACCCGCATGAAGGAGGAATTTGCCCCGATCAGTCCCCCGCATGTCCTTTTTTACAACTGCGGTCCCACGGTTTATGACTATTTTCACCTCGGCAATGCCCGCAACTTTGTCGTTGCCGACATCATCCGCCGCCATCTTGAATATCGCGGATATAAAGTCCGTTTTGTCCAGAACATCACCGACATTGACGATAAGATAATTAAACGGGCAAATGAGGAAGGTATCCCCGCAAGTGAGGTGGCGGAGAAATACACAAAGGTCTTCTTTGAACAGTGCCGCGCCCTCGGCATCCGCCGAGCCGACCTCCATCCAAAGGCAACTGAAAATATCCCCCAGATGCACGACCTCATAAAGAAGCTGATTGATAAGGGACATGCCTATGTCCTTGATGGCGATGTCTATTTCAGTGTCCGGAGCTTCCCCACATACGGTCAGCTTTCAGGCAGAAACATTGATGAATTGCTCGAGGGGGCGCGGGTGGAGGTGGATGAGCGGAAAAGAGACCCTCTCGATTTTGCCCTCTGGAAGGCTGCCAAGCCCGGTGAGCCAGCCTGGGATAGCCCATGGGGACAGGGACGCCCCGGTTGGCATATCGAATGCTCTGCCATGTCCCTTGCCCACCTCGGCGAGAGCATTGATATCCATTCCGGCGGGACAGACCTTATTTTCCCTCACCATGAGAATGAGCGCGCCCAGAGCGAGGCGGCGACAGGCAAAACCTTTGTTAAATACTGGGTTCACAACGGTTTTCTGAATATCAACACCCAGAAGATGTCCAAATCTCTCGGTAATTTCTTCACCATAGACCAGGTTCTTGCCCATTACGACCCGCTTACGGTGAAATTCTTCCTCCTTTCGGCGCATTATCGGCATCCACTTGACTATAACGAGGAGAATATGGAAAATGCGCGGAACTCCTCCCGCCGCATCCTTGACGCACTCGACACTGTGGATAAACTCCTTGCCCTTGAGAGCGTTGAGTTCACTTCCGCCTTCGCTAAAGCTTCGGCGAATCTTCGAGAAACAGAGGCACAGGAGGATATAAAGGAGAAATGGGTTCAGTTCCGCCGGCTGTATGAGGATGCTATGGATGACGATTTTAACACGGCGCGGGCGCTGAGCACCCTCCATGATATCGTGACGGAGATTCATGAGGTTCGGAAATCTGTTGGCAATTCCTCTGAAGATGATGAACAGAAGAGACCTCTCTTTGCAGGTTTAAAGCTATACCGGAACATCCTTTTAGAGTTTTTGCATCTTCTGGGACTTGCCCCCGCACTGGCGGAAAGAGGCGCAGGCACGGAGGGGGAAGTGGTTGAACGGCTGATGCAGATTTTGATAGATGTCCGTCAGATGGCTCGTGAGAATAAAGAGTTCAAAATGGCTGACGAGATACGCGACCGTTTGAGCACCATGGGCATCTCTCTCGAAGACCATCCACAGGGGACAATCTGGAAGAGGAAGTAAAAAGAATTACGAATTACGGATTTCGGTTCTAATTCGCTTGCGGCGGATGGATGAACAAAAAGATATCTGAAAAGGGAGGTTGGAGATGGAGTATCTTCTGGGAGTGGATGGCGGTGGCACTAAGATGTTGGGAGTCCTCACCAGACTTGACGGGAAGGTGGTGAAAACGGCGAAGACCGGACCCGCCAGCTATCATGCCGTTGGTATTGAGACCGTGGAGAAGAATCTCCGGGAACTTCTCAATATCCTTGTGGGGAAGGATTTTTCCCAGCTCAAGGCATGCTGTCTGGGGTTTTCCGGATGCGGACGCCCCAGCGATTATGATGTGTTGAATCCCATGCTTCAGAAGGTGGGGATTTTTGAAAAGACCCATCTGACAGGCGATATGGCAATTGCGCTGATGGGCGGCGCGCTCGAGCCAAGAGGCATCATCGTCATTGCCGGAACGGGCTCAATCGTGTATGGAATCGGCGATGACGGCGTGCCCAGGCGCGCTGGCGGTTATGGCCAGTGGTTTGCAGACGAGGGGAGCGGCTATCGCATCGGATATAAAGGTCTGTATGCCATCATGAAGGCATCTGACGGACGCATTAAACCCGTCACCTTTGACCAGCCCGTCCTGACGATGCTTGGATTAAAAGCCCCCAGTGAACTCATACTCTGGGCAACGCATAAGAACAAGGAGGGAACCATCAAGACCGATATGGCTGCCGTTGCCCCCTTTATTATATCTGCAGCGGAAAAGCGCGACAGGGCGGCAATGCAGATTCTTGATGAAGAGGTCTCCGAACTGGTTCTGGCTGTGAAGACCGTTCTCAAGGGTTTAAAATTCAAAAAGATGCCAAAGGTCATCCTTGTGGGCGGTGTGGTGGAAAACAATCCCTTCTATTTCAAGGTCTTGAAAAATGCTATCAGGAAGGCGATTTCGGGGATTCAGGTGACTGCGCCAAAGGCGGCGCCAGCGGTGGGGGCGGTCATCGGTGCGGCGCAAAAGGCGGGATTTCCCATCACATCCGCCTTTATCAGGAATGTCACTGCCTCCTGGGAGGCGCTGAAGAATAAATAAGGTGCGTTTGCAATAGCTGAGGAAAAAAACCATATCCTCATAGTGATATGAATGCAAAGGAAGGAGGAGCCTTTTTATGGAACTGCCTTATGGTGAGATTGAGGGAAAGAGGCTTGTCATGCGGTTTTCGACAGCCGATTATTCCATTGCCACGGTGTTTATGGCTGTCCGGGAACACTTAGACATGCTGGGAGAGATGGGCATCATCTTTTATGGAGCCGCAACAGAGATTCCGCCCGGTCACACTCCGGTGTTCAAGCCTGTGGACATCAAGGCTATCTTTGAATACACCGGCGGAGGCGATGCGCCGAAATATTTGAGCCGTGCATACGAAATCATCTGGGAGGGCATTGTGCACACCTTTCCACAGGAGGAGGAATGGGCGCTTGCGAAAAAATCATACGCTGAATTCATTCGCGCCCAGGCGGAACTCTTGCGTGCCCGGATGGAGACCACCCGTGCGGAATAAGCCTTATCCTCAGCCCGCGGGCACAATCTGGAAGGGTAAAAAAAGGGGAAAAATTGTAAGAATTTTCTTGACAAATATTGGGCTGAAAATAGTAATTATTGATTTAGAGAAATCGTTATAAAATCTGCAAAAAGTGAAAGAAAATAGTTGACACAATAAAGCAGTCTGATATATGACATTACTGTTGTTGTTAGAAAAAATATAAAAATAGATATGAACGCTTAAGAGGAGGTGGCGACTCAACAAAAGAGATTTGGAGGTTAATCCACTTCTTTTGGAAGATGGGAACCCTGAGCGTGAGGGAAGGAGGGAAATAATATTATGAAGAAAGGGTTAATCCTAACCCTGGCAACGGTCGCTGTAGTACTCTTAAGCACCGTGAGCTATGGCTATGCACCCATCATCAGTAACATCCCGGATGTCTGGATTGGTGACTCCGAGGATAATCTTGCGGGTCCCCCGCCGGTTGACCTGAATTTCTTCAGGTTCACCAATGCCTTTAACTTCGACCAGTATGTCACGAAGGATATTCATGATGAGGACCAGAGCACGACCAATGTTCGTTGGTCATTCCTGGCTGATAGCGCCGATCTTGTTACCATTAATGGTCTTGAAAGCTTGAGTGACGCTACCGAGGCTCTGAAGCCAGAAGATGTCGGGAAGGAACTCACAAGCTATCCGAACATCGGTACCCCACCGCGGGCAACTTCTCTTGCCACCTTCCGTGACATCCATGACAGCCCGACGACATCATTACCGCCCTATGGTGATCCAACTGGTCACGAACTCAATACTATTATCACGATTTATGCATCCAACGGCACCAAGGCAAATTCCAAGCCCCTCGTTGTGCGCGCAAACCTGATTGATGGTATTGACAAGCTTAGCGGTGTGGCACCAATCGTGGTATATACGGATCTGGCTCCCAGCGCAGACTGGACAAAGACATTTGGCACTGATGGCCAGTTCTTCAATGTAAATGATGGTGCCTTCTACATAGCCACGCAGTTAACATCCGGTGGTTCCATAGGTGCCAGCGGTCATGCCACCAATAGCGTCTGGAGCCAATGGAATGCCCCCGCGACGGCGATGTCCTATGTGGCTAACCAGGTCTATCGTGCGAAGTATACCATGCGCACGACACAGACCGACCAGAACATGGTGCCTAACATCCGTATGCTTCTCCAGTGCACCGATGGCGCCAGCGCTGCCTTTGCAGGCGGTAACCGTCTTGGCAAGGGACCATCCGCTCCCACAGTCGTGCCAAAGACTTACAACGTCTATTTTGGTCCTATGGATGTCAGCTCCCTGATCCCCGCGATCCAGTATGTAACCCTCAGTTGGGAACTTATTGACTTCTCTACCACTGAAGTTGGTACGAACTATCTGGATTCGGTGGTGGTTGAAAGGTTCGCCACTCCTGACAAGGCGGCAGGAACGCCCGTTGCGACCATCCTGGCTTCCTCAGGAGGGTTTTCCAGCTGGACAGCTTTGAAGTTTACCTCGATCTACGGGGATGTCACATTTGCCGGACCCAGCACCGCGGGTATCTCCATTCAGACTCCCGGACCTGCTGCTGCAATTGGTGTCAACTATGGTGAGTGGATGAGTCCCGCTTCCACAGGCGTGACCTTCTTGGCTAACAAGCTGTATCGCACCGTCTATACACTGTCAGCGGACAGACAGAACCTTGGGAAGGTGCGCATGATAAACAACAACGTCGGCGGCTCATGGTCGTCAGAACTGGACGCGGACTCATACGCATTTACTGCCCAGATGCCGACTACAGGAGCTGGCAAGGAATACGACGTCTGGCAAGAGAGTATGCCAACTCTCTATACAGGCGCAGATGTAGCCAATAACGGCATGACATTCCTCTTTGACGTCACCGATGGTAATGCCGCCCAGTACGGTACTACAGTCCTGAGCAAGGTTGAAGTTCTCTCCTACAGTATCCCGTAAGGGGTTTGTGGCAGTTAGAACTTCTTAACTTAAGGCAGGAGGTCGGATTAAAAACCGACCACCTGCCTTTCTTTTTTTATACAGGGTTCATAAATCGGTTGAGCAACAACCAGAATACCTTTATCCTCTTGACTTCTAAATAGTTAATAATATATCAATATATTTAATGAGAATACCAGAATATCCGGGTTGTATATTCAGGTGATAAAATCACAAAACCTTACGGAGGCGTTTAAAGCCGAAAGTCTTTCATTATGTTTCAAATGGAGGCAAACCATCATGAGACAATGGTTGAGCCCGGTACTGACAATGATTGCCATAGCACTCTTAAGCACCGTAAGCTATGGCTATCCACCCATCATTAAGTCCATCCCGGATATCTGGATTGGCGACTGGGAAGACAATCAGGGCTCTGCAGTTGACCTGAATTTCTTCAGGTTCACCAACGCCTTTAACTTCGACCAATATATCTCAAAGGCTCCTGACGATGAAGACCAGAGCACAACCAATGTCCGTTGGTCTTTCCTCGCTGAGACCCCTGACCTCATAACCATTAATGACAAGTTGAGCTTGAGCGACCCATCCGAGGCGCTGATGCCGGAACTTTCAGGGAAGGAACTTACAGACTATCCAAACAATAATCCTGTTCCTCGGAGCACCTCCCAGGCAACCTTCCGAGACATCAAGGACAGCCCGACAATATTGTCACCCCCTTATCCAACCCCAATCTCAGGATTTGAACTCAATGCCGTAATCACGATTTACGCATCCAATGGCATCGAGGTCTCATCCAGAGAGATTCTTGTCCGGGCAAACCTGATTGATGGTAAGGATGAATTGGTCGGCGCTCATGTGATATATGAGGATATGAGTCCGAGTGGAGACTGGACTAAGGTTTTCCCGGATGGTGTGTTTATAAATGCATTTGATGGCGCCTTCTACATAGCCACGCAATTAACATCCGGTGGTTCCATAGGTGCCAGCGGTCATGCCACCCGGAGCGTCTGGAGCTATTGGAAGAGCCCCACGACGGCAACGACCTATGTGGCTAATCAGGTCTATCGTGCGAAGTATACCATCCGCACGACACAGACCGACAAGAACAAGATGCCAAACATGCGTATGCTTCTCCATTGCACCGATGGCAGTGGGAACTATGCCTTTGCAGGCGGCAACCGTCTTGGCAAGGGACCATCCGCTCCCACACCCACGGCGAGGTCTTATAGCGTCTATTTTGGGCCTCCGGATGTCAGCTCTCTGATTCCCGAGGTCCAGTATGTAACCCTCAGTTGGGAACTTTTAGACTTCGCTTCCGATGAAGATGGTACGAACTATCTGGATGGGGTGATTATTGAGAGGTTTCCCACGCCAGAGAAATCAGATGGAACGTTTGTCAAGACCTTTCAAGGTGCGGCGGGGTTTGCCGGCTGGACAAGCTTCAAGCTGACAGAAAATCCTCCGGGGACGCCGTTTTACGGGGATGTCACCTTCGCCGGACCAAACGCCGCTGGCGTCTCCATTCAGACTCCCGGACCTGTTGATGCAAGTGGTCATGTTAACTGGGGTGAGTGGTCTATCTGGTACTCTTCTAGTGTAACTTACGAGGCAAACAAACTGTATCGCTGTGTTTACACACTGTCGTCGAACAACCAGAGCATCGGAAGGGTACGCGTGATGAACAACAACGTCGGCGGCTCATGGTCGGCAGAACTGGACGCGGACTCATACGCATATACTGCCCAGATGCCGACACCGACAGGGCGCGAGTATAGCGTCTGGTTTGAGAGTATGCCCACTCTTTATTCGGTCTATGATGCATCCAATAACGGCATGACATTCCTCTTTGGCATCACCGATGGTCGGGCAGACCAGTCAGGCATTACAGTCCTGAGCAAGGTTGAAGTTTACACTTACGACATCCCATAATGGCTACTTGCCTGATAACCTCTGCGCATCCAGCGAGTTCTGCGCGAAATAATTTTCGGGTTTTGAATTATCCCCTTTTTTTGAGGAGCGCTATCTGCCAGGGGATGGGCGTTTGGTGTCGTGTGATATGGAAATATTTTCCAGCGAATTGCCGGAAGGCTCTCACAGACCATTTATTTATATGACCGGGTGTATTCCCCAGGTTTCCGAGATATCGTCCGCGTGCGAGGTTTGTCAGACGCCAGATAAGCCCGTTTGGAACTGAAATGATTGCCCATTCTGATGTGACCCTGACTATCTCCGCAAGGGCAATGTCGGGTCTTTCCACATGTTCAAGGACTTCAATGGCAAGGACGAGGTCAAAGGAGGAATCCCTGAAGGGAATCCTCCTTGCGTCAAAAGTTAGAAGATTCGCATCCTTTTGCAGGGTTGCCGCCCGTGTAAGCCACTCCCTTGAATAATCCCCTCCAACAACCAGCGCCGGCGCAAGGGAGTGACGCGCCAAATCCATCACAAAGCCCTCCGCGCCTTCGTTTCGCAAATCATATCCTGCAAGGCATGGTTAAAATTCCTGACAAGCAGGGCGGAAATGGGGTTGCGAGTGGAGTATTTTGTGTCTTTGTAGTGCTTCTATTCCACGGGATAAAGCCCGCAAAAAAATATGGAGAAATATTAGTGCGTCTGTTCCAGATAAGATATGTCTCCCTTCAGGTCCTTGTTTGTCTCCATGTCGAAAAGCATGGCAAAGAGGATGGACTGGAAACCCATGATGGTGACAAAGACGACAGTGAGGGCGTTTATGGGCGGGATGCGACCATCAATTATCCTGTGATAAATCATGCGGATAACAAGAGGGATATCCAGAAGGAGGAGAAACGCCCCGAAGGTGTAAAAAAGGACAAGCGGATGAAAGTCCCTGATGACGTATTTCTGGAACATCCGGCGGAAAAAGAGACGCGTTATGAGAAAGGAAAGTGTGAAGATAATCCTTGAAATCCTGATTCCGCTCTTTTCCCCGATGCCGTAAACCGGTCGGACGGGCACATCCTTCACACGCATGTTGTAAATATTAAGTGTCACAAGGAAGTCATTCGGCATCCCATAGCGCGGGTAGATGTTCTCAATCGGCAGGAGATGAAGCGCTTTTTTGTTGAGCGCAGTGTAGCCCGACTGGGAATCCGTCACATGCCAGTATCCGCTGGCGATTTTGGTCATGAAGCTTAGGATGGAGTTGCCAAAATAGCGGATGCGGGGGATTTTTTTCCACGCCTCGCCGGTGAATAGGCGATTGCCCTTGGTGTAGTCCGCCTGGTCTTTAACCACAGGTTCCAGGAGGGCGGGGAGGTCGGCGGGGTCCATCTGACCATCACCCGCCATGACAATGGCAATGTCCACATCATGGTCGCGGCACCAGATATAACCTGTGCTGATGGCGCCGCCCACGCCTCTATTCACTTCATGGGAGATTAGGATGACCTTATTATTGGTGATGGCGATATCCTGGACAATCGGGGATGTCCGGTCGGAGCTTGCATCATCAACAATAATAATTTTGTCAATGAAGTCGGGCATGGCGTTGATTGTTTGCGCAATCAACTTCTCCTCATTATACGCCGGCACCACTACCCCGATGACGTGATTTTTATACATAGGCGGATTCACTCATCGCAATTTGTGGAAGAAAAATCAAGCCCCCTTGATTAGTTTTTCATCCTTCAGCCTGTATTTCAGCCCACAGCGCGGGCAGGTGACACATTCGCTGAATTTCGGCAGGATTTCGCCGCATTCACAAGCCCAGCCAGCACGCCGCGCCGGAACACCCGTCATGAGGGCATAATCCGGCACATCCTTTGTCACAACGGCGCCTGACCCGATGAAGGCGTGCCTGCCAATCGTATTGCCACATATAATTGTGGCATTGGCGCCGATGGATGCCCCCTCTTTCACAAGGGTTTTCAGGTAAAACTCCGAGCCGCGCTGGGGATATTTGCACCGTGGGTCCTTTATATTTGTGAACACCATGGATGGCCCGCAGAAGACGTAATCTTCAAGCGTCACCCCCTCATAGATGGAGACATTATTCTGAATCTTGCAGAAGTTGCCGATGGACACATTGCTGCCGACATTCACATTCTGCCCCAGAGTGCACATTTTACCGATTTTCGTGTTGGACTGGACGTGGCTGAAGTGCCAGATTTTTGTCCCCTCGCCAATTTCGACATTTTCGTCAATGTAGCTTGAGGGATGAGCAAAACAATTCTTTTCCTCTTTGGGGACAGGGGATTTCATCTGGACCTCCCCACTTCCAAGGAGACTCTCAGTCGCCTTTTCGAGGATTTCCAGCACCTCGATGGCGTTCTGCCCGTCGGCAATCTCCACACGACCGCCATCAATGCGGCTGATGAAATATTGCAGTTCCTCCGTGAGCGGCATGGTGCGTTCATAGGGGATAACCTCAGTCGGTCCATCCCTCTTGACCGGCTCCCCCTGTATCCAGTCAATCCCCTTTTCATAAAAGTAGATATTCCTGTCATTTGAGGAATCCTCAAAGGAGAGCATCCCCTTGGAACCGATGACAACGAGTCGTTGCTCCTTGAAGGGGTGCAACCAGCTGACGAAGATATGTCCGATGGTGTTATTAGGGTAGGTGAGGATAGTCATGGTGGAGTCTTGTATATGGGGCTGCAGGAAAGCGCCGCCGCGCGAGATGACCTCCTTCGGCAGGGCTTCAATAATATACTGAAAGATGGAGATGTCGTGAGGGGCGAAGCTCCAGAGGATATTTTCCTCCTTGCGGACGGCGCCCAGGTTCAGGCGGTTGCTGTAAAGATATTGGAGCTTGCCGATTTTGCCCTCCCGGATGAGCGACTTTATCCTGCGGATGGCTGGATGGAAAAGGAGGACATGTCCCACCATGAGGGGCACGCCCGCCTCATCCGCCATTTTCTTGAGTGTCCGGGCGTCTCTGGATGTGAGCGCAAGCGGTTTTTCCACCAGGACGGGCTTCTTATGCTCAAGTATAAAGCGAGCAATCTCGAAATGCGTCTCTGCCGGCGTGGCAACGGAGAAGCCGTCAAAATCGCCATTAATTGCGTCCCGGATGTTGTTGAATAATGTTACATGAGGGTAGAGTGAACCGAGCTCCTTGAGCGCCGTCTCCTCCGGCTCAACAATCCCCGCAAGACAACCCATCCCATGCAGGGTTTTGACATGATTCTTGCCCCAGCGACCGGCACCCACAACGCAGATTCTCTTAGGCATAGAACTCCTCTATCTTCCCGATTACAAAATCCTGCATCTCATGTGTCAGCTCAGGATAAATCGGCAGGGCGGTGGTGTGCCTCGCCGAATATTCACTGTTGGGAAAATCGCCCGACTTATAACCGAGATATTTAAAGCACTCCTGCTCATGGAACGGCACGGGGTAGTAAATCTCGCATCCTATGGAGTTATCTGTTAAGAATTTTTTAAGCTCGTCCCGCCTTTCCGGCACGGAGATGACATACTGGTTGTAAATGTGGTATTTGCGTTCATAAGCAATGATGGGCTTTTTGATGCCGGCAACGTTGAGTTGCTCATCATAATACGCCGAATTGGACTGCCGCATGGTGTGCCACGTGTCAAGATGCGGGAGTTTGACAAGGAGGGCGGCAGCTTGGATGGGGTCGAGGCGGAAGTTGCCCCCGATTATGGAATGGTAATATTTGGGTTCTGCGCCGTGATTCCGCAAACGCATGAGCTTTTTTGCCAGCGATTCATCATTTGTTGTGATGATTCCGCCATCGCCGATTCCGCCCAGATTTTTGCTGGGAAAGAAGGAAAAACAACCCACTGTGCCCATTGCCCCAGCCTTTTTGACGCCCTCTCCGGATGGATATTGCGCGCCGATTGCCTGGGCGGCATCCTCAATGACCGGAATGCCATGCGCCCGCGCCACATTTAGAATCCTGTCCATATCGGCGCACTGGCCATAAAGATGGACAGGAATGATGGCTTTCACCTTTTTTGCCTCAGCGCTATGTTTTTGAAACCACTCTGCGAGAGCCTTTGGGCACATATTATAAGTGTCGGGGTCAATATCAACAAAGACGGGCTTTGCATTGAGCCGCGCAATGACCCCCGCCGTGGCGAAAAAGGAATAAGGGGTCGTTATGACAATATCCGCCGACGCCACATTTAATGCCATCAGTGAGACGAGGAGGGCGTCCGTGCCGGATGAAACACCCACGGCAAATTGCGTTCCGACATATTGCGCAATCTTCCCCTCCAGTTCCTGCACCTTTGGTCCCATGATATATTGTGTGGAATCAATAACGTCATTGACAGCCCTTTTGAGGTCAGCATCAATCGTTTTCAACTGCGCCTTCAGATCAAGCAGTGGAACTTTCATACATATTGTCCTGAGGTAAATTGTTCGGATATATTATGGTCTTGTGTCATACACACAATTTTCAGAGCTTGGAGCACCCGCCCACAATGTCAAGTTAAAAAAGGGGATTATGAGTTTGAATAATCAGCAGACTGAATTTAATCAATATCTCAAAACTTCAGATTGAGCCGTTTCGGGACTATTTTTGCAAACGTGATTTTTCTTTCACCATTTCATCCAGTTTTGCACGAGCGAGCCTGTAAACATCGGGTTCGGCGCCTCCCCAGGGTGAATCTTCTCCTTTGGGAGTCACTTTGATAATTTCAGAGTCTATCTGTTCGCAGGAGAGACCATGTTGCCTGAGCAACCATAATCTCTTATAATCCTGCACCCCCTGCCTCAATCCCTCAAGCCAGATGGAAACGGTGTTGCCGGGGAACATCCTTCCGCAGACGTTATCCGTCCAGGGATTATCTTTCCCATATTCCTTCAGAGCATAAAATGCCCAGCCGTCGAGTCTGTCGCGCCAGGCAAGCCAGGGCAATTGCCTTCCCCCAGCCGAAGATTTTTGATGGGCGTATTCAATCGTATAAAACCAGATGGGATTCCCCGTTTTTTTTAACTCGCTCATGAAATCACTTTTCTGGTATAGATACGCCATATAAGGGCACCACACCTTAACGTTTTCCTTGAGAGGCTCAACAGTGCCTTTGATTGTGGCGAAAACTTTGTTAGTTCCGGAATATCCCGGATTTGCGAAAAATCTTGCGGCGGGCCAGATGCGTTTTATTTTTTCCATCCAGGCGACGAAAATCTCCGCATTCGGGTCCACCGGCTCGTCAAAGATTTCAATCGCCCATTCATTTTCTTTCAATCCGAGCCGTTTGATGTCATCTTGTATAGACTTCAGGTATTCTCTGACCTCGTCATCGCCGGTTTTTAACGATGCCCGGTTCCAGCTGCATGGAGGAACGTTGAATTTGAAGAATCGAAATCCCACCTTTTTCAACATATCCCAGTTGTCATAGTATCCGCAGGCATTGAAGCCGTAATCGTGGAGAAGTTTTGCGAGCGATTCATCATCTCCGTAATGCGTCCATGTGTATCCGATGATTGGGTTGTCTTCGGGTAAATTGACAGGACTCACCGAAACCTCAACAGGCATCTTTGCAACGACCTTTTTCCCTCGGCGCAGGGCAATTGCGCCTTTCCATTTCCCTGAAGTTATATCTCTGGTATTGACGGTGACCCATAGCAGACAGGGATTTCGGGGCTTGAGATGAAGGAGCGGGAAATCCTTTATTACATCCCAGTTTCCGATATATTTTGAGAGGTCTCCTAGGGATTTGCAAGATTTGAAAAGGGGGTCAAAACGCCATTCCTCCTTTCCTTTATTTTTAATAAGCACCTCGCCGGCGACTTTCAAATCAAGGGGGGATTTCAATTTGTCCACCCCTTCCAATTCTGTTTCCAAAACCATCTCCTCATCAACATCGACCACGGCGCCCCACACAAGCCAATCATTTCTAAATCCATAAAGTTTGATTATATCCTGTTTTCCTTCCAGGGCTCTGGCGACAAATTCATTCAGGGCGGAGGAATTTTTAGCATCCCAGGGATTTGCAGAAAAAATTCGGACGCCGGAAGATGGCGTCTTTTCCGGCTGGACTTTTAATAACTCGCAACTGGAGCATAAAAGGATTGTCAGAAATAGTATGTATAGGTTCTTCTTTATCAAAATCGAAATATAATTTTTCATGGTGATTACGCTTTCTTCATTGCAAATTAATATTTTCAATCGTAAGTTTTAAAAGTCTCCTATTCAGTGATACGGAAGGTTTTATCCCGGCAACATTCATGCCCCGTATTTTTGGAGTTTGCCCGCACATGCGAGGAGCATCTCCATTATCGCCCAGGCGGGAAACATCCCAAGCCGTCCGTGATTGCAGGCGCCCTCGGTGAATGTCTCCACATCGTCCGCATCGCAGAATTTTCCCCGGAGGAGAAATGGGACAGGATGCCAGCTGTGAGCCTTCATCGGCGGCGGTGTGGAGTGGTCGCCCGCCACGGCAATGACATCAGGTTTGAGCGCCAGCAGGCGCGGAATCTGCCCGTCAGTCTCTTCAATGACTTTGATGCGCCCGGCGCTGTTGCCATCCTCCCCATAGGAGTCGGTCTTTTTGATGTGCATGAAAAAGAAATCATATTTTGCCCAGTTTTCCTCAAGGGTTTTGAATTCATCGGCAATCTCGGAGCCGGTTTTTAAGATATCCATGCCGGCGAGTGTTGCCACGCCGCGGTAAAGAGGATATGTTGCGATGGCGGCGGGGGTGAGTTTGTAAAGTTCCTGGAACGTGGGCATCCCCGGATGGCTGGAAAACCCGCGGAGGAGAATACTGTTGGCTGTCTTGCGGGGTTTAAGGATTTTATAATATAGCGCCGTGATTTTTTTCAGAATTGCAACCGTCCTTCGCGCCGCAGGTGTGTCCTCCGTTGCATCGATATCCTTCGGCGTGAAGCCCTCCTTCTGGGGGTCGGTATCGGCAATGGCGGGGGAGAGACCCGCTCCCCTCAGGACAAGGGCGAACCGATATTCCTTCACAGGCATGATGAAGACCTTCACGCCATCCATTTCAGGCAGGGAGTCCTGCAACTCCTTGCAAAGCTTGATGCATTCATCTGTGGGGAGACGTCCGGCGCGGCGGTTCGTGATAACGCCTTCGGCGTTCACATCGCAGAAATTGCCACGTGCGGCGATATCCGACTTTTCCAGTTTGAAATCAATCCCCAGCGCCTCCAGCACACCGCGACCGATATCATAAGCCGGTTCGAGCGGGTCATATCCGAAGAGGGAGAGATGACCCGGTCCGCTCCCCGGTGTGATTGCGTAAGAGACGGGCATACTGCGCCCGCAACACCCCTCCTTCGCCAGACGGTTGAGATTTGGAATGCGTGCCAGCTCAAGTTCCGTCCTGGGACACTCGGCAGTATGAATGCCGCCCACACCGTCCATGATAAGCAGGACAATCTTTGAATCGGTTCTGGTTGCAAGTTTACTCAGTATATCCAGATGCGCCATTTATCTTCTCCTTTATTATCACATTGATTAAAGAGGTATTTAGTTAGCCGGCGGTACGGCGTCAATCCTTTTTGCAGGGGACATCAGCCGGGGTTGTTTTTGGCGTGGACAGCCCTTACTATTCTTTCTTTTTCTGTTCCTGTTTGAATTTCTTTTTCAGTTTCTCCCACCATTCGAGGCGCTTCTTTATTTCTTTTTCAAAGCCGAAATTCCCCGGCAGGTAAAACTTTTTCCCAAGAAGCTCCTCTGGGAGATAGTCCTGGGGCTGGTAATGCTCCGGTGAGTCATGGTCATACAGATAACCTTCGCCATAGCCGAGTTCCTTCATAAGACTGGTGGGGGCGTTGCGGATGACAAAAGGAACTGGTAGCGAGCCGGTCTCTTCAATTGTCTCACAGGCATTCCCATACGCCACATATAACGAGTTGCTTTTAGGCGCTGTGGCAAGATAGATGGCGGCTTGCACAAGGGCGAGTTCCCCCTCAGGCGAGCCGAGTTTATCATACGCCTCCCATGCCGCAATGGCAACCACGAGCGCCTGCGGGTCGGCATTGCCAATATCCTCAGAGGCGAATCTTATCATCCTCCGCGCCACATAGAGCGGCTCCTCGCCGGAGACAAGCATCCTGGCGAGCCAGTAAAGTGCGGCATCGGGGTCGCTGCCCCGAAGGCTTTTGTGGAAGGCGGATATGATGTTGAAATGCTCCTCCCCCTGTTTGTCGTAAAGAAGGTGAGTGCGCTGGGATAGCTCCTTCACAATGTCCGTGGTGATGATGAGGTCGGTGTCCTTCACGGCGACTGCGCAGAGTTCGAGGAGGTTCAGTGCGCGCCGGGCATCGCCATCCGAGAGGCTGATGATGAGAGAGATGGAATCCTCCCCGCATGTGAAATTCAGCGCCCCCAGCCCGCGGTTTTTATCCTTTAATGCCCGCAGGATAATTGTTTTCAGGTTCTCATCGGTGAGGGTGTTCAGGACAAAGACGCGGCAGCGGGAGAGGAGCGGAGAGATGATGGAGAAGGAGGGGTTTTCCGTTGTGGCTCCGATGAGGATGACGGTGCCGTTTTCCACATAGGGGAGAAATGCGTCCTGCTGGATTTTATTGAACCGGTGAATTTCATCAATGTAGAGGATGGTTTTGCGATTATAGCTCTGGATGTTCAGTTTTGCCTGTTCAAAGATGTGTTTGACCTCTTTGATGCCCGCTGTCACGGCTGAGAGGGTAAAGAATGCGGAGTGTGTCTTGTGTGAGATGATATTTGCGAGGGTTGTTTTACCTGAGCCCGGTGGTCCCCAGAGGAGCATGGAAGTCAGGCGGTCTTCAGTAATCATGCGGCGCAGGATGGAGTCCTCGCCGAGGATTTTCTCCTGACCCAGAAAATCGGAAAAGTCATCGGGACGCATACGGTCTGCCAGGGGCCGCTCCTGGCGGACATCGCGATGCTCTCCTGCATCATATATGGCATCGAACAGGTCCATTTATTATTCAGCCGTATGAGTGAAAGTGCGGAGGCATCTCATCAGTGGCGCACAGACATGTCCCGTATGATGAGGCCTGAGATGAGCGGCGGATGAAGCCTGACAGTGAATGGTG
>Ga0315279_10004923_pt1 | contig 17677 bp, 10 predicted proteins | sample YL17G06_20_MG_FD_203694 | JGI IMG/M metagenome (GOLD analysis project Ga0315279, IMG submission 203694) | Sediment microbial communities from Yellowstone Lake, YNP, Wyoming, USA - YL17G06_20 | ecosystem: Environmental > Aquatic > Freshwater > Lake > Sediment | place: USA: Wyoming | collected... | reverse complement strand
AACGGGGGTAAAGAGGCCGCGAAGCTAGACCCCACCCCCGACTAAAGTCGGGGGTTAGCGGGTGGGGCGCTTTAGAGGGGCTGGAAAAGGGGCGCATATGGAGGCTTACAATCCGGCTACGCACCCGCAGGCAGCCGGTTGGGCGGCTGCGATTCTCGGTCTCCTTTGCCATATCTTTAAGGAGTTGCAGAAACGGTAGAGAAAAAAATTTATGGGGTTAGAATCTGGGGCTTGTCATGCCACGCATGTCTAGACGAATGGCTCTCCGCACAGGCCTTTTGGCAGGCGCTGCCGTGGGCTCGGCGTTGGGCAAATTCTCTTTGTCGGGCGCGGCAGAGGACCATGCGGGCGAGACTCGCGCGGAGGAGAGCGGAACGATGGATAACGAGGAACTCTTTCAACACGCCAAGCGCGACGACGCCAGCCATGCCAGCCTGGTCGTGGACGCGGGAGCGCGGGGCAAGCACGTTATCAGCCCGCTGCTCTACGGCAAGTTCTGCGAGCACCTGGGCGCCAACATCTATAATGGCATGGAGGCGCAGATTCTGCGCAATCCCACGTTCGGCAAGTGGCGCTTCGGAGCGGGAGAAAGCCAGATTGACGGCGGCGTGCAGCCGCAGGTTGACTTCGAGAAGATCGCGCAATCCGTGCGGCACCACACCGCTCGCATGGGGTTGCCGGACCAGGACGCGCTGCTCGAAAGCTACAAGGACGGCGCGGCGTTCTGGTGGCACCGGCTGGGCGCCAAGGATGAAGTGCGCCTCAGCCCCGATGTGGGGCCGCACGGCGGGCGGGCGCAGCGCGTCGAGGTGCTCAACGCCTCGGCCAACGAGGAGCGCGGCATTGCGCAGTGGACGTATCTGCCGCTGCAGCGTGTCCGTAAGTATGACTACCGCGTCGTGGCGCGCGCAGCCGCGCCGGTGAGTGTCACGCTGGCGATCGAGGAAGCAGGGGCAGTCGGACTCGCGGGACGGCACCGCAGCGACGCGGTGCTGGAGTTGGGTCACGAATGGAGGACGTTCACGGGACAGATGGAAGTGGGCGGCGCGTTGGGGGATTTCTACCGGCTGTCGCTCACCTCGCGCACGCCGGCGAACATCGTCCTTGGCCGCGTGCTGCTTTATCCGGCCGACCACGTGGATTATGCCGACGCGGACGTGATCCGGATGCTGAAGGAATCGCGCCTGCCGCTCTTGCGCTGGCCCGGCGGGAATTTCGTCTCGGGTTACCACTGGCGCGACGGCGTCGGTCCTGTGGATGAGCGGCCCACGCTGCCCAATCCTGCGTGGGACGGACTCGAATACAACCTCTTCGGCACGGACGAATTCATCGCTTTCTGCCGTGCCGTCGGGTGCGAACCCATGATCTGTGTCAACGCGGGCGACGGCACCGCGGAGGAAGCTGCCGCGTGGGTGGAGTACTGCAACGGCAAGCGCAGCACGCCTATGGGCGCCTGGCGCGCCAAGAACGGCCACCCCGAACCTTACGGCGTCAGGTTCTGGGAGGTCGGGAACGAAATATACGGCCGCTGGCAAGTGTCCTGGACGACCCCCGGCGGCAACGTGGACCGCTACCTGCGATTCCGCGCGGCGATGCGCGAAGCGGACGATTCGATCCAACTCCTTGCCTGCGGCGACCAAGGCGGCGCCGAGAACGAATGGAACCGGCGGCTGATTGCCGAGAGCGGCGAGAGGCTGCGCTGCATCACCGACCACATTCTCAACTGGGTCGGAGTGAACGCTCAGACCGACCCGGTTGACGCCTTCCATGCCTACATGGGCCAGGCCGTCGAACGGGGCCGCCAGTACCGCAAGCTCCGGAAATTCATGTCCGACGCCGGCATTGGCAAGCCGCACTTGGCCGTGACCGAATGCCAGCTCTTTGCGCATTTCCAGGATTTCGGGGACAGACAGCCAATTTCCAAACAGCCGGTCTCTCTCGACCGCCTACCGGCTGGGGGTGTCAGTCCCCGAAATCCGCTGACGCCGCAGACGCTGTTCACCCCGGCGACGATCTCCGAAGCGCTCTACTTCTCAACACTCGTCCACGAATGCATCCGGCTGGGCGATTTCGTGGAGTTGTTCACGCATTCGGCGACGGTCAATCACGGCGGCGGCCTGCGCAAGGCCCGGGAGCGTGTGTATGCGAATCCGGTGCATTACGCTCATAGCCTGGGCGCCGCGTTCTTCAATGCCGTGCCAGTGAAGGTGAAGTTGTCGAGCGGCGTGTACTCAACCGCGAATCGTTACGGCTCGATTCCGCCGCTGAAAGACGTGCCGGTCCTGGACGCGATGGCTGCGTTGGCGGATCGAGGAGGCGCGCTGGTGCTGATGCTCGTGCACCGTGGCGCGGCCCCAGGGCCCGTCGCGCTGGACTTGGAGCTGCAGGGCTTCAAGGCGGTTGCCGAGGCCGAAGTAATCACTCTCGCCGACAGCGCGCCGTACGGCCAGAACACGGAGGCGGAACCTGAGCGCATCAAGCCGCGCGTCACTGCGGCCAAGGTGGACGAAGGCCGCAAACTGGGGCTGACGCTGCCACCGTACTCGCTGACGCGGGTGGTCTTGCGCAAAGCGTGAAGTCTCGCGCAGAGGCGCAGAGGTGAAGAATGGGAAGAATGGGAAGAATGGGAAGAATGGGAGCTAGACTTTGGGCATTGTGGGGTGACACCAGCGTTGCGCCCAAAGCCCAAGGCCCAATGCCCGCTCTCGCTGCAAGTTCCCTTGCCCTAATCGCCGGATACGGTAATACTTTTTCGCTGTTTTCGCTGTTAAGGAGCCGACCATGCCTTACCGCCTGTCCGCCTTCGCTGATGAGATTTCCCCAGACATCCAGGTCCAGATGGACCACTTGCTGGAGAACGGCGTCAACTTCTGCACTATGCGCGGCGCCAACGGGAAGAACGTGATGGAGTTCGAGGATTTCCAGGTCAAGATAATGAAGCCGCAGTTCTTCAACCGCGGCATCCGCTTCGCCGCGATCGGCTCGCCCATCGGCAAGATCAAGATTACCGATCCGTTCGAGCCGGAGGTCGAGCGCCTGAGGAAGGCCGCGAAGCTGGCCAAGGCCTTCGAGACCAAGGTGATCCGCATCTTCTCCTTCTATATCCCGGAAGGAGAGGACCCCAAAAAACACCAGCCTGAAGTCATGAGACGGATGAAGGGCCTCGCGGACGCCGCCAAGGCCGAGGGCGTTAACCTGGAACTGGAGAATGAGAAGGGCATCTACGGGGACATCGCGGACCGCCACCTGGAAATTCTCGAACAGGTCAACATGCCCAACATGCGCGCGGCTTTTGATTTCTCCAACTACATCCAATGTGGCGAAGACCCGCTGGCCGCCTGGCCCAAACTCCGCAAGTGGGTCGTGGACTTCCACGTCAAGGACTGCCGCAAAGCCGACAGGAAGGAGTGCCCCGCGGGGCAAGGCGATGGCAAGATTCGCGAGATTCTCAAGGACGCCTTCTCCACAGGGTGGTCCGGCTTCCTGACCCTGGAGCCGCACCTCAGCGCCGCCGGCCAGTTCCAGGGCTTCACCGGCGCCGGGCTCTTCAAAACCGCGGTGGACGCGCTGAAAGGCGTGCTGGCGGAAGTAGGGGCCAAGTGATTTTGGATTTTGGATTTTGGATTTTGGATAGGCGGGTGGTCGCCATCCCTTGGGGGAGTGTCATTCCGCCCCCTTCACGTATCCGCTTCCCACTGGACAATGGCAGGAAGGCCGTTAGGCTAAGTCCCTAAGGCAGGGAGCTTTTGAGGCGCCAAGTAGTCCGATTGGGCAGCGGGGTTTCATGTTGCCAGTGTATACATTACGAATGCGCGGTTTGAACGCCGCGGCTGGAGGCCGTTTTGCCGATGGCCTGGATGGAGGTGCTGGATGAAGAAGGCTTGCTGGGCTGGGCTGCTCGCCGGACTGCTGGTGTGCCAGTGCGTTCTGGCGGCAGCGGCAGAAGCAAGGCAGGTAAAGCTGCCAAAGGAAGAGAAGGAGAGGCTGGCGGCCTGCTATGTAAAGAAGGACACATGGCAGGAGAGTATGTTCGCCGCGCGCGAGGCCTTGGCCAAGCAGGAAGCGGAAGAGGCGGCTGAAACCGAAGTGGCCGGGGATTTCGGGGACAGACAGCCAATTTCCAAACAGCCGGAAATTGGTGTCAGTCCCCGAAATCCAGAGAAGTGGACTCCCTGGTATCATATTGGCACGTTTGAGACACCCGGCAAAAGCTCCTTCAGCGAAGTATTCCCGCCTGAAACCGAGATTGACCTGAGCAAAGCCTACGGCAAACTGCGCTGGACACTCCATCAGGAATGGGAAGATGGCGTGGTTCACGACTTGCAGACGGGCAGCAACACTGCCACCTACCTTTACCGCACAGTCACCGTCAAGGCTCCAAAGACCATAACCGGCTACTTTGGCAGTGACGACGGGATGGTCTTCTGGTTTAACGGCAAGAAGCTCATATCCAACGATGTGCCGCGCGGCGCCGCGGCGAATCAGGACCAGGCGAAGCTTGCGCTGGTGGCCGGCGAGAACAAGCTGCTGTTCAAAATCCACAACCAGACCGGCGGCTGCGGATTTTACTTCTCGACCGACCCGCAGGGCGGAGGCAAGGTAGAGGCACCGGGCGCGAAGCTGCGCGAGGGACTCTGGGACCTGGTGCGCCGCGACTTCCCTCTTCCCGAGGCGCGGCGGCAGATCGAGTGGGAGCGGCAGGATTCGATTTGGGCACAGGATTGGCCGGCCGGCGACGTGACGCCCCTGGCGGAACGGTACGCCAGGGCCACGCGCGGATTGTTGTCCCCCGAGGCCAAGGCAATCGCCAAGGAGGTCTTAGGTACCGCCGGCGTCTCGCCGGCACCGGAGGCCGGCGGGACGCCGGCGGTACGAGGGCTGGCGCGCCTGCGCGCGGTCTACCACAAGTCGCGGGCCAACGAGGAAGCTCTGGCGCAGGTGCGAAACCTCAGCGTTGCTCCGCTGCGGCTGGCCATCGAGGACTTGGCGCGAACGTATGGCGCGAAATACCCAAGAGTGGAGCGAGCCGCTGGCTCGCCGGGCGATCCAGCGGATCGCCCTACGGCGGCGGAGTACCTCAAACGCGCGGACGAGGTTGAGAAAGCCCTGGCCGCCCTGCCCAAGACCATAGCCCAGCCCGCGGATGAGGAAGCCTGCATGAGAGCCGCCGAACAGTACAAGGCGCTCCGTGAAGCCGCGCTGCTCTCCAACCCGCTGCTCGATTTCGACAGACTATTGCTGGTCAAGCGCGATCCCAAGCAAATGGGTTTGCCACAGAACTGGCAAGGCAATTGCGCGATCTCGAGGAACGGCTACGACAACGAGATCGCCGTTCTTTCGCCAGTCGCAAAAGGTCCGCAGGCAAAACTAACGACCTTGTACAAGCCGGGCAACGGCGAGTTTGTCGGCGACGTGGACCTGCACTTCGATGCCGGCAAGATGCTCTTCTCCATGCCTGGCAGCAAGGGGCGCTGGCAAATCTGGGAGCTCAAGGCCGACGGCACGGGCCTCAGGCAAGTCACGCCGGGCGTTGACCCCGATGTGGACAACTACGACCCCTGCTACTTGCCGGACGGCAGGATTATCTACGGCTCGACGCTGGCCTTTCATGGCGTTCCGTGCGTAGGAGGCGGCAACACTGTCGCCAACCTTTGCATCATGGACGCTGACGGAAGGAATGTGCGGCAGTTGACCTTCGATCAAGACCACAATTGGTGCCCCACCATGCTCAACGACGGGCGGGTGCTCTTCACCCGTTGGGAGTACTCCGACACGTGCCATTACTTTACTCGCCACCTCTTCCATATGAACCCAGACGGCACGGGGCAGATGGAGTATTACCACAGCAACTCATACTGGCCGAACTCGACCTTCTACGCGCGGCCCATCCCGGGCCACCCGACGGAAGTCGTGGCGGTCATCTCCGGACATCACGGCGTGCCGCGCATGGGCGAACTGGTGCTCCTTGACCCGGCCAGAGGACGCCACGAAGCGGACGGCGCCGTGCAGCGTATCCCAGGTTACGGCAAGCCGGTGCCGCCCAAGATCGCGGACGGCCTGGTTGACGGGTCCTGGCCGAAGTTTCTGCACCCGTATCCGCTGAGCGACAAGTATTTCCTCGTTTCAGCTCAACCTGCCCCGCAAGCAGCCTGGGGCATTTACCTGGTGGACATTTTCGACAATATGATGCCGCTCTACGAAGTGCCAGGCTACGCTCTGCTCGAACCAGTCCCGTTCCGCAAGACAGCCACTCCGCCCGTCATCCCGGACAAGGTGAAACTCGACAGCCGCGAGGCCACGGTTTACGTCTCCGATGTCTACCAGGGCGAAGCGATGAAGGGCGTGCCGCGCGGCACGGTCAAAAGGTTGCGGCTGTACGAAGTACACTACGCCTATCCGCAAATGGGCGGCCACATCAATATCGGGATTGACGGCCCTTGGGACGTGCACCGCATCATCGGCACAGTACCCGTCTACGAAGATGGTTCCGCCAGCTTCAAGGCGCCTGCCAATACGCCGCTGGCGGTGCAGCCGCTGGATGCGGAAGGCAAGGCAGTTCAACTAATGCGCAGTTGGTTCACCGCCATGCCGGGCGAAGTCCTGTCATGCGTCGGCTGCCACGACAAGCAGAACAGCACTCCCCCGGCAAAGCGCACTTACGCTTCCGGGCAGCCGCCGGCGGAGATTACGCCTTGGTACGGCCCGCCGCGAGGCTTCAGCTTCAAACGCGAAGTGCAGCCGGTGCTCAACAAGTACTGTGTTGGCTGCCACGACGGCAAAAATTTCGGGGACAGACAGCCAATTTCCAAACAGCCGGTCTTTCTCGGCCGCCTACCGGCTGGGGGTGTCAGTCCCCGAAATTGCCCGGACTTCACCACTAAGGACAAGAACGGTGAGCGCAACTTCACGCAGCCGTACCTAGCCCTGCACCCCTACGTGCGGCGGCCGGGGCCGGAGAGCGACTACCACATGCAGGTCCCGATGGAATACCATGCCGACACCAGCGAGTTGATCCAACTGCTGAAGAAGGGGCACTTCAATGTCAAGCTTGACAACGAAGCTTGGGACCGGCTCGTAACCTGGATTGACTTGAATGTGCCCGACCACGGCACCTGGCATGAGCATCGCGCCATCGCGTCGAATTTTCATGAGCGCCGCCTGGAGATGCGGACCAAGTACGCCAATAACCCCGTTGATCCTGAAGCTATCCCGGAGATCAAGACTGAGAATTTCGGGGACAGACAGCCAATTTCCAAACAGCCGGAAATTGGTGTCAGTCCCCGAAATTCCCCGAAGGTGGAATGCGCGGGCTGGCCCTTCGATGCCGCTGAAGCCAAGAAGCGGCAGGCCGCGCCGGGACTGCCGGCGACACTGAAGCTGGAACTAGGCTCAGGCACTGCTATGGAATTTGTGCTCATCCCAGCCGGCGAATTTGTCATGGGCGACCTGGAAGGCGAAGTGGATGAGTACCCGCTTGCTTGCGTGAAGATTGACACGCCGTTCTACATGGCCAAGACGGAGGTCACGAACGCCCAGTACAATGCTTTCGACCCGCTGCACGACAGCGGCTACATCAGCGTGTTCAATAAGGATCAAAGCAATCGCGGAGAGATAGCCAACCGGACCACTCAGCCGGTAATCAGGGTTTCCTGGAACCAGGCCATGGCGTTCTGCCGCTGGCTCTCCGGGAAGACTGGGCGCAAGTGCACGCTGCCGACGGAAGCGCAATGGGAATATGCCTGCCGCGCCGGCACTGCCACGCCGCTCAACTACGGCGCCTGCAATACCGACTTCGCGAAACTGGCCAATCTGGCTGACGCGCGGCTGCTCCAATTGTGCAGAGGCGATTCGCCCAAGTGGATTCCGAGCGTCCCCACAGTCAACGACGGCGCGATTGTCACGGATAACGTCAATAAGTATCAGCCGAACGCCTGGGGCTTGTACGACATGCACGGCAACGTGGCCGAATGGACGCTGACCGAGTACCGCCTCTATCCCTACCGGGAAGACGACGGACGCAATGCCGCGCCGGATTTCGGGGACAGACAGCCAATTTCCAAACAGCCGGAAATTGGTGTCAGTCCCCGAAATCCTGACGGGAGGGACTCGGCCGTCTCAGAAGGCCGCAAGACCGTGCGCGGCGGATCGTTCTACGACCGGCCGGAGCGGGCGCGGTCGGCGTTCCGGCTCAGCTACCCGGCCTGGCAGAGGGTCTTCAATGTGGGCTTCCGCGTGACCTTTGAGGCGGCGCCCGGTGTCGCAAACGGCAAATGAAACCACAGATAAACACAGATGAACGCAGATAAAGGCTGTTTCTTTCCATCCTATCTATGTTTATCTGTGTTCATCTGTGGTTAGATTGGAGGAGCAAGCGATGGCCGTAGCGTTTCACCACTTTGGCGTTCCGACCAAGACGAAGTACGAGGGCGCCATGTTCATCGAAGGGGCCAAGGTCCACGTGACCGACCCTGAGAAACACCCGTACAGGATAGAGTTCGTGCGCTTTGAGAAAGGCGGCCCTTTGCCCAAGGAAGTGCAGAAGAACCCGCACGCAGCCTTCATGGTGGATGACATTGAGGCCGCCGTGAAGGGGCAAAAGGTGCTTGTGGCGCCGTGCGCTGTTTCCGCCGAACTGAAGATCGCGTTCATCATGGACGGGGACGCGGTGATTGAGCTGATGCAGAAGAAGTGATTACGGTTTCAGGTTTCAAGTTTCAGGTTTCAAGTTGCCCGGTGGTGAATAACCAGGGCGTAAGGAGAGCCAAGCGATGGCCATGAAGAAATTCATCAATGATCCGGCGAACCTGGTGAGCGAACTGCTCGAAGGCTTCGCCATCGCCAATTCCAGCAAGGTCAAAGTCGTGAGCGGCAATCTGGTCATGCGCACCAAGTTCAAGCCCAGGAAGAAGGTCGCGCTGGTGACACTGGGCGGGAGCGGGCATGAGCCGGCGTTGAGCGGCTTCGTGGGAACGGGCCTGCTCGACGTCAGCGTAGCCGGTGAGATCTTCGCGGCGCCCGGCCCGCCGAAAGTGCTCGACGCCTTCAAATCCATGAAACGCGACGCGGGTATCTTGTTCGTCGTCCTGAATCACGCCGGCGATGTCCTGTCCGCCAACATGGCCCTGCCGATGGCCGAACAGGCAGGCATCAAGGTCAAGCAGGTGCTCACCCACGAGGAAATTGATGTCAACAATGGCGTGAAAACGAACGAGGGCCGCGGCCTCTCCGGCTGCCTGTTCGTGTATAAAGTGGCCGGCGCCGCTGCCGAAGCCGGCAAGTCCCTGGATGAAGTTGCGGCCGTCGCCGAGAAAATGTCCCGGAACATGGCCACGGTGGCGATTGCGGCCAGCGGCTGCACGCATCCCTGCACCGGCCAGGTGATTGCCGAGATCGGCGTCGAGGACTACGTGATCGGCATGGGCCAGCACGGCGAGGCCGGCGGCATCACTGAGAAGAACCTGAAGGCGGACAAGGCCGCGGACATCATGCTGTCGAAGCTGCTGCAGAGCCTGAACATCCAGGCAGGCGAAGAGGTACTTCTGATGATCAACGGCGTGGGGGCGACCACGTTGATGGAGCAGTACGTTGTCCTGCGCCGCTGCAAGCAGATACTCGACGAAAAGAAGGTCAACCTGGCTCGTACGCTGGTGGGCGAGTTCCTGACCGTCCAGGAGATGGGCGGCTTCCAGATGGTCCTGGCCCGGATGGACAAGGAACTGCTGGAGCTCTGGGATGCGCCGTGCAACTCGCCGGCGCTGACGGTGAAATAAGTGCTGAGTGCCGGAGTAATGAGTGCAGGGCCGCAGAAGCAAGTGGCCCTTCGCGAGTCGTGCCACTAACCCCCGGCTTCAGCCGGGGGAAGAAGGCGAAAGAACAAGCCAATACCGTCGTTCACGACGGTTAAGGGCAGTGGCCAAGGGTTTAAGCCCAAGCGCCTTTGGTAAGCCCCGTGAACGGGGCTACAGTGTTCCATCCGACCTGCCACCCCCGGCTGAAGCCGGGGGCTAGTGGGTCAGGGACCTCTGCGGCGCTGTACTGAGTACTTCCTTGGGAGGATGACTTGAGTACCCAGGACAACAACGTTGATGCCACTCGGCTGGTGAGGATGTTCCGCGCGGCTGCGGGACAGATCCGTGCCAACGCGGACGCGTTGTCCAAGTACGACTCCGTCGGCGGCGACGGCGACCATGGCACCACGATGGTTCGCGCCATGGGCAACCTGGAGAAGGCTATCGAGGAGACAGTTTCAGGTTTCAAGTTTCAGGTTTCAAGTTGCCCGGGGGTGGCATCTAAGCTGAAACGTGAAACTTCAGACCAGAAACGCTCAGTTTCAAGTTCAGCCCCGAACGCGCACAACGTGAAACCAGAAACCGGAAACGTGAAACCAGACCTTGGGACGCTCCTGAACAACATCGGTTGGGCGGTGATGGGCACGGACGGCGGGGCCACCGGCCCACTCTTCGGCTCGTTCTTCAGCGGCATGGCGCCCGCGGCGGCGGGAAGGAATACGCTGGACGCAAAGACGCTTGCGGCGGCGCTTGAAGGCGGCCTTGCGAACATCCAGAAGTACAGCAAGGCCAAGCCGGGCGACAAGACCATGCTGGATGCCTTGATTCCCGCTGTGCAGCGCATGAGGGCGTCCGCGGACGCCGGCGCTGACAGCCTTGCCTCGCTGCGCCAGGCGGCTGAAGTGGCGGCGCAGGGCGCGGAGGCCACGAAGCAGATGGTGGCGCGGGTCGGCCGGGCGAAGAATATCGGCGAGAAGAGCCTGGGCTCGCCGGACCCTGGCGCAGTGTCGGTGTCATTGATTTTCAAGGGCTTTGTGGAGGGAGCAGAGGAAACGTTTCAAGTTTGATGTTTCAAGTTTCAAGTTGATGCCCGAACGCACGCAACTTGAAACCTGAAACCCTGGAGATGGACACGTTTCAGGTTTAGTGTTTCAAGTTTCAGGTTAGATGGCCCCACTGGGCAACTTGAAACCTGAAACCTGAAACCTGAAACCGTGGAGGTGAAGGATGCCTGATGTAGAAAAGAAAGAAAGCAGCGAGAAGAGCGACAAAAAGGACTTCAAGGTCGGCGTGGCGCAGACCACTCCCGGTTTCTTCCTCAAGGGCGCGGCTAACCTGGACTGGGGCATGAAAAACCGCCTCTCGCGGATCTTCAACCCGAAGGACGGCCGCACCTTGATGCTGGCCTTCGACCACGGCTACATTATGGGGCCAACGTCGGGGTTGGAGCGGATGGACCTGAGCATCCCGCCGCTCATCCCCCATGTGGACTGCCTGATGTGTACGCGCGGCGCGCTGAAGACCTGCATTCCGCCCGACACGAACAAGCCCGTCGTCATGCGCTGCAGCACGGGCGCAACCATCCTCAAGGAACTGAGCAACGAAGTGATCGGCGTGACGGTCGAGGATGCTTTACGCATGAACTGCGCTGCCGTCACCGCTCAGGCTTACATCGGCGGTCCCTTCGAGAAAGAATCGCTGGCCAACATGGCGTACCTGGTCAACGAAGGCAACCGCCTGGGCATCCCGACGCTGGGCGTGACCGCGGTCGGCAAGGAGTTGGTCCGCGACTCCCGCTACCTCGGCTTGGCGACGCGAGTGCTGGCCGAGCTGGGCGTGCATTTCGTCAAGACTTACTACTGCGAGCCGGGGTTCGACGAGGTCGTGGCCGGGAGCCCCGTGCCGGTCGTGATCGCCGGCGGGAAGAAGCTCCCCGAACGCGACGCGCTGGCCATGGCGCACAAGGCCATGGCGCAAGGCGCGGCGGGAGTGGACATGGGCCGCAACATCTTCGTGGCTGATGATCCCGTGGCCATGGCTCAGGCCGTGCGGGCCATCGTCCATGACCATGCCACGGTGGAGCAGGCCTATGATCTTTACCAAACAGCCAGGCAGGAACGGAGGAAGCAAAAGAAGTGAGGGTGGCGGTGGCGCAGGCTGTCCAGCCTGCGAAGGAGAAAGCAGGCTAACAGCCTGCTCCACGGATAGGAGAAGGAGCAAAGCATGAAGGGAATGAGCAGGCGGGAGATGATTGGCGGCTTGGCCGTCGGAGGCGCAATCTTGCTGGCCCCAGGCGCCACCGTGCGAGCTGACGAGGACAACATGGGACAGGCACTGCACAAGCCCAAGAAGTTCAAGAATGAGGACTTCTACGATAAGACGGGCAAGTTCAATGTCGAGGCGGCCAAGGAAGCGTACTACAAGATGATGCGCTGGTTCGATTACCCCATTCCAGAGCGGCTCCGCACCCCGGACTTCTGGACGCTGGATTTCGGCCTGGGAATCTTCATGGAAGTAGGCATGGCCGGAATCTTCTGGATGAACAACAAGGAACACAACTACTTGGGACACGATATCTGGCTCCTCCCCGGCCAGATGATCCCGGAGCACTGGCACGAAAAGACGGAAGACGCCGGGCCGAAGCTCGAGGGCTGGCTGGTGCGCCATGGTTCAGCGTACCTGTACGGTGAAGGCACGCCCACAGCGGGGGTCGAAACGCGGATTTCTCCCAGCCACAGGGACATAGCCGTGGCGCGCACTGAGCTCTTCCTTAAGCCCGGCGAGATCAAGATGCTCGGCAAGGCCCTTGAAAAGCACAGTATGCGCGCGGGGCCGGAAGGCGCCATTGTTACTGAGTTCGCCACCTTCCACGACATGAAGGGGTTGCGCTTCACCCATCCCAAGGTCAAGCTGTAAAGAGATGGTTTCAGGTTTCAGGTTTCAAGTTGCGCGCGTTTGGGGATGAACTTGAAACCTGAAACCTGAAACCTGAAACCTAGAAATGGAGCAGCAAATGCAAAATCGCTGGAAGTTCCTGAGCTTGGCCGTGCTGTCTGGCCTTTGTCTTGCCCCGCTGTGCCCGGCCGGCGACGACTACCTGTCGCCTTTGGCCCTCGTGGCTGACAAGGAAGGCAAGGCCCTGTTTGTTGCGGACGCCACTGCCAAGAACGTGGCCGTCCTCGATCTTGCCAGCGGCCAGGTCTCCAAGAGTATCTCGCTGAAGGACTCCCCGACCGGGCTGGCACTCTCGCCCGACGGCGCGACCTTGTATGTGACCGCCGGCTGCCCGGACGGCTGTGTTTACGTCATTGACACGGCGGCGCGCAAGGTCAACTCCACGCTCCCGGCAGGCCACTCGCCTTTCGCTCCAGTGCCCAGCCCCGACGGCAAGACGCTTTACGTGTGCGACCGTTTCAACAACCGCGTGCTGGTGATTGGGATTTCGGGGACAGACAGCCAATTTCCAAACAGCCGGAAATTGGTGTCAGTCCCCGAAATCGCGGTACTGCGCGAGCCTATCGCGGCCGCGATCAGCAGCGATGGCGCTTTCCTGTTCGTGGCCAACCATCTGCCGGTCGGCCCTTCGTCTGGCGACCTCGTGGCCGCGTGCGTCAGCGTCATCAGCACGGCCGAAAAGAAGGTGACCGCCACGATCCAGCTTCCCAACGGCAGCACCAGCCTGCGGGGCGTCTGTCTTTCGCCCGATGGCCAGCAAGTCTATGTGACTCACATTCTCGCCCGCTACCAACTGCCCACCACGCAACTGGAACGCGGCTGGATGAACACCAATGCGTTGAGCATCATAGACGTGGCGAAGAAGGCCCCTGTCAACACCGTCCTGCTGGACGACGTGGACTTGGGCGCGGCCAATCCCTGGGGCGTCACGTGCACCGCGGACGGCAAGTACATCTGCGCATCCCACTCAGGCACGCACGAAGTCAGCGTCATTGACCGCGCGGGCCTGCTCGAAAAACTGAAGAAGGTCGCCGCGGGCGCCAAAGTTTCCGACGCTTCCTCTTCCGCTGACGACGTGCCGAACGACCTCAGTTTCCTTGTGAACCTGCGACGGCGTCTGCCTCTGGCCGGCAAGGGCCCGCGCGGCATTTGCGCCGTTGGCCCCAAAGTCTATGCCGCCGAATACTTCAGCGGCAGCGTCGGTGTTGTGGACACCAGCCCGGACGCCCGGCGCGAGTTGAAGTCCATCCCCCTGGGCCAACAGAAGGCGGCCACGCCAGTGCGGACCGGCGAACTGTTCTTCCACGACGCCGGCCTGTGTTTCCAGAGATGGCAGAGCTGCTCAAGCTGCCACCCCGACGCGCGCGCGGACGGCCTCAACTGGGACCTGCTCAATGACGGCATCGGCAACCCTAAGAACACCAGGAGCATGCTCCTGGCCCATAAGGTCCCGCCCGCAATGTCCCTTGGGGTCCGCGACACCGCGGAAGTCGCGGTGCGCTCGGGCATCCGCTTCATCCAGTTTGCCGTGCGCCCGGAAGAGGACGCGGTGGCCATTGACGAATATCTCAAGTCGCTCCAGCCCCTGCCCAGCCCCGCCTTGGTCAACGGCCGATTGAGTGACGCGGCCAAGAAAGGACAGAAGGTTTTCGAGAAAGCCGGCTGCGCTGTATGCCATCCCGCGCCGCTCTTCAGCAACTGCAAGCAGGCCGACGTTGGCACCACCACCGGGATGGACAAGGGTAAACCGGTCAAGACCTCCACACTCGTTGAATGCTGGCGCACCGCCCCCTATCTCTATGACGGCCGTGCCGCGACACTCAAGGAAGTCTTCACCCAGTTCAACTCCGAGGACAAGCACGGCAAGTCCACCAAACTCAGCCAGGAAGAACTGGAGCAGTTGATCGAGTACGTCCGCTCGCTTTAAGGCAATTCAAAATGCATTAACCGTTCAGTAGGGGGCGACGAGCACGGACGAACACGGACTGACACGGACTGACACGGACTCCCCCGCCGAGGGGACGCTGAACGTTTACCGCTTTTTGAATTCCAGCCGCTGGCTTGCCGCTGCTGTGTTGATGCTGGCGGCCGCGGTCCGTCTGCCGCTGCTGCTTCACACCAGCGAAGAGGATTTCCTTTCTCATGATGGCCGTGAGTACCGCGAGATTTCATACCGGCTTTCTCAAGGGCATGGTTTCGCCGTCGGGTACTACCGCTGGTACGAACCCGTGCCGCCGAATGCGCCGGCTGTTCACGCGGATGTTTACCGCCCTCCGCTGCTGCCACTTTTGGGCGCGCCGCTGTTCTGGCTCCCCGTGAGATGGCTCTACAGCGCGAAGGCTCTGGTATTCTGTCTGGATATGTTGCTGGTGCTCTGCGGCATGGCCCTGGCCGGAGCGATAGCCACAGCCAACGGGGCGTTCCGGGGACACGATCCCGATTTCACACAGCCGAAATCGGGTCATGTCCCCGGCCGCGTCAGTCCCGGCTGGGCGCGCGTCTTGGCCGGTCTGGTGTTGGCGCTCAACATCAACCTGGTTTTCTATGCGACCAAATGGAGCACCGAGACGCTGAGCGCGCTTGGCGTGCTGGCGGCATTCTATGCCCTGCTCCGCGCTGCTGATTCCGTTTCTCTCGGCCCCCTGACCCCCCGCCCCTCTCCCCGCTGGAGAGAGCGGGGAATAAGGTGGGGAGTGGGCGCGGGAATTGCATTGGGGTTGTCTGTCCTCGCGCGCCCGAATGTGTTCATGCTCGTTCTCTTTCTGGCGGCCGCATTGCTGTGGCTATCGTGGCGCGGCCGGCGCTGGGCGAGGCCGCTCTTGGCCTGGCTGGCTGTGGGAACCGTGATGGTCCTCGCGCCTTGGACCGTGCGGCAAGGGCTGGCCGGCGCGGGCTACACGCCGCTGACGGCCTTTGGGGCGTACAGCCACTGGATGGGTACCAACCCGCGCATGCTCGAATCCTACCGCGCCGCGGATAAGGAGTCATTCAAGCGCGCACAAGACGACATTTACTACGTTGATACCCCCGCGGCGTTGCGGAAGCTGGCGGAGGAGGGCCGGTTTGAGGCTGCGCAGACGGATCCTCGCTGGCGCGCCTGGGCGGAAGAGTGGGCCTCTGAGAGCCCCGCCGAAGCCGCGCTACTCTACGGCTACAGACTGCTGCATTTTCTTAAGCCCTGGCCGAGTCCTTTCATCGCGCCTGCCTGGCAGGTCTGGCTGGTGGGCTTGACCAACGCGGCCTGCTGGGCGCTGGCCATTTTCTGGCTATGCGGCGGGCCGTGGACGTGGAAGCGCGGCGCGTTTTTCCTCCTTGCGCCCGCGGCAAACCTGGTTGGCTGCCTGCCCTTTGTGTTCCACTTGCGTTTCAGGTTTCCCCTGACGGAAGTGCCGCTGGCCGTCCTCGCCGGCGCAGGTTTGGCCTTGTTCATGGCACGAAGACGAGTACTGAGTACTGAGTACTGAGTACTCAGTACTCTTGCATTTGGGGTGCGGAGTTGCTAAATTCCTTGGGCTTCGTTGACAAAAGGGACCGGCTTTTTTCGAGAAGGGGAAGGAGCAATCGTGTCCGCGGCAAACACAAGCCTTGACCAATTGTGCATCAACACCATTCGCTGTCTTTCGATTGACGCCGTGCAGAAGGCCAATGCCGGCCACCCCGGCGCGCCGATGGGCCAGGCGCCCATGGCCTACGTGCTGTGGGACCGCCACCTGCGACACAACCCTGCAAACCCCAAATGGCCGGGCCGCGATCGCTTTATCCTCTCCTGCGGGCATGGCTGCGCACTGCTCTACAGCATGCTGCACTTGACGGGCTATGAGCTGTCTCTTGAGGAATTGAAGAACTTCCGCCAACTCGACAGCCGCTGTCCGGGCCATAGCGAATATGGCCACACTCCGGGCGTGGAGACCACCACAGGCCCGCTTGGCCAAGGCATCTCCAACGGCGTCGGCATGGCCATGGCGCAAAAGTACCTGGCCGCGCAGTTCAACCGGCCAGGCCATGAGATCATTGACTACCGCATCTATGGGATCGTCTCCGATGGCGACCTGATGGAAGGCGTGGCCAGCGAAGCTTGCTCGCTGGCCGGCCACCTTCGCCTGGACAACATCATCTACCTCTATGATGACAACCACATTTCCATCGAGGGGCACACGTCTGTCGCGTTTACTGAAGACCGCGTCAAGCGCTTCGAAGCCTACGGCTGGCATGTGCAGAGCGTTTCAGACGGCAACGACCTGGAGGCCATTAACAAGGCGATTGAGATCGCCAAGACGGTCAAGGACAAGCCGCACCTCATCGCCATCCGCACCATTATCGGCTACGGATCGCCCAACAAGGCAGACACGGGAGAAGTCCATGGTTCGCCGCTGGGCAAGGAGGAAGTGAAGCTCACCAAGAAGGCTTACGGCTGGGACCCGGAGAAGGATTTCCACATCCCTGAAGAAGCACGGGCTCGCATGCGCCAGCAGGCCGCGCGCGGAAAAGAACTGGAAGCTGAATGGAACCGGCGGTTCGCCGCGTATGAGCAGGCCCATCCCGAACTGGCCAGACAATTCAAGGATTGGCAGGCCAAGAAGCTGCCGGAAGGCTGGGCGGCGGGGCTGCCGAACTTTGCGGGCGAGAAGGCCATGAGCACGCGTGTCGCTCAAGCCAAGATTCTCAATGCCATCGGACCCAAGCTGCCGATGCTGCTCGGCGGCAGCGCCGATCTGGCGCCATCCACATCCACCATTATAAAGGGCTGCGGCGATTTCCAGCATCCCGCCAACCAGAGAGCCACGCCGCACGACATGGACGGCGGCACTTTTGGCGGGCGTAACCTGCACTTCGGCGTGCGCGAGCACGCCATGGGCGCGGCGCTCAACGGCATGGCCCTGTCCCAGATGTTGATTCCGTACGGGGCAACGTTCCTGGTCTTCAGCGACTACTGC
>Ga0315279_10004922_pt1 | contig 17677 bp, 13 predicted proteins | sample YL17G06_20_MG_FD_203694 | JGI IMG/M metagenome (GOLD analysis project Ga0315279, IMG submission 203694) | Sediment microbial communities from Yellowstone Lake, YNP, Wyoming, USA - YL17G06_20 | ecosystem: Environmental > Aquatic > Freshwater > Lake > Sediment | place: USA: Wyoming | collected... | reverse complement strand
AGCCTGAAACCTTCAAGATTGACCGAAAACAATGCATCGCAAAACGAAGCGAGTCCGTATAGACCAACGCCAATTGCAGAGCATATTTCTCATAGGTGGCGGGCCCGAGGGTATGCGCTCAATACACTGGGCGAATTCTCGACGTAATCCGTTTCGGCATTTTCTCAGTTTCATTTTTGGTTCATAATTTCGTTCAATACACATCTTCAACTTGCACACCCGTGAACTAATATATTTGACAAACGATGTATTCAAGGTTTTTGCGGCTACATGTTAAGCGCAACGAGCAACAGCCTTATGGGGATTGACGCCTAGACGGGCTCAAGTCAGCCTCCTTTCCAAGATCTACATGTGAGAGAGTTCGAATCTCTCCCGGGCTACCAACGCTCAAGCGCGAATTTATACCGAGTTTCCCCTTTTTTTATGTTCTTCCACACCCTCAGACATTGGAGGGCCACAATGGAATATCACTACACCAAGGACATCATGCACGTCAAGGAGTTCCTAGGCCACCGGGAAATCGACAATACCATGCTTTACATTCAGCTTGACCGCAGCCTGTTCAAGAACCTTCCAGACGACAGCTTTATCATTCGCGCAGCCCAGACCAAGGAAGAAGCCGTCAAGCTCGGAGAAGTCGGTTTCGAGCCCTTCGTCGTCATGGAAGGCGTGCAGCTCTTCCGCAAACGAAAATAGAGGGAGAAGCGTACGGAGTCACGGAAAAGTCCATCAAAGTGGCCGGGGTGAGGTACTTGCGTTCGGATGGGGATGTCTCCCGCGCACCCCCCATTTTTAGAGGATTGCGTTGATGCTTTCGTATACAAACAACCATCAACGTCACGACAAGGCACACTTTCAGTGAAAGAGCGCACGCGCTATCATTTCTGCGACAACTTTTCCGTTTAGTCGAAAAATAGAACTTGCTTGCGACAATGATATGGAAGAGAGTATGTATAAATAGACATAACGTTTATTAAGTCCGTATAGTTATACATACTCCTGTGGTGATATCAAGTGTCGCTGGAAAAAGCCCTAATTGCAATCGGCTTCCAAGAACCAGAGGCAAATGTGACAGTATACGTTCTCGAACATGGTAAAAGCACAGCAGAGGATATAATTGCGGGTACGTCCCTGTCGAGAGGAACCGTTTACAAGGCTCTCAAAAACCTAATAGAAAGAAATTACATCACGGCCTCTGACTCTCGACCTGTCACGTATTCATCAACACCACAAGTTTCGAGCGATATAAAGAATCTCCTGGAGGCTTTCTACAAAGAAGTCACAGCGAAGATCAAACCGTTGAAAATAGAGGAAACTCATGATGTTCTGAAGAAGATCACAGCGATTTTTGAGAAGAATGGTTATGCGATAAAGGACTTTCCAAAAAGCATTGAAGAAAGAGTTAGACCCATGAGGGTCAGAGGATTGGCATTCTTGGACAAAGTTGCTGACGGAGAGTATTCTTTTGGAATAGCTATCCTAGACAAGAGAAGGAAACTTGCATATCCAAAAGAAATGATTGGAATCATTCTACGGAACGAGTTCTACCGCATGACAAGAGCCGCGAATTGTGTGGCAACTTATTTGTTTGTTCATACAGACCGGAGAGATTGCCAACTCCTTATCCAGAAATTGAGTCAGCCTCAACAATCATTGAGAACTAGAAGATCTTTCGAGCCGACTGACAATTACGGCATAGAAAACAAGGAACTCTTGTGTTTCAGGACGGATGATAATCTTCCAGACAAAATAACGAGTTCTCTACAGGAAATTCACCAACGGAGAATAATAGTCAGCAACATGGCTCGTTCACTCAAGGAAAAGATAGGTCAGATTCAAGAATTGATTCTATTGAGCCAAGAACATTCAAGGAAAATCGACAATATCCTGCTGGGAAAAGAACCTTTTGATTCCGAAAAAGTCGGGGGAGCATTCGGCGAAATATCCGACCCTGTAAGAAGAATAAGGAATCGAGAAACTCGGAACATTGGGATTTTCAGGAGAAAATTCAGTGAAGATGAGGTGAGAATCAACCAATACCTCGACGCGATGGAAAGACGAATCTATCTGCCTGAAATGTCCACACTCGAGAGAGACATGACAGAACTAGAAGGGATATCTGAGAAGTTTAAGCCAATTGAGTATGAACTGAACGATCTTTATGCACATCTCTTCAGATATGCCCTCAGTGTCACGGAATCAAAAGAAGGCAAAAGTCATCTACAAGCAACCATAAACCCGTTTGTGTTCACTGAGCCCTACGAGAAGAATGCGTTCTTTGTTGATGAGGAGTCCATTCAGGCAGCAGCGAATTCCTTAGCCACATCTGTCAAAGAAGGACTGCCGAATTTCTTTCAAATAGTAATCGGTGATGCGGGAATTGGAAAGACCCACGCTGCGCGGTATATTTATGCTCCAACTTTCGAGAGAAACCGAATAAGAGCACTCTATTTGGACTGCCCCGTGAACTATGATCTGGTTTCAGGCATTTTTCAGGAACTGACCCAGGAAAGTTTGTATCCTGATAATCTCGTTGGAACAATAAGAGAACTCAGAAAGAACGTTCCATCTACGACCGGAGAACTGCTTCGGGTGATAGACCAGGTTGTTGGTCTATGGAAGAATCAAGGTTATGACGGCACGCTACTGATATTGGATGAGATTGAAAATGCGCTGCCTTACGCGTTTTTCGAGAAAGATCTATTCCAATATCAACCTCCATTGGCATTACGACAACTGCACGAAATTCTATCTCAGAATGTCAGCGAAAGTCTGGGCTTTCTGATTTGTTGCAGAGGAAAAATCTATCCAATCCTGAAGGAAGCGCTCAGAGTCAAAAACATAGAGGAATTCACACATGAACCACAGAAACTTGAGGCGAAACACTTTCAACAGCTAATTGCTCACCGCTACGAAATGTGGTCGATAAAGGACGGCCCTGAATTTGAGTTGGATGTTCTGAATGAACTGTTAAGAATCACACAAGGAAACACACGAGACGTAATAAAATACTGCAGAGAACTATTCAAGTTTGCGGTGAAGAGCAGATTGAAAATTATCGACAAAGCTACCTTGAAGAAGATCGGCTCCATTCCGCTCTTCCGATACTGAGGGGGATAGAATGAGCGTGCCACTTCCACCAATTTGTCCGATGCATGGAGGAGCTTGCGGATTGGAGGGAAGCATCGTGCAAGAGAGACTCGCCTCCAAACCATACGTATTTGTGGCTTTGCCTTCTTCTGAATCATTCAATGACACAGAAGCTGCCATTCGAACTGTTGTTGAAGGTGGATATGTTTTTAGTCAGAAATACACACAAAAGAAAACCCACGGAAAAAAAATCTCTGCAGTATTGGCGAGAGAAGAAAGATTCGTAGGACAGGGCATTTGCAAGATTTGCCAGCTTTGCTGGTTCTGTGACTTTGGGATCGTGGAGATCGGAGGTCTGAATCCAAATGTTATGATCGAAATCGGACTGATGATGGGATTCGGAAAGAAGTTACTATACGGACTTCATCTTTCTTATACCAACCTGAAGCAAGTGCCATTTGATCTTGGAAACCCAATGTTGGTTCCTTATGAGAGCACAATTCGCCTCTCTTCCAATCTGGAAGACAAGATAAATTTCGTTCTCATGATAAGCAGAGGCAGAAGACAAAGGCAGAGATGAGACGACTATGTTGTTGACTTCCGGCAAGGAACGTGTCACTAGCCTATGACTCCCTGCTTTTCCAAGCAGATTCAGGGATATCTGTTTCCGAGAATTTTTTTCGGGTTGTCTCCCGCAACCCCCCTTTTTTTCTATGCGGTTATGAATGGCGCGCGCTGCGCTCATACGATAAGTCACTATGAAACAGTGTCCGTTGTGAATTGGTCCTGAACGAGATAGATTGGCCTGTATAGTTCGTATCGTGAAAAGACATATTTTGCCACGAATCCACCAGTGTAGAGAGAGAGGAAGAACCAGAACAGATCATAATGAACCAGTTCTCCTTGCTGCAACATCGCAAATGACGGGTGATATCTCATGAGAACGAAATATGAGCAAAGCATGAACAGGGCAGATCCTATAAGTATGACTAATAATGACAGCCTGTAGAGCTTTTTAAGTTCGTCCCGACGATATTGTTTGAAGACTTTCTCCATTCTTCTTCTAATTCCGTCGATGGGAATGCCAATAATTTCGCTTAACGTTATGTAGAGATAGAAAAACAGTACCCAAGAAAGAAACGTGGCGACTGGAACATCTCCAACACCTGTGCTGCCGAACAAACCAGACAAGCTCGTCGAAACCTCTGTCATGACGGCACAGAAGGGCCAGCTCCTGATGTAGAACAGCCCAGTGAGGCCTGTTATGATAACAGACAATGTCGATACTGTGTAGATAACGGAAAAACGTCTTTTATGATACAAGAAGAGTAAGAACGGAACAGACTGTAGCACAATTGTGAAGATTTGGATCGGTTCAATTTGAACGTATCCAATAAAACGAAAATTCAACATCGCGAGAACTGCACTGCCGAGAACTCCTTCTGTAATTAGTCGCTGATCTATGGAAGTGTCGACAAATTTCTCTACAAGTGATAGTCGGAGCTTACGCACGCTTGACCACGCTTCCCGTGCTGGATTGCTGACAAGTCTCCATCTAATCAGAAGCATTCCAAAAGAAATGGTGAAAAGCAAAGGACTGATGATTTTGTTACCGCCGAAACCAAAGAAGAAGCTGAGGTAGAACAAGGAGCCAGATGCTTTTTCGTACGCATAGCTGCTGACCCCTCTTGCGCGCAAGAGCGGCGCATCGCAGAACAATTCCGCGGCAACAATGCCCCCTACCACAAGAATGAGTAGAATAGATATGTCCCCAAGTTTGCCACCGAGCGCGTCGTAGGATCCACCGTTTCTGAGGCTTTCTAATATGCCAAGGGTACTTCCCATGAAGAGGTTGCCGCCAAACGCAAGAAACCCACAGATCGAGGAAAAGAGGAGTCGCTCAAGGAATTTGCTCCTGTGAAGTATCAACTCGGGAACGTTGAAGGAGAAGAAAAGAAAGAAGACCGCTGCCGAGTTCGATATCGCTGAGGAAAGAGGATCTGAGAAAACGAAACCATAAAGAAGTCCTAATGTTGCAAGTACAGGAGTTGCGTTCTTTCCCACCTGCTCCAAGAGGACTTGATAACCCACTGAACTACCCTTTCGCACGTAGATCCAAAAGAACAGAAACATTGCTACCCATCGGAACCAAGTAAACCCTGGCACCGTTACGATCGTTAGAAACATCAGTAGGTTCAGTATGAGAGAAGTCATAGAGTAGGACGGGGGACCGTATCCGAATTTCCCAGCTCGATTTGTCAGGTTTGAACTTATCTTCTCTAATGAAATGCGAATGAGCCTTGTCCCATGTGAGTTTATCAGCCGGTTAACGGCAAAGTTGACATGCTGACGCACTCCACTAATCAAGATAGCGACCAATGATATGCTGCCTGCAATTGTTGCAGCTATTCCCCATAGTGTTATGAACCACGTAGTCACGTTCACACCGAATATGACTGCAGACTCTGATTTGAGTTGAGAACTCCATACAAAGGCAACGTATCCGCATGACAAGGCTACAGCGGAAATGATCGTTTCTTTTTTCATTTTCGTGAACGATGTTGGGCCGGGCTTGGACTGGATTATTAGGCTCAAAATCGTCAAGGGCACGCCTGACCATAGGAAAATAACTCCGAAAAACTCGACGACCATGCCCAAGATGCTCAATCCTGGTTCCCATTCCCAAGGGCCGCCTTCATGTCTTTTGACATAATGACCAGTCTTCTCCAAAGTCTGGCCATATGACAATACGTACGGTGCTATCAGCACCAAGAGAAGACCCAGAAACAAGTACTTCGATCGCATATGTTCCTCGACTATAGAATCGACGAAAAAGGTTGAAAAGCCTTTGGAGAAAACAGCGCGCGGTTAAACTGACACGCGGCGGGCGTTGTCCAACGGACCCGCCAACCACCGTGCGAATTTGTACCAGTGCAAACCCTTTCTTCCCCCTTTTTTCTTCCAGCGCGCGCTCGTGCAATAAAGTCCTTAAGGGTAACAAGCTAATTGAGATCCAGCCTCATCCCTTGTGGGCCATCGCTTAATTTGACGCCAAACCATAGAAAGAGATCTTGGAAGGCAGACGCAATATCGACTAAACCATCATTGTATCCAGCTTCATTGTCCCAAAGTAGCCACAGACAAGTGGTCACTCGATCCCAAATATCTTTGAAGCAACCCGTGACTGTCGAATTGTTGCTTGCTGATTTGACTCCAGAAATGGAGGGCTTGGTGTCTTCGAACGCAGTCACCAAGGCCAAAGCGTTGAATGCATCACGGGTTCTCAAATAGATTTTTGGCCAAAAGACTTCAATAGTTATTTTCCTTGAGCGGTATTCTTCAACGCTGTCTTGCAGGAAAGTTTGCAGTGCACCAAAGTGGCGATTGAGAATATCGATTAGACCGTTGTATAGATCAAACAGATAGCTAACGACGGCACCATCCTGGAGCCCTAAGTCTTTCTTCGTCATGTCCTGTAAGAGTGCGATTGCACTTCTTTCAGCAAGATATTCGCTTGCTATGTCGTCGGCAAGAACCTCCATACATTCGCTTGCGGTCTTGGGGTGCGAATAGAACCTATCGTGGCCGACTGACAAGTAGCGTGTCGTGTTTAGGGATACGTGTTTCTTTTCGTGAGCGAGATGGAATGCCCTTTCCATTTTTGCGTAAGGATCTTCCCAATTGGAGAACATCGGAGCATTGGCGTTTGCTACGAGACAGGTCCCTAATCGGCCTTCCAAGGGGTAGTTCATGGTTTTGCATGCAACGACTTCTCCCCCATAGCGTTTGGATTCGTAAGGCTCAAACACACCCACTGTCCGAAGATATTCTGTTACCTTCACGTCGAAATCTTTGGTTACAATAATCTTCAAGTCCTCAGAGTCTCTGAACATTTGCTCAAGTTCAGCGGTAGCCCTCTCCCTGCATTCAGGACCCACTTCTGTTACATCAATCTCAACCAAACCAAATGCCCGCCCCCTTTCACACTTCCTGGCTCGCACTCTCGTTATTCGTAAACATAGAACATTGTCTTGAAAGCAGTTTTCCAACTGCCTCCCATAGCTTTCTCAATCTCATCCAATACTCCCAACATTTGTCCGTCTGCAATGTTCCATTCCGCATACAAGTCGGAGCCGAACTTTTGCAGTCCCAGCTCATTTGCATAGTTCGTCAGCAACTTTCTGAAGAATTTGTAGACTTGATTAGCTTGAAACAAGGCATCCATCGTAAGCGTGCAGTTTCCGTGATGGCGACACTCAAAGGTAAAGCCAACTGGTTCACACCCTTGTATGAAGGCCACACCCTTCAACTCGTATTTTTGTGCCCTTTTGACATTGCGCAGCAGGGGAGTGCCGAACTCGATTTCGGACAAGTTGGATTCCGTTCACTAATTGGTGGCTGTTCAAAATAAATGTCTTGTCTCCTGTCGTAACGGCCTTAATCTGAAAAAAACATCGGCAGTGCACCTTAGCAATCGAATGTTTTATGAGTATATGATTACGACTTTGAATCTGTGTGCAGCATGCAAGATAGACGAGTTGAGAAGTGAATGCCACTAAAGCAATTTGAGCTATCCAAAGAAGCTCGAAAGAAACGGGCGTCTTTCAAGGTGTTCTTCTGTTCTGCATTGATAGGAGCGAGTGTCGGTGTGCTTACTCGGCTACTCAGCTCGCTACCACTTGCTCTTGAAACCTTCAGCGGCCGCACAACTCTTGCAGCCATAGCAAGCCTGAATCTCTTAATTGTCACTACCATATTCTACACAATGAAGACCGTTCTTGCACCGGACGAAATACACCAGATTTTGGAAGTCTATCTTGCTTATAGCAAAGACAGAGGATCTTTCGTGCCAATCACAAATAGATGGGCATTTGTCATGAAAAGCTCTGTGAAATTACGAAGCGTATTTGAAAAAGAATCTGAAGCTGCGAAGGTTCTGAGAGGTAATGACATTGGCGCTGTACAGAAGCTATCGGCGGACATGGTGACCTATGAACTTCTTGACAAATTGGCTACTGAATACAACATGGGTTGGGCGCCCAAGCTAAGGTACGCGGGAGTCTCATATGGGCGCTGGAGTTTCAAGACTGATGAGGAAGGCGGCAAGTCACATTTGCTTCACTATTCTGATTTGCCAGAGAAATTGCGAAGCAACAACCTTTTTCTGCGATTGGTCGGCGAGTCCATGATGGCTTTTGGCAAGTTTAAATTCTCGGTTCCTCCGAAGACGGCTTTCAAATGGACTGATAATGCAAACAAAGGAGAACAAGTTCTCTCTCTTTCTAACAAATACTGTAGAATTGACCTGACGGTATCGAGAACTCAATGGGGATTAGGGCTGTCGCCTATTTGGGACAAGTTCGTCGTAGCAAGAAACAAGAATAGAGATGAAACCTTTAGTTATCTGCAGGAGCATTATGCTCATATAATTGTCGAAGTGAGTGTCAATGCAAGATTCAGTTGGTTCTGGAGTTTGATGGGCTCCAGCAACAATTATTTTGACTGGGTTGAAGACATGTTTGAGAGATTGGATGACTTCTTCAGTTTCGCAAAGGAATATCAAGCATTGGAAGAGGCGAACGAGAAATTCGCGTTGGAATGAATCCAAGCATATCGTTTGCTCATCAGATGATGAAGGCCAGTTTGACTGGGAAGCGCGCGCTAATAGAAAAAGAGGGGATTTTGCGGGATACTATGGAGACGTCGCCACTTGGGGAAAGGTTCAAATCCCAGCGACCTGCAATCTGAAAAAAAGGGAAATTTTGGTATAAATTACAGTCTGGGAACGGTAACTCCCGGGCTACCACTACATGTGTAAGAAAATACTCTCCCCATTTTTTCACTCTTGTAATAGTCGAGCTGACGATGGCTTTGCGGTAGTGATTGACGGTGAACGCGTGATTTCGCAGAGATGTGGCGGACCTTGCCGCGTCCTTTACTCGGTTCTCCGGTTTTCTGGGTTTCTTCCTCTTCAGTACTCAGGTTTTCAGTCTCCTTACCGTTATCTTAACGCACTTCAGTGTAGGCTCTAGCGCGCATGCTTGTTCCGAAATTGGCCTAAAATGGTTTTCATTCGCCCTTCATCAGCTAGGGACGGCTTTGGGCTTCGCATCTGTTCTTGATTTCTCTGGGTGTTTTGTCTTCCTCGAAGCGCGCGCGACTTGATAGGCCAGGTGGGTGCAGATACATTTGCTGGTTTCTGGCAACCCGCGCTAAGACACTATGTTGAAAAGCATGTGGACGCTAATTAAACTTAGAATCTGTAACCGTATTTTTGCTCTCTTTTCTCGAATGCTTCTTTGCCGCCCTCTAGTATGTCTTTGATTCTTTCTTGCGTCAGTGGATTTTCAATGGTCCCTGCAGAGTACGAAATTTCGCCATCTCGGATTTCGGCTATGATTATTTGTTCAGAATCGGTATTTACTACAAGATTGGCATTATGGGTTGCAATGATTATTTGTCTTTTTGTTTTTGCGCTTCTAAATGCCGAAACGAGTTGTTTATAAATGTATTCATTATCCAAGTCTTCTTCAGGCTGATCTATTAGCAGAGGCTTGTCATCGTAAGCTAAGATAATTTGAAGCAAAACGATGGCTCTTTGTCCCATCGACAGGCTGTCTAAAGGGATTTTGTCAAGCGACAAATTGACCGCCGTCTTAATCGGAACCTTGAAAAGAGCATTCTGCAGATCGCAGCTCGTTGAATTTTTCAGGAGTTTGGAACTCAAAAGGTTTTGAATTTCAATATATCCCTTTCCTAATTCATCGTAGTTGACAGAGGCCTTAGCCAAGATTGCGTTTACCGGCTCAATAATCAGTTTGTTTAAATTGCCCAATAATTCTTTTTCAGTTATCAGGCGATTACTTATTATCTCATTTACATTAGCTAGGTATTTCTCCGAATCAACTTCTGATTGCACGCCAAATTCCAAGTTTCTCAGCAGTTCGTTCTTGTCTCTTTCAAACGTCCTTATGTGTTCAGTGAGAAAGTCTGACTGAGAAATGCTCCCTTTGATCATGTCTATACAAGTAGTAAACGTCTCCTTCTTTTTCTCTTCCAATTCCTCTTCCTTGACTTTGCATTCTTTTATTTGGTTTTCTATTTTTTCAATCTCATCCGCTGTGGTGATTAGTTTTTGTTTCAACTCTGTAATTACTTTGCTAGTGTCTTTGAAAGACTTGAGTTCTTCATTTATGCCCTCGATTTCTTTGTTTACGACCTGCTCTTTTTGATGAAGGATCTTAAGATTCTCGGCCAACGTTTCCTCCATCAGGGCAATATTCTGGTCATCTAAGAACTCGAACTTTTTGAGATGTAGTTTTTCGGAGAATTCATCATTAAAGCCTACGATTAAACTGCTGAAGGACGTGAGCTGTTTAATAACTGACTTGATTTTCCCTAATCTTTTTTGTGAGCTTTCGATTGTTTTCCTTTCGTCTCTCTTTTCCTTGAGTTTTGTTGTCAACTCGTCTAGTTTTGCATTCACTGTGCTCTTTTCTTCGATTTCCTTAATTCTTTGTTCGCAGTCTGTTTTGTCTCCGTTTTTCTTTTCTTTTTCTTGTTCCAGAACCGAGATTGACGCGATTTGTTCAGATAACTGTTGAGTAGTCAAATTGAGTTTCTCGATTTCCACTTGCTTTTCAGGTATGGAGTCTTGTATATCCCTGTAACGGCCTAGCTCGTCCGGATATCTCTCAAAAAGCAAATCGAAAACATAGTTTCCCAAGTTGGACGTAGGCGAACAGAGTCCTTCAAAATGATTTTGGGTTATATATCTTATGTTCGCATCTTGGATAAAAATCGTATCTTTGCCAAATTCTTTTTCGATTGCGTCTGACTTGAATTTCGTGCTTAATTTTATCCTTATTGGAATGTTGCCTGGTTTGCCATAGAGTCTTTTATAGAATGAAAGTGGCGTTTCAAAAAGCTTCTCTCCTTCTTTGAAGCAAGATGCGATCAAATCCAAAAGAGCGGTTTTCCCTGAACCTCTCCCCCCGATTATCGATATTAGGTTATGGTTCAAATCGATTTCATTTTCTTTCATTTTTAGACTATTATTAATTTCAGTCGGTTGAATCCCTATTCTATCTAGAGTGTGTATACTCTTCTGGGGTTCTGGGTTTTCTTGCTGTATACAAATTCTCTCTTCCGGCTCGTAAAGAATCTGTTTCAGTCCCTCCCATGTTAGGTCTGCTTTCACCCAACAGAAATTGATTTTGCCTTCACTGTTTTTGTCTGGTTCCAAGAAACGCTCCCGATAACTATGGCTGTCGCAACCCCAAATGCAAGGTTTCAACGACTTGAACTCGCGAATAAATGTCTCAGGAGTTCCTTGTTTGCCAAGACCAAACTCCCTAGTCTGTCTGTTAGACGAAAATACGCAATGCGCCATTTGAAGCAAATGTTTCCGGATGGCATGAGCTTGGCCATCCCAGTCTAGTAACGAGTGGTCTTCAGCCAAACATAACAAGTACTTCCCTCTAAATCTTCCATCTTTTTCCAGAATTTCCTTCAGTTTGTTGGGGTCGACTACTGCATTCATACAGCCCACATAAATGTCGGGCAGAGGCCTAAAACGCTCATGCAACTCCTTGAGGGTTCTTCCAAACTCGACAAGATTGCTTATTTTTAGCTTTCTCGTTTGGGCACTGCCAAAAGTTTCTTGCTCATGAATGAACTCGATGTCATGTAGAAAGTGTTCTTCGATATCGTTTGAAGGAACGTCAGGCGAAAACAAAACATGAAAGTTTAATCTTTTTGTTTCATGTTTCTCTGCTATTTTTTCTGTGATTGTCTTATCTAGCCTGAATTCGATGTTGGGGAAGGAAAAGACGTTTTTTAATTTTCCTCTCGCCTTATAAGCTTGTATTTTCTTGTAGCCTTCAATCATAAAATAGTCAGTAAAGCCTATGGCGCATACTTCATTTTCTCTGGAAACCTCTTCAATTTTGGCTATGTATGTTTCCCAAGTCAAGTCTTGAGAAGGATCTCCAAAATCATTCGCAAGAACAGAATAGGGCGTGTGCAGGTGAAAATCCCATTTTCTCCAGACTGATCCCTTTGGCATGCATTCTTTATGGTAAAATTTCACTTAAATTACTTCTGCTAGTTCATTTTGTAGCACGCTTTCCTAAGTAGTAACAGTTGACCGTCAGAAGCGGTCACAAAAATCTCTTTTCACTACCTAGTGGCAAAAATTGGAGCGCGCGCGCCCACTTTTTATTGTCTCTGCCGCCTATATCTCTGCTTTCTCGCTCATTTTCTCCAACTTCTTATCTTGAAGCAAGACACACTAAGCTCTATTCTTACCAACTTGAGACTTTTCCAAAAGCCAACAGGAACGCACTAAAACTGAACTGAATAAACAACATATTCGATTACAACATATTCGATTGAATGCATATCATCCGTTTGGGTACATGAGTTTGAAGTAGTATCACCACGAAAGCTTGAAAAGAACTCATAAAGTGGAGCATAAAGTAATTGTGCATTAGTCTTTTATTCTGTAAATGCATAATCTGGCAAGGTGCTTAGGCATGTTTGGCGATTCCAGTTTCGATGAATTTAACATTGATGTAGACTTGATGGCAAAGAAGGTTCTTGAGGCTATTGCAGGGTTTAATAAAGGCGAATTTGTAACTGGTGAACAGATACAAAAAAAGACAAACTTGACACCTGACGAAATAAATAAAGCTGTAAAGGTCCTCAGCAAAGCTCTGCTCATAAACATCCCGCAAGTTTGGAATAAGTTGCCGCCTTATGAATTTAGAGTAGTTGAAATAACTGATTTGGGCAGGTCTTTGTTAGCGGATTATCCTGAAGACAAGTAGATTTTATAAGACGATGTTTATAGAGACGCCACCGAAGTTCACAAATGGCTGTTTACTCTTTCTTCAGTGGAGCGCGCGCAGTTGTGATGGTTGTCCAAGTCGGAAAATAACGGTTCTCGATGTGTAAGCACTCATTATCGCACGCTGCCCTGTCATTAGTACGAAACTTTGCTGATGTTGAACTCACCGCTAGTGAGTTTGTCGATCATATGAGGTAGGGCTCTAACATCATCCTCATTGTACTCCAGAATTTTCGGATCAAGCGGTTTGTTTTCTTCAACGTGCTTCTGGTAGCTTAGTGCCACCATTAAACCATCCAATTCGGGATACTTGAACTTGTATTCAAGAAATGATGCCAGATCTTTAAGCGCATAGCTTTGTCCCGGAAAAATAAAGCACTCTTTAAGTAGAATACCCAGGTCCTTGTGACAACGAGAGGTCAATGACTCCGTACTCAATTTGTGTCTCTTGATAGCCTTCATGGTGATCCTGTAATCAAAGTTTGTCGTGGAAAAACTAATCAAACCATAATCTGGATTCGCTTTCAGAATGTCTATGAAGTTCTCTAAAATCGTTTTTTCTTGCACCCAGTTATCAGCATATAATTGAATGAATTTGCCGTCTATCTGCAGACCAATCAGCCAGACTTTTTCGCAGGCTGTGTCAGTCTCAATGTCAAAGAAGATTGCTTTTTCTTTCACGAGACTAAATGGCTTAACTTGATAGGTTCTGTTCTCTAAGAATGATCTCGCCTTTAGTCGAAGTGTTCTCAGACGACTCAAGGAAATTCCAGATTTGCGAGCCATACTAGCCAGATCTCTGATTCTTGACAGTTGAGTGATGTTTTTTAAGCCACGCCTCGCAAGATATTCAGCACGCACAGGACCTATCCCGTGAATCTGCATTAGCGAGTTTTTTCCAAGTATTTCAGTTGTGTCATGCCACTCAATGCCAACAGTTCCATCTTTTGCCAATTCGATGATGGCAATATTGCCCCTTGAACTAGGAGCATCGTGGGAGGAAACGTTGACCACCGTAGTTTTTCTGAGACGTTCTACCATACGTCCGTTAGAGTGGCAGTGCCCACAGACAACTAGGTCTACATTTTCGGTTTCTATAAAATGCCTGAGCGAAGATGAACCTATATGGTGTGTCTCATCCTCGTCCGATTTAGCGAATCTTATCCCTCTATCCAAGATACCATAGGGAGGCGTGTGCGACAATACCACGATTCTCCTGCGGTGTGTCTCCTTGATTTGACGTCGAAGATGTTCTTCAAAATCCGTCTCGGCATGCGTAAATAGCGCAGGTCCACGAGTGACAGACTCTAAGCCAATGAAAGCGAAGTTATGGTAGACGAAAGAACGATCATAAAGGTCGTGAACTCCATCGCGCTTGAGAACTGTTTTCTGAACATAGGAATCATCGTTTCCCATTACAGCCAAGACTTGATTAGATCTTGTATAGGTTGATAACTCAGAAAAGAGGTTCAAACCTTCTTCCTCAAATCTGCCTATATCATCGCCTGCATACAATACAAAATCCACAGGTTCAATTCCGCCAATAAACTGACGAACATCGCCTATTTTTTGAACTCGCCAATCAGAAAAAGCAAGAATTCGAATGCTATCAATGATCTTTCTTGGTGAGACGGTTTTCGGCTTCTTTCTTGAAAATCTGACTATCTTAACCTTCTCGCACGGTTCAAAGCTGGCGGACAGTGTGGCTTCGACGGCACGGTTATTGTAGGGGGGCAGTGTCTTCCTCACGAATTTCTCCAATTTCAAGACAAGGAAATCCTTCATGAGGCTTGATGGAGCAAAGACAGTGTAAGGCGCAGCATGCGTCTCTAACTGTCCGAGCTCCAGCAAAACTATGTTTTCTATGGCTCCATTTCCAACTTTCTCCCTTGCTTCCTCAGAAAAGAGCTTTCCGATAAAGACTACTATATTGATCTTTTTCCCTTTGTAAACAGAAAAGGAATTTCTTGTTCTATCGACTCTCTTGAAAGACAAAGGTTTGTACTCACTATCTGACCCCACAATCACATAGAAGATCTTATCGATCTCGTTCTCAATAAGACACGCTCCAAAACCCTTCCTGGAGCACGGGTGAACTCTCCACCCTGCTACAGCAAAGCTTTTTTCGAATAGTCTGACCAATTCATTCCAGGACATAATAGATCTTTCACTGAAAGTGCTTATCCTCAATTGGATATGCGTACCAACTATCTATTAACTCCACACGCGGTGGTTTTTTGTCTAGCGTGCGCCAACGCTTGAATTACTACAGCGTAGGGAGAGCGCTGGCCTACGATAAACGACCAAAAAGACGAAAAGCGCTTCACTTCAACCTTGCTCTCTCCACTTTTGAAGAATAACGTATTGACAGACTCTTTTTTACCTTAGCGCGCGCGGAAGTTCAAGAGGAATCAAGTCACCTAACTTCAAGGTATACGTTAAGTTCGTTTTCCTTCACGCCTGCCTCTAGCAGTACTTTTCTCCACAGTCTGACAACCCTTAATGGTCCAGGTCTGACTTGGCTGGTAAGTGGCGACATGACTCCCACAGCTTTCGATATGCTGGCTAGTGGTCGTTCAGAGCTACTGATTATCTGCCTAATCTCATTTACTGCGGATTCAAATTGCTGATATTCTACAGCGGCCCTGCTCTTGCATCGGGAACACTGCCTTTCTTTCGCCATGTCCATTCTCTCGTGCCATCTGTGGAAGCATAAGAGGCAAATGTATTCCATAAGGAATTCTATCCCCGTGTTGGGATAAAATCTTTGCCCTGCTGGTTTCTAACGCGCACTGAACCATTTGATACGCTCCCAGATACGACAGAGGCTCTGCCTGAATTCTCGAGAGGTTCCAGAAGAGATTTGCGGGGCACTAGCGAAACATCGAGAAGATATACGTGTCTCGAAGCGTCTAGTCCCGCACGCACCTGCTCTAGTGTCTCGTGATATCTTGGAGACATCTGGCAGAAGTCTTCTCTAGGTTCTCCTAATGTCTGGAATTGGCTCTCGAGAAACCCCGCCTAATGTAACCTTGGATTTGAATGCTTTGTCTCAAGATATCTCAGGAGGAGGCCCAGTGCCTTTCTGAGCTCTCGAATTTCCATGGGGTCATCTCTTCGAGTTTCGAGAACCTCTGGGAAGAACACTCCAGAAGCCTCTCGAGACCACTCTCCAGGTCTTCCCTCATATCTGACACGCATTTGGAAGAAGTCTTCGATACGTTTCGACAATATTGACAATGCAACTCGAGGTTTGGTTGATCTGTGTGATTGGTCGTCGTATCGTAACTTGACAACGACTGGGAGTTCTATGACACTGCTTTTTGGGCAGGGCGGGTTCGTCTGACTATGATCTGCCTGTTATCAAGTTGGGCGATGAATATCCATCCTTCGCCCAGATGTTTCTCAAGCTCATTCGATCCTATGAGCTTGTCCACTGACGGTGTGATTAGTGGATCGAAGAAGTTTAGCTTTTCATACTCGTTGCGGTGGAAGTCTATCTTGTCTTTGTCATAGTATGCGTCTTGGCTTCCTGGTAGAATGTGTCCGAAGAGAAATTCCTGCGTCCCCTTGTCCATTCTTCCACCATCAACGGTGGGATTTCTCAAAACGGATTCGAAAGCTTTGCGCAGTGTGTGTGGTGTTATACATGTCCATTGGGAGATGCCTGCAAGTTTTGCTGCGCGTCTGATGACCTTTGCCACGGTCCTTCTCCCTAGACGCTTGTCTGATCTTTCTTTTCTATTCCACAAGGTCCATTCTGCGTGGAACAATGGGGATTCAGAGCCTAACGGGCCGTATTTCTCGACTCTGTCTCGAAGATACGTTCGCAATGCTTCCACGGCCTCGCGGCAAATGAACGTGTAGTACGGAATGTTACCCTTACACGCATCTGGGAGTCTACGTTTCATGTCGGGATAGACTGATATTTGCACGCTGGCACAACCTGCATTCAAATCGTTTGCGATGTCTCCGTAGTTGAGGGCACAGAGAGTGCTGACTCTCACTCCACTACTCCAGGCGACTAGAATGAGAGCTCTGTTTCTCAGGCTTTCAGCGGCAGTGGCCATCGCGCGGACTTCAGAAATGGTCGGTATGTATTCTGGTCGTTTTCTGTATCGAGGGGGAATGGAATATGCGTGAAGCTTCGGGCTTTTGTTGTTGACGCGAAAGAACGTTCTGAACCGCTTGATCATGGAGTTGACGTACGCTCGGCTCCTGTTCAGACCAGCGGCCTGATCCACAAACTTCTGGACTGACACTTCTACTTTGTGTTTGGGCAGATCGACCAGTTGGTCTGGATCAAGTTTCAGCCATTCGCAGAGTCTCCGAAGCTGGTTAAGGTAAACTTCCTTGGAGCTTTCGCTTTTGCCGAATCTGCTGAGGTGGTCCAGAAGGTTCTGCACACTCTTGTATTTGCTCTTCCAAGCCTCAGCGCCTTCTCGTGAAGTTATTCCAAAAAAGCGCTCAAACTGTCGCAATCCGAGAGGCTTAGTGAGATCGAGTTTTCCAAAGGCTTTGCCCCTTTTCAACTTTTTATCCCGAATATGGGATATCCCAGAAGCGGGATAAAAATCTTCCGCAAATCCGTTTCTTGTCCTGCCAGGATGGTATTCGGTCAGTGTAGTTGGCGGGCCCGAGGGGATTTGAACCCCTGTTCTCCGGCTTTCTTCCACGTTTAGTTGCCCGGAGGCTTGCGCATCCTCTGTTGAGATTCGACGCCTTTATCCAGACTGG
>Ga0315279_10004921_pt1 | contig 17679 bp, 19 predicted proteins | sample YL17G06_20_MG_FD_203694 | JGI IMG/M metagenome (GOLD analysis project Ga0315279, IMG submission 203694) | Sediment microbial communities from Yellowstone Lake, YNP, Wyoming, USA - YL17G06_20 | ecosystem: Environmental > Aquatic > Freshwater > Lake > Sediment | place: USA: Wyoming | collected... | reverse complement strand
TCAGGAGATATCCGCCCACAGTGATAGGCTTGCGGTGACCAAGCCGGTCCGAAAACCAGCCGGCACCCAGTTTCACGAAACTGGAGGTGGCGTCTGCAATACCTTCAATGGCACCCAAGGCTGCGGCGGAAACTCCCAAAACCGCAAGAAACCCTGGTAAAGCGACTGTTGCCATCTCGTGTCCGGCGTCGGAAAGCAGGCTTGTCAACCCCATCCCGAGAACGTTCCGGTTCAACCAGGCCGCCCGAGGCTGACCCAAAGGTTCTGCTGTGATCTTCGCCATCTGCATCAAGCACCCGCCCCCGAGCTGGAGAATGCCCTGCGCTGGATGCGAAGAAGAACTTCCAGCGTTGTTTCCCGTGGCAACATTGCGATCTCTGACTCACCCTTCTCGCGTCGCGCTTGGATGGCTTTCTCAATCATGTCTTGACCCACTTCGTAATAGGAGGTCAGCAACTCTTCGCAATCCGCCCGCAAAAAGCTGTCGGAGGTATCGAGAAGTGACAGGACAACCTGGATCCCTCTCCGTTGTTGCCTGTGGTTGCCCAGGCGAACGAAAATGTTGGCAGCATTCCACCGCACCCCCTCGGCAGGGTCTTCGAGCGAACTCTGTAGCGAGGCGATCTCTTCAGGTTCTATCAGCGCTTCCAGAATTTCTAAAACCCGAGCGCGACGCCGCTGGCGCGTCCTGGTTTCAGCCCCGTACTGCGTTTGTCTTTCCGAAAGAGACGCCAAGAGCGCCGGTACGGCGGGGCGACCAATGGTCAAGACCGCGCGTCCGGCAGCATGCGCAACAAAATCGTCTTCCAGCCAAGCGATGAGCCGGGGTATCGCTCTCGAATCCTTCAATTTTTCGAGAGCTTCCGCGACCCCGACAAGGGGCGTGCCCTCCAAGAGTTTGAGCAAGGTTTCCCGCACGCGCGGGCCGGAGAAATCAGCCAAGGCTCTTGCGGCGCGGCTGACGACGCTTTCCTCAGCCAAGCGGACGGCGGGGTCTGGAATGTCTGCCATTCGCTTGGTGGCCACTTCGATCAAAGCATTGAGAGCCGCCTCTCCTTTGAGAATGCTCAGGCCCTCGACGGCCAGTAGCCGCCCTTCTGCCACCGTAGATGGCTTCGTGCTGCGGAGGAATTCGGCCAAAGCGGGCACAGCCTCCCGACCTTGGGCTAATAGCCCCAGCAGCGCCTGATTACTTCGACTAGGATCCTGCAATTGCGCAATGAGGACGCTGGTCTCTTTGTCCGAAGGCACCATCAGAGACCCCCTTGCCGGGGGATTCGCCCTCGCCTTGCTATCAACCCTTTGAGCAACATCGGGAACAGTCCCCGTGCGCAACACTGCGCTGAGTTCGTCTCGAAGACTTCCTCTGCTCTCTGCGCCTGGGGAGTTTGCGAATCCAGCCAGAGCACGGCGTGCGGCCAGCCTGACCCTGATTGCTCCCTCACGACTCAGGCGATCCAAACAAGGCTGCGCTCGCTTATCCCCGATCTGACCTAGGGCGACCACGGCAGCTTCCTGAAGGTACAGGTCGGGGGTAGATAGTGTCACGGCAATAAGCGGTTCGACGGCGGCCAGAGCTCGCCGATCTCCCAGAATAGTTGCCGCACGGACAGGTGTCGTGGGTTCGGGATGCCTGAGAGCCCAAATGAGTTTCTCCTCATAGGTTTCGCTGTCTGAACGCCGGAGACTCCCGCCGCATTTAGGACAGCGACCATCGTCCTCGCCCTCGCTCCAACATATTGGACAATAGCGAACCATGGCCTTTCTTCTTGCCACGGATAACTGTTACAGTAGGGCTAACCTCCAGGCCGGACTTCCGTGTCTTCCGTCCTCAAAACTCGACCAAGCCGCTGCATGAGTTGCAGCAGATCATGGATCTCAAGTTTCAAGTACTTTGCCAAGTCTTCGGGAACTGCTCCATAACCCTTGAGATAATCCGGATGTAACTCTTCGACATTGACGCTCATCGCTACGACTAAGGCGTTGGCATACCGTTTTGCGTCGACGCGCGTGCGCTCCAACCCGAGTTCCGATTTCATTCGAGAGATTCTTGATTGCAACTCAGCAACCAGAGTTTCCGCTTCGCCTGCCCGTTCTTCTGGCAGGGCATCGCGCTCTGTGAACGTGCTATCCACGGCCCGGAAAAGCTCCATGAGAGCCAGTGCCGATTCCTCCAGAATGCGCAAGCGCACGGATAGGGCGCGGCGGTGATTCTCGCTGACTTCTGACCGCAAGCTCTCCATCTGTCACCCACCCACACGCAGCTCCGTTACTTGACCACCAGGACGGAGCAAGGTGAAGTCTTGGCGAGGTTCTGGGATGTGCCGCCCCAGATACGGCCAAACACGCGGCTGTGACCCATGAAGCCGATAACAAGCAATTCAAAGCCCCCCTCGCGGGCGTACCGAATAATGGTCTCAACCTCATGTCCGGACAAAACCACGCACCTAAGCTTCACGCCTTCTCTTTCCGCTAGTGCAGTTGCTTCCGCCGTGACGCGCACAAAGTACTTGTCGGCTTCCTCTTGCTCTTCCATGACTTCGCCCACCGTTTCAGCGAAGTGGCTGGGTTTTTCCTTAACCGAGACTGACTCGAGTTCAGAGCTGAACCTCGCGGCAATGGTGATGGCTGCGACCAACGCTTTCTTACCTCCGTCTGAACCATCATTGGCAACCAGGATTTTACTGAACATGGTTTACACCTCGCTTTTTACGCGTTCCAGGGAGGCCATGCCCGCAGCAGGATACGGGACAATACGCGGGTCTGGTACAGGCCTGAAGAACTTCTCCGCGATCACCGTGGGCACCACCGCGCTCAAGATCACCACTGTTACCAGCACGCTGTATTGAGACTGGTTGAGATAGCCGTGTGTCAGTCCGAATAGGGCCGAGATGCTCCCGAAGGTCAAACCCGTGGACATCAGCAACGCGGTGTAAACGCTGCGGCGGCTGCCCAGGCTGACGGCGAGAGCGACGGGGAGGACACCCGTGACCTTGCAGAACATCTTGACCAAAAAGAATGCTCCCACGAGCCCCATCCCGGCGAGCAAGGAGTGTAGCGACACGAGGGAACCGGCTTTGAGGAAATAGCAGGGGGTCAGGATAGAAAATGCAATCGCGCGCATGCGGTGCATAAGAACGCGGTTGCCCAGGAATTGACGGGCCAGCACGAGGCCAACCAGATAAGCGGGGAGTACGGCTTCGCTGCCCGCCAGGGCTGCCAAACCACCCAGCAGGAAGAGGATGAAGAGCACGAACTTGATTTCAGGCTCACTCACCCGGTTGCCCACTTTGGTAAAGTACCATGCCGTGAAACGGGGCATGGTCCACAGGGTCAGAACTGTCGCACCAACAAATAGGAGCAACCAGCGATTGTAGTTCGCAAACAACAGGCCAAGTGCGACCACGGTGCCCAAGTCTGTGATGAAGCAGGCGGCGAGGATGACCTGCCCGAATTCGCTTTCGTTTAGCCCGCTCTCAATCATGACTGCATACACAATAGCAACCGACGTGGTGGAGAGGGATACCCCAGCGATCTCTGCCGCATGGAGATCCCAGTGGAACAACCAGATCGCAGCAGCAAAAGCTCCGACTGCTGGCGCGAGAAAGGAGAAGAATCCAATCAGGAGACTCTTCTTGAGATTGCCTCGAAGAACATCGGGATCAATTTCGGCCCCGGCAAGAAAAGTCAAGAGAATGCTACCGAAGCCAGCCAGAAAAGTAACCCATTCAGTGGGTGTGATGTGGAAAGAGTTGCCTGCTAGAATGCCTAGAGTGATCTCGATCAGAGCAACCGAGACCCCCAGTCGAATAGAAATCATTGTGGCGACAAGTGCTAAGCCCACCCACAGCGAGCCTACCAGCCAGGGATTCACGTGTAACTCCCAAGTCAAGGTCTGGCAGGCTCAAAAAAAATCTCCTACCACGACCTGTAGTCATAGTAGGAGTTATCAACCCGCTCAAAGGGTGGTTTCTTAGGCGAACTCCATCGCCCTACACGTGTAATATTAACCTCGTTCCTGCCGTTATTCAAGAGGCTAAGGACAGGTAGGAGTCAGGATTCCCTAACGGGGTCAGGGAAGCGACACGGTGTAATGAGGTAAACCCCCATTTGTTTCCCGGGAGGCCGTAATGAAAAAACTCGGAAAGATCGTTCTCGCATTTATCGTCATCATCCTGGTTCTCCAGGTGGTGGGCCTGACGATCCTGTATTTCGTCCGACGCATCAAGCCCCACAGCGTTTTGTCGTTGCGGATCGAGGGCGACATCCCCGAGCAGGCATCGCAAGAGGTGATTTCCAGCATCGTGGCCGGCCCGCAGACCACCGTGACGGACATAGTGGAGGCTCTGGAGCGTGCCAGGACCGACCCGCGCATCACCGGAGTCTCGCTGCGGGTGGGCGAGTCCACGATGAACATGGCCAAAATCCAGGAGATTCGAGAGAAGATCCGGGAGCTCAACGGCGCGCGGAAGTTCAGCGTCGCCTACCTGGAATTCGCCAGCACTCGGACCTATTACCTGGCCTCCGCCTCTCAGACGGTGATCCTGCTTCCCAAGTCTCTGCTTTACGTTCGCGGCATGATGGCCTCCGCCACCTTCTATCGCGGCGCGCTCGATAAACTTGGCATCTACCCCGACCTCTTCCACATCGGCGATTACAAGAACGCCATGAACGTTTACACGGAAAAGAAATTCACTCCGGCCCACCGCGAGGCCACCGAAGCGCTGCTCCAAGACTGGTATCAGGAGTTCCTGCGGGGCGTGGGCGAGGCCCGCGGACTGAAACCAGAAGAAGTGGCGAGCCTGGTTGCCAAGGGGCCTTTCACTTCGCAGGAGGCGCTCGCCGCCCGGCTGGTGGACCGCGTGGCTTACCAGGATGAAGCTCGCGAGTTCGTCAAGCAGAAGAACCACGGTAGCGACAACCGCATACACCTGCGCGATTACCTGGAGCGCACAGACCGGGAGAGCCGCACGAAGCTCGCGGTGATCCTGGCTACAGGGACCATCCTTCCAGGACGAAGCGGCAACACCCCCTTCGGTGAGGAAGTGATGGGTTCAGACACCCTCTCCGAACAGTTCCGGCGCGCCCGCGAGGACAACTCGGTGAAGGCCGTTATCCTGCGCGTGGACTCTCCCGGAGGTGTGCCGTTCGCTTCGGAGGTCATTCGCCGGGAGGTGGAAATCACCAAGCGCCAGAAGCCCGTGGTGGTTTCCATGTCGGACGTCGCGGCGTCCGGTGGATACTGGATTTCCATGTCGGCGGACAGGATCATCGCCGAGCCCGGAACGATCACCGGCTCCATCGGCGTGTATACGGGAAAGTTCAACCTCAGGGGCCTTTACGAAAAGCTGGGACTCAGCAAGGACCTTGTAACCACCACGGAGAACTCCACCCTCGATTGGCCTTTCCAGAATTTCACCCCTGCCCAGCGGGAGATCGTGCAGCAGAAGATGCGCGAGACCTACAACAATTTTCTGGCGGGTGTGGCGGCAGGGCGCCGCATGAAGGTGGAAGATGTGGACAAGATTGGCCAGGGACGCGTCTGGGCCGGTGAGCGGGCACTCAAGCTGGGATTAGTGGATGAATTGGGCGGTCTCGACACCGCCATCTCCGCGGCGAAACAGCTCGCCAAGATTCCCAAGAGCGAAAAGGTCAGCCTGCTTCACCTCCCGCCCTCCAAGACCCTCTTCGAGAAGCTGCTGGAGTTGGCGGGTGGCGCAAAAGTCGCGAGCGCGAGCACCTCGCCGCGCCTGTGGCTCCAGCAAATCGAGTCTTTGGCGCGCGCGCCCGTTTGGGCCATCCTTCCGGCCGTCCCCGAGGTCCAGTAGGCAGTAAGCAGTAGGCAGTAAGCGGGGGCAAACCGTAAGGAGAAGCCTGCTACTGGAAGAGCCCCGACCGTGACTAGTGGCGCCTGATAACCTATGTCTAGGAGACCATTCCTCTAAATGTCGTTGAACGGGTGCGAAGACGGAGCTTCAGGAACACGTGGATGGGCACAATACTCCGTCCACACCCAGAATCGGCCATCGATAATGCAGTGTATTTTGCCTATGTAAACGACTGTACCCAATGGTGGCGGATAAAGCTCCTGGTGTGGAGTAGGTATTTTCTCTTTCTCCCAGACTGTAGCAAAACAAGCGTCATGCGCGCCATCGCAGAGGCGATAGTAGCCCGCCCTCGCATCGAAAGGCACTTCCAGCTCTTGGGCCTTGCCGTGGCGAATCTTATACCAGAGCCACTCGAAGCCACCCCATAATAGGAGGGCGGCCCATCCCCTTAGCTCGTGAACGCTCATCCCTCTGTCCACGAGCCCAGCCACACCCAACAAGCCCTTCCAGTGATATGCAGGAATACCCCCGAAAAAGGGTATGAATATTAGCGCGCGTATTATGTATGAAGGGGCCCAGAAGGCGGATAAGCTTCAGGAGGTCCGTCATTGCAGGCCTCCCGCCCTTGGGTCGGTGGTTCGTTGCCGGCGCGTCTCCAGGGTTGTGGCCGCTGTTACTGCCTACTGCTTACTGCCTTCTGCCTACTGTTCTACTCCGGCTCCTCGAACATTCGCTGCTCGGGGACGACCACCACGATGCCGGTCTCGGTGACGTGATATTTCTTGCGGTCCTCTTCCAGGTCGAAGCCGATCTCGGTGCGTTCCGGGATGTGCACCTGCCGGTCGATAATGGCGCGGCGGATGCGCGAGTAGCGGCCCACCTCGACGTGCGAAAACAAGATGGAGCTTTCCACCTCCGTGTAGCTATTGATGCGCACGTCCGGGGAGAGGATGGAATTGGTGACGCGGCCGCCGGAGACGATGCAGCCCATGGAAACGATGGAATCGACGGCGATGCCCATGCGGCGTCCTTCCTGCGCGAAGACGAACTTGGCGGGCGGGTATTGTCGCTGGTAGGTGCGGATGGGCCACTCCTTGTCGTAAAGGTTGAAGACGGGCGAGACCGAGACCAGGTCCATGTTGGCCTCGTAATAGGCCTCAATGGTCCCGATGTCGCGCCAGTACTGCGCCTCCTTCTTGTTCTCATCGTGGAAACGGAAAGAATGGACGCGGTGCTTCTCGATGAGCTTGGGGACCACGTTTTGGCCGAAATCGTGGCGTGAGTTCGGATCCTCCGCGTCGGCGATCAGGGCTTCAATCAGCAGGTCACGGTTGAAGCAATAAATGCCCAGAGACGCGTGGCACTTATCCGGGTTGTGGGGCGAGGGCTTGGGGTTGGCAGGTTTCTCCTCCCAACCTATGATGCGACTGTCGTTGTCGACTTCCACCACCCCGAAGCGGGAGGCCTGCGAGCGGTCAAACTCGATGGTTCCGATGGTGACGTCCGCCCCGGCGTCCAGGTGATGCTTCAGCATCAACTGGTAGTTCATCTTATAAACGTGGTCGCCGGAGAGGATCAGGACGTACTTGCAGGGCTCGCTGCCGATGGAGTAAAGGTTCTGGTAAACGGCGTCGGCGGTTCCCTGGTACCAGTGTTCGCCGACGCGCTTCATGGGCGGCAGGATGTTGATGAACTCCCCCAGTTCGTTGGCGAGGATGCTCCAGCCTTCGCGGATGTGGCGGTTGAGCGAAAGCGCCTTGTACTGCGTCAATACGAAGATGCGACGCAGGCCGGAATTGATGCAGTTGGAAAGGGTGAGGTCCACGATGCGGTAGAGGCCGCCGAAAGGGACGGCGGGTTTGGCGCGGTCGCGGGTGAGGGGGTAGAGACGCTCGCCTTCCCCTCCCGCCAGCAGGCAAACCAGGGTGTTGCGTACCACGGGGTTGGGAAGCCTCCCTTCGTTCGGTGATCTGCGGGCGAGCAGCAACGGGGCTGGGCAATCCCGCCGTTTCAGACTTCCGGTCTTCAGAGCCTATTATATCAGAGTACAATGTAACCCTCTATCCGATGACGCCAGGTGCGCCAAAGGCGGGGTCAACTCCGACCGCGGTGGCGCCACCACAGAGATGGGCTTTCCGACAGCGTCGAGACAGGTGAGGCCGGCATTTTGTTTCCACTCCGTGCCCGCCCAAGAGCGGGCGCTACAAGCCTGCGCGGTATGCGATCTTCCCGCCCACAATCGTAAGCTGCACCCGAGTCTTGCTGATCTGGAGGGGGTTGATCCGAAACAAGTCCTGCGAGAGCACGATAACGTCCGCGAGTTTTCCGGGCTCGAGCGCCCCCGTGTGGCTTTCCGCGAATTCCGCGTAAGCCGCGTCGCGCGTGTAGGCCGCGAGAGCCTGCTCGAGTGTTACCTTCTGCTTACCCACCCAGCCGCCGGGTGGCTGGCCGAGCGCGTCCTGACGGGTCACGGCGTTCTGAAGGCCGATGAAAGGATCGAGCGAAACCACCGGCCAGTCACTCCCGAAGGCCAGGCGCGTGCCCGCCGCAGCTAGGTCATGCCAGGCAAAGGCATAGGGCAGCCGCGCCGGGCCGGCGTTCCGCGCCCACACGTTCAGGAGGTTCGGTTCCGGGTAGCAGTGGTATGGCTGCATGCCGGCAATCACCCGGAGCCGGCCAAAGCGCGGAATGTCCGCCGGGCTGACGGTCTCGATGTGCTCGATGCGAAACCGCCGGTCGTCCCGCAGAGCGGGATGGGCTTTTTCGGCGGCCTGGTAGGCGTCGAGCGCGGCGCGAACGCCTCGGTCGCCGATGGCGTGGGTCATGATTTGAAAATGCCGCCGGTCGAGTTCCACCACGAGATCCCGGAACTGCTCCGGCGTGTAGTTGAGCGAGCCCGTGAGCCCGGGGTCATCCGCATAAGGCTCCAGCATGGCTGCGGTGTGCGACTCCACCACGCCGTCCATGAAGGCCTTGATCACTCCGGCGCGCACCCAGGCGTCGTGAAAGCGGCGGCGGGCTTCCTCATAAGTCTGTAGCGTCTTTTCCGCGAGTTCCGGCTCCAGCATGAGCGAGGTGTACATCCGGACCGTCAGCTCGCCCCGCTGGCGCAGTTCGTCATAGAGTTCCATCTCCGCGAGGCTGCCGGAAGCGTTCACCACGCTGGTGACGCCGTGGCTGTTCGCTTCCTTCAGGCCGCCGCGCAGGGCGCGCAGCTTCTCGTCGTGGCTGGGCTCGGGAATCACCCGGCGTACCAGGCTGACCGCTTCCTCCTTCAGCACGCCGGTAGGCTCGCGGCTCGAGGCGTCTCGCACGATGGTCCCGATGACAACCTCGCCCTGCTTGGGATCGGGCGTGTCCCTGGTGATGCCCGCCAGAGCCAGGGCGGGCGAGTTCACCCAAACACTGTGGCCGTCATAGCACTCGAGGGCCACCGGCCGGTCCGGAACGATTTCGTCCAGGATGTGCTTGGAGGGGAGCCCGGAGGGTTTGAAGGCATCGTAGAGCCAGCCACGGCCCAGCAGCCACGGGTCCCGCTCTGCGGGATGCGCCGTGGCGTAGGCCCGAACACGCTGCTGGATTTCCGCGACCGTATAGGCGTCGTCCAGGTGGAGCTGGTCGAGCGACAGGCTGCCATCCAGGAAGTGGCTGTGGCTGTCAATGATTCCCGGCATCGCCATCCGTCCGCCCAGGTCGATCACCTGTGTGCGGGTGGCTGTGAACTTCGCCACCTCTTCCTCTGAACCTGTCGCCATGATCTTGTCGCCGCGGATGGCGACCGCTTTGACCCACGGGTGGACGGGATTCGAGGTGTAAATGCGGCCGTTGGTCAACAAGAGGTCGGCGGCTTGCTCCGGTTCACCTTGCGCGAGCGCGCTGCCGCTGAACAAGCCGACAAGGAGAAACAGCCTGAAGATCTCGGAAGGATTCATCACGTGTTGGTCTCCGGTTCCCTGGAATGAGGAGAGAGGTTATAGGCCGATTGCGGGTTGGAATCAAGCGGGGGCTACCGGCGCGCGCGGCGCCGGTTGGCGCTGCCTATCACAGAAGGCGCAAAAACGGCAAAGTGTCCGAAATACACGGCCCTCCCGCCCCCCAGGGCAAAGACACCACCCAACTCCCCGGAACCTTCATTAAAATGCCTCCCAGACGCGCCCGGAGGCGATTCTGGCCCTCTCGAGCCTTTCGGCTATACGTCTAGCCTATTCTTTCGCCAACGGCGGTCCTGGAGGCTGGCAAGGGCAAATCCCATTTTTGGAAGTTGGGAGCGCCATTTTGTCCGGCGCGGCGGGGGCGGTGACCGGCGTGGGTTACAGGTGCGAGCGCTCGCCTCGACTGCGGCCGGCAAGAAGCGGCATCAGTTCGACGAACACGTTGCCTCCTTTCCCGGCGCGGGCGCGTTCTTTCTCTCGCCCACGCCGACTATGTTGTTTGTTGGGAAAATAGGTTGACTTGCCCGGGGACAGGCATCGGACCGCACACGTGCCCAACTCCGGCATGAATGCGCTCTCACGCGAGGTACCAATTCCCCTCATTTGCGGTAGAATCATCCCATAGATTCTTCTTAGTCCACGACAGCCTCGCGAGGTCGCAATGAGATTCCGCAAAACGCTGACTCTTCTCTTGCTGGCGATGGGGCTGGTCTTTGCCCTGTCTGCCTGGGCGCAGCAGAAACCTTTCACGCGGGAGCAGGTGCAAGGCCTGGTGCGGGACGGACTCGGAGACGAGCCGGGCGCGAAGCTCATCGAGCAGCGCGGGATTGATTTCGCGCCGGCGGAGAATTTTCTCCAAAGCCTCAAGGCCGCGGGCGCGAGCGAGGCATTTCTTAAGGCGCTGCGCGCGGCCAAGCAGCCCGAGCCCGCAAGCGCGAAGAAGCCGCTGAACCAGGTGCAGGTTTTCGCCCTGCTCGCCGGGCAGGTGCCGAGCCACCGCGTGGCGATGCTCGTAAACGAGCACAGCATCGATTTCGAGCCGCAGTAAGACTATCTGGACGAAGTGCGTTTGGGCGGCGGTGACGATGAGCTGATCACGGCGCTCAAGAGCGGCAAGGTGATCAAGCCCGCGACCGTTGATCCGGCTGCCCACGCGCGGCAAGCAGAGGTCCGCCGACGCGCCGCGCGAGGGACAGAATTCTTCCAGAACAAACAATATGCCGAGGCCGAAACGGAGTATCGAGCTGCGCTACGCCTGGACCCCAAGGATGCCGACCTGCACGCTGGCCTAGGCGTGGCGGTTGGGAAGAAAGGTGATTTGAACGGGGCACTTAAGGAGCTGCGCGAAGCACTGCGTCTGGACCCCAATAACGATCATGTGCTCGTCGAATTGGGCAATACGCTCGGGCTGGTGGGGGATTGGGACGGGGCGATCGCAGAATATCACCAGGCCTTGCGTCTCGACCCGAACAACGACAAGGCGCACGTCTTCCTCGGTGTGGCGCTTGCGACCAAGGGTGATGCGAACAGCGCAATCGCGGAGTGTCGTGCGGGCCTGCGCCTGAACCCCAACAGCGCCGATGCGCACATGGCCCTCGGCATAGTACTTGGGCTGAAGGGCGATTGGGATGGAGACATCGCCGAACAACAAGAGGCACTGCGCCTGAACCAGAACAGCCCCACTGAACACTTCTTACTTGGCTTGGCACGGGAGGCGAAAGGCGACCGGCAGGGAGCTCTCGGGGAATACCGCGCGGCCTACATGCTTGACCCCCAAAACGCGACCTATAAACAGAACTACGAGCGCCTGTTGCAGCAGATGAATAAATAACGAACACCCCGTGGCAAAGACCGGGGGTTCCGCTTTTCGCACCGCACCAATCGCAAAAGGATGTACGCGCGACCCGCGGGGTTTACAACCGCGAGGCATCGAAGGCCTCATGTGACAGACAATCGACAGAGAAGTTGGGGCCAGTAGAAGCCAATCCTGAGAGCGCAGGCCCCAAAGGGGGGAAGCAGATGGGCAATGCCCAAGAGACACCGGAAAGAGCAGATAACCGAGTGGAAATCTATCGACTAATGGTTGAGACCTGGAGATGGCAGATCGGTTCTAACTGGCAACGCACCGATTATTTTGCTGCTTTCCAGACAGCCCTGCTGTTGGCAGCGGGCAAGATTATTTTAGACTGGCATTTCAGGGCAGGTATCGTTACCTCGATCTTCGGGCTTGCTTTGAATATAGGCTGGGTTTTGAACGACATGAAAGCAGGTTCCTACATTAACTATTGGTGGGAGGCCGCAAAGAGGGCAGAGGCCGAGCTGCATTGGAAATTTATCACGGCATACGACAAAAACGCGCGGGACTGGGGCGTCCGGCGTGAGTGGCCAAAATATAACTATCTGATGTGGTACGTACGACTTCTCTTTACGGTGGCGTGGATAGTGGCACTCACCTCCTGCGTGACCGCTCTCGTACTGAAGTGTCATCGCTGAATGCGGACCCGCCTTGAAGGTCTGCGGCTTGTCCGCCCTTGAACCGCAGACCTCAAAGCCGGAGGTGTGGGCTGCGCTTGCTGCTCCCCCTTGCCTTGCGTCCCTCACTGGCGTATACAGTGAGGACGTCGGGTTGAAAAGCGTGCACGCCCTGCACATGTACTCTGATATCCGAAAGAGCGGATGTGCAAGACAAGCTGCTCACATGACGGAAAAAGACGACACGCCTCCCACTGATCCTTTTGAGTGTGCTCTCCTGCTCCCGTCGCGTATCAAGAATGCATCTCTCCTTCCAGTTGCGGCTGCCTTCAAGGAAAGCGTTGAGACCGTTGACTTCCTAAAGATCACTCCTCAGGCACTGCTGTCTCACGGGTATGCCGAAGCTGCGTCGTTCGAATTCTTTCGGAAGCTGGCGAAGACCGACGATATCAGGGTCAGCCCTGGTATCCACGATTCGACTTCCGCATTTGAGGACTGGTTCAGTCAGGTTCGCTGTCGTGTTGAATCTATCGCAGCGACTGAGGAAGCCCAAAAGGAGTTCCGCAAACATCTCTGGGAAACGGCGAACCGCCAGATTGCCACTCTTTTAAAGGATAAGCATGTGGCATCTGCACTGCGGTCCTTGACACTCGCTCGTGTTGTGCTCGGATGGACGGCGTTCGAGTGTTTGGCAATCGATGGTTGGGAGACGGCCCTGAATGAGAGCGCCGTTGGGTTAGGGCAACCAGCCTTCAAGCATGTCTCGATAGAGTCAGGTACTGACGAAGGCATAACCGCACGTCACGTGCCTGTAGGTCTCTTAGCAAAGCATGGCTTTGACCTTCGGAAAAAGCTAGGTACCGTCTTGCGAACGAAATTCGACTTCACTTCGGTTGCAGGTATCCGGCAAGCCTACAAGGCTGCATTTGGGGACCAAGATACATTAGCCCGCATCCTGGGTGACCAAAAACTCACGCACTTGGAGGGTGCCAGGCATCTTATAGTTCATCGCGGAGGTCTGGTCGACGAGGAGTTTGTCAGGAGAACGGATTCCACCTTTCCAATCGGCCAGGCAATACCACTGGATAATGAGGAAATCGCCTCTTTGCTTGATGCCATGATGACGGCGGGATGTAGATTGCTTACCTTTGTTGATGAGTGCCTTCGCACATCGCTCTCTAATGACCCGTAACTTCCCACCTTGCGCAACTCGCGGGCTGGCGCAGAGCGGTAGCTCTGCGCTTGTAGCTTCCCACCTTGCGCAACTCGATCACCAAGCGTAAGGCGTCGTTAACGGCTCTTTCACTGCGAAAGGCCTTGCGGACATCGGGGTCCAAGAGGACGAGATTTGTACCCGCGTGGTAGCGCTTCGCGTACTTGCCGCGTACCCCTCCCTTGAGCAACTGGCCGAGATCATATTCGGGGCGTAACTCGTCGTGCATCCTATTTTTGCGTGTCTTCATAGGCTCTTCTTTCTCTTCCGGTCAGGGTTCGAGCACTGATGATCCGAATCCGTTCACCGCGCTCGGCGTGAGCGACGATCAGCAACCGCCCCAAGTTCGACAACCCGACCGTGATGTAGCGATGTTCGCCGGAGCAGTTGGTAGCGCGGACCCCCGTTCTTGGGGTCCGCGGTTCTTCTTTAGGAAACGCCGCAGACCTCAGAGGCGGAGGTCTGCGCTACCGTGCTACCCCTCACACCTTGGCCCCGACGAGGCGGGGGCCCGCTCTCCCACCGGGAGGGGACGTAGGGGTAGGGCTTGCCCTACCCATTGGCTATGCGGAAATGGTGAGGGTACGGCAAGCCGTCCCCCTACGGTTCGCAACGCACGCCGCCGACACTGCTACCCGGCTATCATGCAGGCGGTAGAGTAGGAGAAGGAGCGATCCCGCAGAGCGGGACGACTTCCTCTCCCCTCGTCAAACCGGACGTGCGGATTTCCCGCATCCGGCTTTCACGCAAACTCTCGCTGCCGAGCAGTACGCCGGCCTCAGAGCCGGCTTAGCTTGGCGGCAAAGCCAGCAACCGCATGGCCGCGGTCCTGGACGAAATTCTGGGGGGCCGCTCGAATGCGGGCGCCGAAGAGGGAACCCATTAAAACGGTATCTCCCGCTCACTTGTCTCGCTTCCCGGCTCGTTGAATGGATTGTCGCTCTCCTCGGGGGGCTCCGCATCCTTCGAGGATTCAGCGACCTTTATGCTGTTTCCGTTCTTTGGTGGCCCAAGGAACCTCAGCGTGGTGACGACTACTTCTGTCACGTTGCGCTTCTGGCCTTCACGATTTTCGTAACTGCGCAGTTGGAGTCTCCCCTCAACGTAGACAAATTTCCCCTTGTTCACGAATTCGCCCGCGACCTCCGCCCATCGCTCCGCGTCCCAGGATTCGATACGCCTGACAAGTCTGCGCCGGCTCTTGGTTTTGGGCTTTCACCGACTTCGGCCTACCCACCTCGTGCGTTGCCATTGGTCCGTTCGGTGCTCGCGATGTGCTATAGTGCCTTCTTCCATAACCTTAACCTTCCTGCTCGAGGAATCGATGGTTCGCCACGACCGGCCGCGCCTCGCCAGTTACGCCATGCGGGTTGAGGAGTCGCAGGGCCGGCGTTACCCCGAGCCGCCGCATCCCTACCGCAACGACTACGAGCGCGACCGCGACCGCATCATTCACTCCCGCGCTTTCCGGCGCCTGGAGAATAAGACCCAGGTCTTCACCCGCCGGGTCTCCGACCATTTCCGCAACCGCCTGACGCACACGCTGGAGGTGGCGCAGATCAGCCGGACGGTGGCGCAGGCGCTGGGGCTGAACACGGACCTGGTGGAGGCTCTGGCGCTGGTGCACGACGTGGGCCATCCGCCTTTCGGGCACGCCGGCGAAACCGTCCTCGCCCAGATGATGCGGCGCCACCAGGATTCCTTCGACCATAACCTGCACGCGCTGCGCACCGTGGAGAAGTTCGAGCAGAAGTACGTGGAGTTCCCCGGCCTGAACCTCACCTTCGAGGTGCGGGAAGGCATCATCAAACACTCGCGGGATTATGATCCCGCGGTCCACCCGGAACTGCGCGAGTACCGTCTGGACGAGCTCCCGCCACTCGAGGCGCAACTGATCGACGTCGCCGACGAGCTCGCTTACAACTGCGCCGACCTCGACGATGGCATGGAGTCGAAGCTGCTCACCCTCGGCATAATCCGCGAAGGCCTGCCGCTCTTCGAGAGCCTCTATTGCCCCATCGACCGGAAATATCCGGCCGCGCTGGAAAAGCTGAAATTCAATGAGGCGCTCAAGCGCCTGCTCGACACCCTGGTAACGGACCTGATTGATGCCACGCGCCAGCGCCTGCGCAAACTGAAGGTGCGGGCGGTGGAACAGGTCCGCTGCCACTCCTCGCGCCTGGTGGGATTGGGTCTGCGCCATGCTCGCGAGAACCAGCAGTTCAAGGAATTCCTCCACCGCAACCTTTACTCCCACCAGAACGTGGACGCGGAACGGAAGAAGATCATCAAGTGCCTGGAGCGGCTGTTTGAATACTTCCTGGAGCATCCCCGCAGCCTGCCCGCCGCCTACTTCGCCAAGACCCAGCAGGAACCCGCCCACCGCGTCGTCTGCGACTACATCGCCGGGATGACCGACAACTACCTGCTCGAGCAACATCGCAAGCTACTGGGAGAGTGAAATTGATGGGGGTGTCGTTACCCTCGCGTGCGCGCCCTCAGGGCTCGGGGAGGGGTGGGGGACCGCCGGAAATCTTGTGCAGCAGGTCCGCGCGTTTCCTTTCTTGTAACTGGGCCACTTTCTGGCGCTCAAGCTGCGCCAGATCGCGCCGGCCCTGCGCCTGATAGGTTTGGGCAAGGTGGTAGTGAGCGTCGGCCTGCTCGGGGTCCAGTCGTATGGCTTCTTGAAGTGCCGCCACAGCCTGTTCGTACTTCTTTTGTTGGGCGTAGATAATGCCCAAATCGAGATGCGCAATGCGGATCTTGGAATCCAGTTCAAGAGCTTCCCGCATCAACTGCAAGGCGTTTTCCTCCCGCCCGCTCCGCAGCGCGATATCGCCCAAGTACGCTTTGGCCAGCGCCACTGATCCACGGAGCTGGATCTCGCGCTCAAACTCTACCCCCGCCACATCGAACTCCCGCTGCTTCCAATAGAGATAGCCAAGGCCGAAGTGTACGAAAGGCTGCGTGGGGGCCGCGGCGGCCGCGGCTTGAAATTCCTTAATGGCCTGAGTGGTTCGATCCAGTCCATCGCAAGCTTGGCCCATCAACATGTGGGCGGCAGCCGAATCGGGATAATGTTTCAGTAGGCTCTGGAAAGCTTGAAGCAGTTTCTCGTATTGCCCGCTCCACAGGTAGCTTTGGGCGAGCAGGTATTGCAACGTCGAATTGCCGGGCTCGGCTTCCACGAGTTTCTCGAATTCCCGGCTTGCCTGGGGAAAACTCCCCGCGCCGTAATAGGACATGGCCAACAAGCTTCGGGCTTGAGAGTTTTTCGGTTCTGCTGCCACCGCACGCGCGAATGGCTTGACGGCCTTGCCGAAATCCCCGTTCTTGAAGTAGGCCAAGCCCAGATTGACCAGCAGCGGGACGGATCGTGGTTCTAATTGCAAGGCTTGCTCGTAAGCTCTAGCTGCTTGGCCATACTTGCCCATGCGCGAATAAACCACGCCCAGATTATTGAGAACCTGCGGGGAACGGGGCGTGCGGTGGGCCAGGTCTTCGTAGAGGTTAGCAGCCTCCCGGTCGCGCCCCTGGGACTCAAGCTGCTGGGCGCGGCGCATGATTTCGCCGAATTCTTCCTGGCCAGCTATCGTGCAGGTAACCACAAAGAAAAAAACAGCAATTAGGAAGGCATAAGCCAAAGCGTGGGTTTCAACGCGCCACAGCGCACGTTCGATCAAATTCGACTTTCGAAATTTCACGGGCCAGCATTTTAACACGGGGGAACTTGGGCTCCACGCCCGCTCTGCGCCTTGCAAGACTTCCACTTAGCCGACGGATGTTCGGCAACTCTAGGCTTGCGCGTTCTGGCGAAAGTGCTTGGGAGGGCAACCCGCGGCGCGGCGAAAGACGCGGTTGAAGGTCTTGATGCTTCCAAAGCCGGCTCCTGCCGCCACGCGATGGGACGGCAGGTCAGTCTCAAGGAGCAGCCGTTTGGCCCGCTCCACGCGGCACTGTGTAATCTCCGAGCTGATCGATCGGCCAAGGGCCTTGAAGAACCGCCTTTCCAACGTTCGCCGAGACACACCTGCTTGTTCGACGACATTCGGGACGCCGATGGCGTGCCCGGCGTGATTCTTGATGAAGCGCAGAGCGCTTGTGACACAGGGGTCATCTTGCACAATGAGGTCACTTGATTGCCGGGTAACGACACAAACCGGCTCGACCTGCACAACATTTTCCCCGTCCAAGTGGCCGGACATCAGGTTGTCGAGGAGTTTGGCGGATTCGT
>Ga0315279_10004920_pt1 | contig 17686 bp, 14 predicted proteins | sample YL17G06_20_MG_FD_203694 | JGI IMG/M metagenome (GOLD analysis project Ga0315279, IMG submission 203694) | Sediment microbial communities from Yellowstone Lake, YNP, Wyoming, USA - YL17G06_20 | ecosystem: Environmental > Aquatic > Freshwater > Lake > Sediment | place: USA: Wyoming | collected... | reverse complement strand
GTTTTACTACCAAGGCAAATACACTGAATCCATTGAAGCTTTTTCAAAGCTCATTAAGACTTTCCCGACCAGCCGGTCTGTTCCTTATGCGGTTTACATGATTGGGCAATCCTATCTCCGGATGGGAAAACCTGACGAAGCCATTCAGCAGTTCAATCTCTATCTGAGGCAATATCCTAATGGAGACCGAGTGAACGAAACGGAGAAGGCCATCCAGATGGCAAGAGAGAAGGGGAAGCAAAAGATGAGTCCCCTGCAGGCTCGTTTGCCAGCATCTTCCCCATCGTTGGCCAAGAAGACCAAGAGAAGAATTTGTGCGCAGATCTTCTATTTGGATTCTGAAACCTTGGAGGATGTGGACAAACAACTTAAGGAACTGAAGAAAGCGGGCGTCAATACGCTGATCGTCAGAGTTTTTCAAACCAAAGGGGACCGCCTATTCAAGTTTGCCCATCCTCGGTGCGAGGAAGGTGTTTATTTCAAAACGGATTATGCCCCGGTGGTGGATGATGTTCTTGGTAGACTTGCAGACCTCAGTCACCGCAACGAACTTGACCTCTTCGCCTGGATGACGACCCGGTACTCCGACTTCAATTCGGACGGGAATGTTGAACACCGTGTTCACAGTTATAATTTTGAGACCAAGAGAGTCGAACCTGCCCGAGGATTGACGGTGTTTCATCCCGATGTCGTCACGCGCCTCGAAGGGATCTTTCGCGACCTCGGTCGTTACCCTATAGACGGAATTCTTTTTCAGGATGATCTCATTTTGAGGCACAATGAGGATTTCGGCCTCGAGGCCAACAAAGTCTTTTTGAAGGAATTCGGGTTTTCCCCTCATCCCGATCTCTTTTATGTCGATCCTTACAAATCCGAGTCAGGGAAATACTATGTGAGAGCCTACACCCATCAGTTCTGGGCGTGGGCGGATTGGAAGAATCGTTGGCTGATGAATGTGGCCCAACAGCTCATGATTGCAGCCCGTTCCTCCAACCCGAAACTGGAGTTCGGAATCAATCTCTACTACGAGACTGCCCTTAGCTCCACGAATTCACTCGCCTGGTTTTCCCAAACCCTCGGGAGGACACAAGAAAAGAATTTCGACTACTACGCGATCATGGCCTACCACCGCCAGACCATGCGAGAGCTTAATCTGGATTCCCAGAAAGCGATCGATCTAATGACGGAGGTGGCACAAAGGGCTATTCGTTCAGTGGGAGATCCGTCTCGGGTGATGATGAAGGTTCAGATTCTTGATTGGAAGAGTTATGAGCTTCTTCCCGCGAAGGAGATTGATGAAATTCTAACCAGTATCTTAAACCAGGGAAACCTCAGTCTCGCTTTTGTGCCTTACGTCGACCCATTTCCCTTGCAACAATTCAAGGGGAAGTGGAACGAGCCAAGCAAGGCGAATCACTCGCTGCATCCATAGGGGTTTCGCCTTCGACTTGCAAGTACCTCTTCTTATTACCAAGAGCAGAAAATAGTTTACATTCAAAACTATTTTCACCGCCCATTCGCCCCAGGAAGGCAGGGGCTCATTCGAGACCTGCCGCTAGGCAGGGAGCACACTGAGAGAAATGTTCTCATGGAGAGTCGGGCCTTCGCCGCGTCGTAGCGGCTTCTGCCGCGCAGGCGGGAGGTACCGATTCTCCATGAATTCCCTGGCCTTCGGCCAAGCCAATTTATTCGAGACAGAAGCTTTTTGTCTGTCCCGAGCAATTCTCGGGACAGACAAAAAAATCTTCTCTCCGTGACCTCTGTGTCTCTGTGGTGAATGCAAATAATTTTATGTTCCCCTTATTATCTGTCACTTGACCCAACTAGGATCAGCCAAATATTCCTCGGCTTGCCGAGCTAACCCCGTCTCGAGCATGTTCTTTGCCTCGTCCACCTGCTTCGCCGATTCATTGGCCTTGTCTTGGAGAACTTTCTTCTCAGCCTCAAGCTTTCGTAAATAACTATTGGGCTTAAATTTCGCGTCATCGATTTCCTTCTGCTTGGCCTGGACAGCAGCATTCGCCGTTTCGTAGTTCTTTTGGGCGTTCTGAAGCTTTTCCTTCCACATCTTCGCCTGAGCCTTCCACCAGTCTTCGCCGCGACCCAGGACATCTTTCCGTCCTGAAGAAGGCTCGGTTGCTTTTACCGATGGAGGTCCGGTCGGCACGGCCTGCGGTTGCGCCCGGGGGGCAGACGGCGGAGGCTCCGCTGGGATTTTTTCCGTCTTAATTTGTTCCCGATACTTTTCTGGAATCAGACTCGAATCATCGGTAAAATGAATACTTCCTTTTTCGTCCACCCATCGGTAGATCGCCTGAGCTGAGACAAGCGATGAGGCAAGGACGATTCCAATTAGAAAAAAAAGACTTGCGCGTTTCATCATGGTTCCCCCTTGTGAACAAAGCTCGGAGTTTAGGGTTTGGAGCCTAAATGAATGTCTCCGAACTCTGAACTCGCCTTCTCGAACTTACTTAATGCGCTTCCGCCCAATTCCTTCCTGAGTAAACCGATACCTTCAGCGGAACAGAGAGGGGCATCACGGCCTCCATCTCTTGCTGGATCAACGGACACACTTTCTCAGTTTCCCCCTCTAGAATCTCGAAAACCAATTCATCATGGACCTGCATAATCATCTTCGCAGAAAGCGCTTGGTCTTCGATCCGATGTTGAATCCGAATCATCGCCAATTTAATGATATCTGCTGCGGTTCCTTGAAGCGGCGTGTTCACTGCCATCCTCTCCGTGGCCTGCCGAACCGGTATGGACGGAGAGTGGATGTCCGGGAGATAGCGGCGTCGATGGAGAAGCGTGCTGACGTATCCTTTCTCTCTTGCTTCCTCCAGACTCTTGTCGATATATGCCTTAACACCCGTGTACTTCCTAAAATAGTCCTCGATATAGGCCTGAGCGACCTTCGGTTCCACTCCCAACTGCTGTGAGAGACCATAGGAACTCATTCCGTAGAGGATACCGAAATTGATGACTTTTGCCTCTCTTCGCATGGCGGGAGTGACCTTGTCCATAGGAACGCCAAGGAGGCCACTGGCAGTTCTGGCATGAATGTCTTCATCTTCTCGAAAGGCCTGGACTAAGACCTCATCCTGCGAAACATGGGCAAGGATTCTCAGTTCGATCTGAGAATAGTCTGCAGAAATGATCCTCCACCCCTCTTCCGGAACAAAGGATTGTCGAATTCGATTCCCTTCCTCTGTCCGAATAGGAATATTCTGAAGGTTGGGATCACTCGATGAAAGGCGACCCGTGGCGGTCACCGTCTGATTGTAGGATGTGTGTATCCGTCCGGTCTTCGGGTGGATCAGTTTGGGAAGGGCATCAATGTACGTGGATTTGAGCTTGGTCAAGCTGCGATAGCTGAGGATCTCCAGAGGGAGGTCGTGCTGAAGAGACAGTTTGGTCAAGACATCCACATCAGTGGAATAGCCGGTCTTCGTCTTCCTGACGACGGGAAGTCTCAGCTTTTCAAAGAGGATTTTCCCGAGCTGTTGGGAGGAGTTGATATTAAACATTTCTCCGGCAAGATGATAAATGCGTTCCATCTTCTGTTGAAGCTGACCCTCCACCTCCTTTGAAAAATCGCGGAGAAGATCCACATCAATCTTGACCCCGTTCATCTCCATCTTGGCCAGGACGGTCACCAATGGAATCTCCACCTGTTCATAGAGGTGTTGAAACCCGCCTTCTGCAATCTTCGGAAGAAGCAGATGGGAAAGCTGAAGGGTCACATCGGCATCTCCGCAGCTGTAGTCCCGGGCCCGGTCAAGCTCAACCTGATCAAAAGTCAGGGCCTTTCCGCCGGTCCCCACGACCTCTTTGTAGTCTGTCACCGTTCGATCAAGGTAGTCCCGGGAGATTTCACCCAGATTGTGATTATGCTTGGTGGGGTTCAAGAGGTAGGAAGCAACCATGGTGTCGCAATGAATTCCCCGAAGCTCAATGCCATAACGTTTGAGGATGATCCATTCGTACTTAATATTCTGGCCAACCTTCTTGATCATGGGGTTCTCGAGCACTGGCTTCAATTGTTCGAGCACCCAGGAAAGGGAAAGCTGCTCAGGGGCTTTTTCGGGTTGATGCCCCACAGGAACGTAGTAGGCCTGATGGGGTGCACAGGCGAGGCTGATGCCCACCAGGTCCGCCCACATGGGATAAGGTGAGGTGGTTTCTAGATCAATGGAGAATAGGCCAACCCTGCTGAGCTCTTCCAGCAATGTGGAGAATTCCCTTTGTTCTGTGATGAGGCGGTAGTCCTCTTCGTGAGCTTTCTTGTCCTCCGGAAGATCCTTTAGAAGCTTGTTGAACTCCAGTGCTTTGAAGATCTCTCTGAGACTCTGAAGGTCGGCGGATGGAAGGACAAAGTTTTCTAACTCGGCCGTGACGGGCACGTCGGTGCGAATGGTTGCGAGCTCCCGGCTGAGCTTCGCCACCTCTGCGTGGGTCACGAGTTTCTCGCGCAACTTTATCTGGGGAACTTGATCTACATGGGCCAGGAGATTGTCTATGGATCCGAAGGTCTTGATGAGAGTCATCGCCGTCTTTTCCCCGATCCCTGGAATCCCGGGGATATTGTCAATGGCGTCTCCGGCAAGACCCATGATCTCGACGACCTGCTCGGGTTTCACACCAAAGCGGTCCATGACCTCGTCCACACCAAACTTTTTCTCCTTCATGGTATCGTAGACCAAGACCCGATCACTCACGAGTTGAAGGATGTCCTTGTCTCCCGTGATGATGACGACATTCGCCTTGGATTCGACCGCCCTGGCCACCGTTCCAATCAAGTCATCCGCCTCAAACCCCTCCACCTCCAGCGTCGAAATCCGGTATCCCTCGACGATCTTTTTGATATAGGGGATCTGGAGGCTCAGACTCTCCGGCATGGGAGGTCGGTTGGCTTTATATTCCTTGTAGACTTGGCTCCGAAAGGTTGGAACGCGTGAATCGAAGGCGATGGCGATGTAATCCGGTTGATGATCCTTCAGAACCTTCAGGAGCATCTGGGTGAAACCGTAGATGGCGTTCGTGGGAAGGCCTTGGGAATTTGAGAGATGGCCGATGGCATAGAAGGCGCGATAGATATAAGAGGAACCATCGATCAGAAAGAGTCTGGGGCGATTGGACATCACTGCCTCTCGGAATGGAGGAAGCTCAACGGATATGGGCGTAGACTCGGTTTCCACCCGAATGTTTGGCTGCGTAGAGTGAATCGTCCGCTAACCTAACGAATTCTCTTAGATTGTAATCGGGATAGAATTCCGTCACGCCGATGCTGACCGAGATGTCCCGAAATCCGGCCTGTTCGATGGAGATTCGAAGACGTTCTGCAATCGGCATGGCTTGATCGAGTGTCGCGCCCACGAGGAGCACAGCAAACTCATCTCCGCCGTAGCGATAGCCAGAGTCGACATGGCTTCGGATCAGACGGTCCACAACTTCTCCAACCTTCTTCAGGACTTTGTCCCCTTCCAGATGGCCGTAGAGATCGTTGTATCTTTTAAAATTATCCATATCGAACATCAGCAGAGATAGGGCAGTCCTCTGCCGTTTCAAACGGGCAATTTCGAGTTCCAACGTTTTATAGAAGTGACGATAATTATACAACCCGGTCAAATCATCTGTGATCGAGAGCCTCTGGACCTCTTCTTCCAGTCTCCCTTTCTCTTTCAAGGTTTGATACTTCACGAGGCATTGATTCACCAAATGGACCAGGTGTTCATTTTCAAAGGGTTTCTTGATGAAGTCAGAAGCTCCCTCCTTGAGGGCACTGATCGCATTGTCCACCGTAGCAAAGGCAGTGAGCATGATGACGGAGACGATGGAGTCGACCTTCCGAATCCTTCTCAAGGCCTCGTTCCCGTCGATCCCTGGAAGGGTGATGTCCAAGAGGACGATCTCCGGTTTCTCCTGTTCCACCTTCTTGACCCCCTCCTCGCCCGTCGAGGTCGTGAGCACTTCATACCCTTCGAAGACCAGGAGTTTCTTGATGATCTCTACCGTGTCAGGCGCATCATCAACGATGAGCACTTTGCCCTTAGATAATTTCTGCTGTGGGTTCTCTTCCATCTCCGCTCTCTCAAAGGGAACGCTTCATGATCATCAAGGGTTGGCCGGCATGTGCCCCGTCCCGCCTTCGCGGGAAGGGCGGGGTCCCTGCCTGCCGGCAGGCAGGAAGGGGCACAATATAAAAGGAAATCACCTTACCGGGAAGCCCCGCCCGTTAGGGTGGGAAGCTTCACGGCCATCGTGGAACGTCCAAAAACTAAGACTCGGAAACCTTTCCTTTCGTAACTGTTCAGCCAAGTCAACGCAAAGATCATGCCACGGAACAGAGCAGGCCAGTTCGGAAAGGCTTCGAGGCGCACCTTGACTCAGGCCACAGGAAGCGTGAAATAAAAACTTGCCCCCTTTCCCAGTTGGGACTTCACCCAGATCCTGCCCCCGTGTTCCTCGACCAGTGCCTTGGCGATCGCCAGTCCCAGACCTGTTCCCCCATGTTTACCGCCCTCGACCTGATAGAAGTCTACAAAGATCTTTTCGCTCTGATCTTCAGAAATGCCAATGCCCGTATCATGAACCTCGTGGAGGATAAATTTATCTTTCTGGCTAGCCATGATCGTGATGTGCCCCCCCTCGGAGGTAAACTTAAAGGCATTTGTGAGAAGATTCATGAAGATGTCGTGCAAGCCATTTCGATCCGCATAGACACGGAGGTGATCGGGAATATGGATCTCGATCGAGAGATGTTTGTCCACCGGTTTGATTTCGTTAATGTATCCCTTGACCACTTCAGAAAGGAAGATGGGTTCCCGTAAAATGGAGAGTCGGCCGGATTTGATCCGGGCCAGGTCGAGCATCTGATCCATGGCCCCCTGGATCCGATTGGTATTTCTCTGAATGGTCGTCAGGTAGAGCTTGAGCTCTTCGGGAACCTTTCCCGCTTTCTCGGAGAGGATAAAGTCAATATTCGACTTGATCGCGGTGAGAGGAGTTTTCAGTTCATGAGAGGTCATTCCGATGAACTTCAGTTTGGTTTCGTCCATCTCCTTGAGCTCGCGGTTCGCTTTCTCCAACTCCCTCTTGGCAGCCTCAAGATTCTCGATCATGCGCAGCGTTCCCATCCGTGATTGGTTCAACTCATTGATGTTCTCTTCCAGTTGCCGGGTACGCTCTTCCACTTTCTTCTCGAGAGTGTCTCTCGATTCCTTGAGCTGGAGAGTCATGTGGTTGAAGGCTTTAGCGAGGTCTCCGATTTCGTCTCTCGACTGAATATCGACCGTCATAGCCAACTCTCCCTCGCCAACCTTCTCGGCTGCTCCCGCAAGCTTCTCGATGGGGCGGAGGAGAATGCGCGTAAACATGAGAGTGAGAAAAATCCCCAAGGCAATCACCCCGATGGCCAGGAGAAGGACATCTCTTCTCAGTCCATTGATCTCGCTCCCCAGCTTACCCAGGGAGAGGCCGATGTGAAGAGCTCCAATGACCTGACCCTCCTTCGACACAATGGGATGAATAGTTTCATGAATCAAATCGGTGTCCGCGAACTCTCCCTCCCTGACGGCGTGGGCCATTTGCTCTCCCGACCGGTTTCGAAACGAGCATTGGATGACCATCTCGTCCTTCACGATGATCTCGACCATGCGTTGGAGAAGGGCTCGATCAGGCTCATTCATGCTCGATTGGGTGAAGAGATCGAAAGAGTTGGCGATCAACCTTCCATGATCGTCCAACTGACTCTGGAGGAGGGTCATCGCTTTCCCTATGACAAACCACCCAAAGATCAACGTGGTGATCAAGACCAGGACCGACATGGCCAAAATGAATTTAAAGGTCAGACTGATTCGCGAACGCAAGAAAGACTTAAACGGGTTCATAGATGCAGTAAGGTTCCTCCGCCATGTAGTCTCCTGAGGTTTCGTACGCTCGAGCGCGGCACCCCCCACAAACCTTTCTGAACTCACATCGACCGCATTTTCCTCGATAGCGATCCGTATTGCGAAGATTTTCAAAAATCTCTGACTGAGCCCAGATCTGATCAAAAGGTCTCTCCCTCACATTTCCACAATTCAGTTCGAGGTAGCCGCAGGGTTGGACCTGACCCACGTGGGAGATGAAGCAAAAGGAAATACCCCCCAGACACCCTCGGGTCATAGCATCGAGCCCATACTCTTTGGGGGTTATTTTTTTTCCCTCCTGTTTGGCCCGCTGCCGAAGGATGCGGTAGTAGTGAGGCGCACAGGTGGCCTTGAGCTGGAGAGGGACTCGATCTCTCTGCTCATAAAACCAGTGAAGTGTCTTTTCATAATCGAGGGCAGAGATCTCCTGGTTTTGGAGTTCTTTTCCACGGCCCGTGGGAACGAGGAGAAAGAGATGATGGGCCACGGCACCGAGACGGACGGTAAGACGTAGCATGTCGGGAACAACGTGGAGGTTGACCCGGGTAACGGTGGTATTGATCTGAAATTCCATTCCTCCCCTTCTCAGAAGCTCAATCCCTCGAAGCGACCTTTCAAAACACCCTTTCACGTTGCGAAAGGCATCGTGGGTTTCTGCATCAGGACCGTCGAGGCTGATACTTACCCTCTGAATTCCCGAGTCCTTCATTTCTTGAACGATCTCTTCCGTAAACAACGTCCCGTTTGTGGCCATGACGACGCGGAATCCCTTCTGTGTTCCATGCCGGGCCAGATCGAAGATGTCAGACCGGAGGAGCGGTTCTCCTCCCGTCAGAATGATAACGGGCTTGCTGAAGGAGGCGATCTCGTCCATAACCCTTAGCACTTCTTGTGCCGAGAGCTCCCCTGGATAAGGACCCCGCTCGGCCGATGCCCGGCAGTGACTGCAGGCGAGATTGCAACTCCGGGTCAACTCCCACGCGATCATCCGGAGTTCTGGAATTGGAGGTGGAGAGATGTTCGCGTTTGAATTCTTATCTTCTGTCTTGTCCACTCCGCTGATCCATCAGATCAAAAATGGCCATATGCAAATGGATATTTTTCATCGACCTACTAGTTTGCGTGCTGCTTCTTTCGCGAAGTACGTCAGAATGAGGTCTGCCCCAGCCCTCTTGATGGCGATCAGCGATTCCATCATCACCTGTTCTCCATCTATCCATCCAAGCTGAGACGCTGCTTTCACCATGGCAAATTCCCCACTCACATTGTAAGCCGCCACCGGGATATTGAAGGCCTGCTTTACCCGATAGATCACATCGAGGTAAGGAAGCGCAGGTTTCACCATCACGATGTCAGCTCCCTCTTCGATGTCGAGGCGAACCTCTCGCAACGCCTCCTCCGCATTGGCCGGATCCATCTGGTACGATTTCCGATCACCGAACTGGGGCTTTGATTCCGCGGCCTCCCGGAAAGGCCCGTAGAAGCTCGACGCATATTTGGCCGCATAGGCCAGGATGGGGATATCCTGAAATCGATTCTCGTCGAGAATCTTCCGAATGGCTCCTACGCGACCATCCATCATATCTGACGGAGCCACCATATCCGCTCCTGCCTCCACATGGGAAAGGGCCTGCCGTGCAAGAAGCTCCAGTGTCTCGTCGTTCACCACGCCTCCATTCCTAACAACTCCGCAGTGTCCATGGCTCGTGTACTCGCACAGGCAGACATCCGTCATGAGCGTGATTCCATCGACCCCGTCCTTAAGTGATTTAAGGGCTCTCTGAATGATCCCGTTCTCTGAATAGCCTTCCGATCCTAATTCGTCTTTTTTCTCGGGGATACCAAAGAGGATGACGCCAAGAATTCCCAGAGACTTTGCCTCCTTCACCTCTTTGATCAATTCGTCGATGGAAAGCTGGAAGTTTCCTGGCATCGAAGAAATGGGCCGTCTGACGCCCTTTCCTGGGCAGACGAAGAGGGGAAGAATCATGTCATCCGGCCTGAGATGGGTCTCCCGGATCATCTCCCGGAACCTCTCATCCTTTCTCAACCTCCTCGGTCTGTACGATGGGAACTTCATTGGGATCCTCCGAAGAAAGAAAACAGAGTTGAGTTCAAACCCAAAATTTGCTCATTATTTACAATATTTTAAGCTATTTGTCTACAAAGGGAATGAAGCCCCCCGCCCCTGCCTACCGGCAGGCAAGCACAGGACGGGGCTTCCGGGAAATGTAGATTTGATGATAGGGTCGGCTTTCCTCCCCGCCTATAAGGCGGGGCATCAAGCCGACTTGCCCGCAAGAGGGGATTTCCGTATCGACGGGCTATTCGGGGGGTTTACCCTCCTACGCAGAAAGCCACGCCTGCGTGCCGTAACGCCTGTCTGCCGACAGGCAGGCACTTCGGAGTGCAGGCACGGCCTCTCAGATTGTGGATGAATGCGGAGAGGGTGCCCTTCGAAGCTCTGAAGGAGCGTATAGGGTATGCTTCGGAGGGTTCCGCCTGCCTACGCGAAGCCCCGCCTCCAGAAGCCTTGCGGAGGGCAGGCGCTTCGGTGAAGGCAGGCCCTCTGAAGCATGTGGAGGAGCCACAAGCTTTAGTCCGTGGTGCTCCACTTCTCGTTGCTCAAGCTTTCTAGGATTCCTCTGAGGTAACCTAGGCTCCCGCTGGCGACCGTCTGGGGGTCAGGCTCGAACTGGGAGACCTCGACTGAAACGTAACCCCGGTAATTATTCTCCATCAAGGTTTTCAGGATGGGTAAGAATTTGGTTTTACCAAATCCTGGACCCATGCCATTTGCGTCATTGACGTGAATGTGACGAAGATGGCCAGACGTGACCGCGCGAACAAGCGCTTCTAAGACTTTTTTCTCCTCCGCGCAGGCATTTCGGCAGTCGAACATCATCTTGAAGCAAGGGTGGTTCACCTCCTTCACCAGGCGAAGCGCTTCATCGACGGTGTTCACAAAGTTAGTATTTTTCTTCAACAGGGGTTCAATGCAATAGATCACCTTTCTCTTCTGAGCCAGTTTCAGACAGACCTTGAACGTCTCTTTGGCGTAATCCCAAGAGTCTACGAATTTCCATCCCTCCTTCACCGTTCTCTGATGAGGTGAACCGTGAAGAAGCAACTTACCTCCAATATCGGCACAAAAATGGATCAGAGCCTCGATATATTCCTGTGTCTGAATCCGGATGATCTCATCTGGATGATTGATGTAAAGGCCTTCGGGTTTGGCCAACAGCCAATGAAGCCCAACGATCTCTATTCCGTTCGCCTCTGCCGCTTGTCGTATCTCCCTTCGCTTCTTGGGAGAAAGACCCAATACCGACTCCGCCAGGGTATAAGGAGCGATCTCAACCCCGTCATAACCAAGCTGGGCCACATATCGGAAGACTCTATCAACGGGCCATCCCTGGAAAAGTTCATTACAGATAGCGATCTTCATCTGACCGGCACGTGCCCCGCTAGCCCCACCCTTTAGGGTGGGTTCAAGGGGCACCCTATCAAAGAAAGGTCCCTTTCCGGGAAGCCCCCCCCTTCATGGCGGGGAGCTTCATTTCAAAACCATCCGAAAACAATAGATATTTTTATAATACGCGACCGAAAAGAATTGTCAAGCAAATTCCGTGCCTTCGAAAGGTAACCATTCAGAAGGTGTGAAAAAATTAGCCTCCATTGTCCTTGGCCCTTTCAGGATGGCTCTCTTCAAGAGAACCATCCCTGCGGGCCTGGACTTATTTTTGTCGGGATTTTGATTTTTTCACACTTTCTCAGTCATCGGTGAAAAAGTGACAGGCGAGCGGGCCAGTGCGGTGTTCGGAGCAACCCTGCGGCGGCACCTTCACCTGTCTAACTGCAGAAACAAATTGCTTTGGAAGCGATCTCGCAGCTCCGCAAGCACGGTTACCTATTCCTCTGGAGACCCGCCGTGCAGGGGTGCGGAGAAGATCACACTGGTCGGGTCGCCACCCATGACGGAATGCTTACATTCTAAGCATTTATCCCCGCGATCGAGGGCCGCCGGAGGCCAAGTGAAGAAACCGCAGAGCTGGCTGAGGCTTAGCCAATTTGACGTCATACATATCATTCCGAGTTGGGCCGGTTGGGAGGATTGACTAATAGACCTGTTTCTTGAATTATTAAGGGTAAGGAGGTGGGGTTATGAAGACATCGAAAGGATCGAAACCGAAAAAAGTCAATTTTGTTCTGGGGGCCCCTCATGCAAGTCATGTCTCCCTTGCAGGAGAGTTCAACGGTTGGAATACGACAACCCATCCAATGAAGAAGGATAAGTCCGGAGTTTGGACGATTTCTCTCAATCTTCTGCCTGGGGCCTATCAGTACCGATTCTTCGTAGATGGTGGGTGGCAGGGCGACCCTGAGAGCAAAGAATGCGTGCCCAATCCCTTTGGGTCTCACAATTGTGTGAGAAGGGTTGAATAGCGCCCCTTCCCATCTAAGGTCTCGACCAAGAATTCCTGTCTCCTTCAGCGGAACTCTCTGCAGGCTGATCCCAGACGTCTGGGCCCGGGGTCTTTTCTGGGCAATGCCTCACTGGAAGGTGGCGAAATCCAGCGATCCGCCTAGCCTGCCGGCCACAGGCATACCCGTCGGATCGCTAGGGGATGCACGGAAGAGCGAGGCATTAGTTCTCTGACTCGATTTACCTCGAAAGCAAGTCGGCTGGATGCCCCGCCTGATGCCTGTCCCGTCTTGACGGGAGGCGGAAAGCTTCACAATAGAAGCAGAAATTGTGTTAGAATGGGCTTGTCCATTCTCCTAGGGTATGAGGAGGTCAACCCATGAAATCACTCAAGTGGCCTGGTATCTTTTTCTTGAGTTTCCTCCTTCTTCATTGTGCCTCCGGAGGGACGCGCCATCTGGCCATCCGCTATCAAACCACGAATCCCTTTCCCGCGCTTCAACAGAAGATCGGGACAAACCTGGCAGTAGCTCCATTTAAGGACCAGAGACATGATACCCTATATTTGGGTCTCCATGAGCCATTCGCAGGCTCTTACACCTATTTCAAGAGTGACCCTTCCCCTCTTGAGAAGGCTATCCGCGACTCTCTTCTCCGCGTTCTTCCTCCTTATGGAGTGAAAGTCGTTTCGGTTCCAAGCTGGGATGGGAGCCCAGAGTCCCTGACATCTCTGGAAACCGATTCCATTTTGTTCATCGAGATAAAGAAATTCTGGATCGAGGGACATGCCTCACTGACGGGGACGAAAGTTCAGAGTTCAGCTCGCATTGCCTTTCATTTAGGTGTGAAAAAGGAAGGAAAGGTCTTTACCCGCAACGTCGAACTTGAACGCGAAATGACGTTGGCCCGATTCACTGCAGAGAATGCCGAGGAAATGATGAACCAGGTGCTGTCTGATATTCTCGACTCTTATCTTTCCAATCCCTATTAACCGGCAAGATCAACTGAAGCCACAAAAGGAGAGCAGGCCATGCAGATCTTTTTTATCATTGCCTTTATTTTGGCCATTGGAATAGCCATATTTGCGATTCAGAATTCCGATGCGGACATGGTCGTCATGCGATTCCTAATCTGGGATTATAAGACGTCTCTTGTCTATACGCTCCTCGGGGGCATCGGGTTGGGAATTCTTCTGACGATCCTCTGTTGGATCCCGAGAGCCATCAAAACATCCCTGCACATGAGAAGGCTGAAACGACAAATCAGTCAATTAACCGTCACCCAGGCCCCTTCCCCACCCCCTGTCCAGGAAGAAAAAAAAGTCTAGAGTGGGTGGGGAGTTCCAGATTGATCCATCCCTTGGCATGGTCCAAGGGAACCAGGTTCGTGATTGGAGAACAAGTGATGATGAAGGGTCGGAGTGACGAAATCCTAAGGGTTCCCTCTACGGAGGAAGTAGAGCGGTTGATTGCTGGCGAGCATAGTGATCCCCACCGGATCTTGGGGGTCCATCCCCTCGAGGGTCCTGACAAATCCTTGGTCGTTATTCGGGCCTTTCATCCTGATGCCAAAACTGCTGAGGTCCTTCTTGACGATGGCCAGAGCGTATTCATGACGTCCATTCATAAGGGAGGTCTCTTCGCAACGGCCATTTCTGGAAAGTCACTTCCTTTTCCGTATCGGATTCGGTTTCGTTTCTCCGACGGCAATGCCTGGGAATACGCCGATCCTTACCGCTTCCTGCCCTCCCTCGGTGAGATGGACATTCACCTCATCTCGGAAGGAACCCACCAGCGACTCTATGAGTTCCTGGGGGCTCACCTAAGAACCCTGGATGGAATCTCAGGAACCTCTTTTGCCGTTTGGGCTCCCAACGCTCGAAGGGTAAGCGTGATCGGATCTTTCAATCGGTGGGATGGTCGGACCTTTCCGATGAGAGTCTTAGGCTCTTCAGGAATCTGGGAGCTCTTCGTTCCAGGGGTTGAAGAGGGCGCTCTCTATCGATTTGAGATCAAGACCGCAGATGGACTCCTGAGGATTAAGACCGACCCCTATGCCTTTGGGATGGAACTCCGGCCCGGAACCGCATCCGTCGTGCGAGACCTGAACCGGTATGAATGGCGTGATGAGGCATGGATGAGATCTCGTACCGATCGCAACCCTCGCGAAGAACCCATGGCCATTTATGAAGTCCATCTGGGGTCCTGGAAACGAGTGCCGGAAGAAGGGAATCGCTGGCTCACCTATCGGGAGTTGGCTCCTCAATTAGTGGCGCACGTCAAGAAGTTTGGATTTACCCATATTGAGCTTCTTCCGGTAGCCGAACATCCTTTCGATGGTTCCTGGGGATATCAAGTGTCTGGATACTTTGCACCGACCAGCCGCTACGGAACTCCGGATGACTTTCGGTTCCTCGTCGATACCTGCCATCAGCATGGGATCGGTGTGATCATAGATTGGGTTCCTTCCCATTTCCCGAAAGATGATTTCAGTCTTCGACTGTTCAATGGAACAGCCTTGTACGAACATTTGGATCCGCGGGAAGGAGAACATCCCGATTGGGGAACCCTGATCTTCAACTATGGCCGAAACGAGGTGAGAAACTTCCTCATGGCCAACGCTCTGTTCTGGCTCGATCAATATCATATCGATGCGCTTCGCGTCGATGCCGTGGCCTCGATGCTATATCGCGATTACAGTCGGAAAGAAGGAGAATGGATTCCCAATCGATACGGCGGACGTGAAAATTTGGAGGCCATCGACTTTATTCGTTGGCTCAATGAAACCCTCTATCGGCTCTTTCCAGGGTGTCTCACGATTGCCGAGGAGTCAACGGATTGGGGGGGCGTGAGTCATCCCACCTATCTTGGCGGACTCGGTTTTGGCTTCAAATGGAACATGGGCTGGATGCATGATACCCTGCTCTATTTCGGTAAGGATACGATTCACCGAAGCTACCATCACAACAATCTCACCTTCTCCATGCTCTATGAATACACCGAGAACTTCATCATGCCTTTGTCCCATGACGAAGTCGTTCATGGCAAAGGATCGCTCTTGCGGAAGATGCCGGGTGATGAATGGCAGAAATTCGCCAACCTCCGTCTTCTGCTTGCCTACCTGTACACTCATCCGGGGAAGAAACTCCTCTTCATGGGAACGGAGTTGGCTTCTTACGATGAGTGGTACCATGACGCCAGCCTCGACTGGCACCTCGAAGCCGATCCCATGCGGCAGGCCTTTCAGCGTTTCCTCATCGATCTCGGGACACTGTATAGAGAAAAACCTGAACTTTGGCAATGGGATCATGAACCCAAGGGGTTCTCATGGATCGACTGCAATGACTGGCAAGGCTCGATCTTCTCCTATATCCGTTACGCCCCGGACCGACACCTTGTCTGTGTCCTCAACGCGACTCCCGTGCCTCGGCATGGCTATCGCATCGGTGTTCCCGGAACCGGACATTACCGTGAGGTGATCAACAGCGACTCCTATCATTTCGGTGGAAGTAACATGGGGAACGGTGGTCTGATCGATGTGGAGTCCATTCCCTTTCACCGGTTTCCCCAGTCGATCTCCTTAACCTTGCCGCCACTGGCGTGCCTCATTCTGGAGCCCCAGGAGTGAAGCTCTCCGCCCCTGTCTGCCGACAGGAAGGCACAGGGCGGGGCTTCCGGGAAATGAAGAATATGATTAGAGGGTCGGCTTTCCTCCCCGCCAAGAAGGCGGGGCATCCAGCCGACTTGCCCGTGAGCACCTCCCAGATTGCCTGGCCTTTGGACCTGTAAGGCACTCGAAATGGCAAAAAGCTCAAAACGACCACCCTGGAAGAAGAATATCTCAGAGAAGGTCCATCTCTTCTGGCTAGCCTTAAAGAAGTTTGACAGTGATCGCGGATTCTATCATTCCTCCGCCATCGCCTTCAACCTCCTCATCTGCTTCGTGCCGTTCCTTCTCTTGTTGCTTTCCCTCGTAGGAACCTATCTCTACAGTTCTCGAGAGGTCCTGAGCCACATCCGTCAATACCTCGAGACCGTTGCTCCTTCGTTGGATCCGAAAATCACGAGAAACATTTTACAGATCACTCAAACGCGCAAGATTGTCGGGATCCTGGGAATGGGAGGACTCCTCTGGACCTCCACCTGGGTCTTCGGTTCTTTAAGAATAGCGCTGAATGTGATTTTTCAGATGGAAGAAGGACGGGGAATTGTAAAAGGAAAGGCGATTGATCTCCTCATGATCTTCTTGGCAGGGATCGCCCTCCTCATGAGCATGACCCTCACCTCGGCGGTTACCTTCTTACAGAGTTATCGGCTTCCGGGGGCCATTAGCCTGGCCCCTTTTGTTCAGTGGATTCTGAAGTACCCGATTCCCTTTTTCTTCACATTTTGGATTTTCTTCTGGGTTTACGAAATCATTCCGCGCAAGAAAATCAAGATAGGACCGGCCCTCAAAGCCGCCCTCTTTTCCAGTCTCCTATGGGAAGTCGCCAAACAGCTTTTCGGGTGGTATGTCCGGCATGTGGGGAGGTTCTCTGTGGTTTATGGCTCTCTGGGTACGATAACGATTCTTTTCCTCTGGATTTACTACTCCTCAGCCATTCTTCTCCTCGGAGGAGAAATAGCCGTATTACTCGAAGCCAAAGGTGATGCGGCCCCCTCAAAAAGCAACAGGAGGAACAAGATTGTTTTTTAGCAGGCGTGCAATCTGACCGGCAAGTGCCCCTTGACCCCGCCCTTTAGGGCGTGGAGCTTCACTTGTCCAAAGGATGACCGCCATCTAGTGAAGCTCCCCGATCACAGGGCGGGGTTTCCGGGAAATGTAGTTATGATTACAGGGTCGGCTTTCCTCCCCGCCTTGCCCGTGAGAGGGTCAGCCTTAACCTATGCAGCCGTATCGCAAGGGTCGCAAAAGATCTATCAAAAAAACAGAAAAAAATGGGAGAACAAGAATCATGACTAAGTTGAATGAGGATGTCTCTATTGTCCTGTGCGGTGAAGCAGGCCAGGGGATCCAAACGGTCGAACATATCCTCACCCGGACGCTGAAGCTCTCAGGGTACCACGTCTTTTCAACTCAAGAGGTCATGTCGCGGATACGAGGGGGAAGCAATTCGACACTCATCAGAGTGTCCTCAAGGAGGGTTGCCTCATTCGTGGACCAAATTGATCTCTTTATTCCCTTCAGCCCCGGTGCAGTGAAGCATGTCGGCCATCGGATTTCTCCTGAGACGATCCTGTTGGGCCAGAGGAAGATTTACGGGAACGAATATCAAGGGACCCGGGCCATCGAGATTCCTCTTTCTGAGATAGCTTCTCAGGTAGGCGGACCGATCTATTTGAATATCGCG
>Ga0315279_10004919_pt1 | contig 17693 bp, 8 predicted proteins | sample YL17G06_20_MG_FD_203694 | JGI IMG/M metagenome (GOLD analysis project Ga0315279, IMG submission 203694) | Sediment microbial communities from Yellowstone Lake, YNP, Wyoming, USA - YL17G06_20 | ecosystem: Environmental > Aquatic > Freshwater > Lake > Sediment | place: USA: Wyoming | collected... | reverse complement strand
TTGATTGTGCGGGGTGGCTATCGCCTGTGGCCGAAAGGAGCTGCGCATGGCCAGACTGCGGGATATGGCGCTTGGTTCCGCAGCCACAGGGACACGGTTAAGTTGGTGTGCCGTTCGGGAAAACAGGCCAGTTGGATGAAAGCTATGCAGTTGCAGCCAGGTTCCATAGTAAGTTGCCGGAATCGTGAGTGGGTGCTCCTTCCCAGCGATCAGCTGGACACTTGCCTGCTGCGCCCGCTGACCGGGGCGACGGACAACGTCGTGGCCATCAATAGCCGTTTGGCCGAGGTAATACGTTATAGCCTGGCCGGCGAGAGTGTCCGGTCGGCGGAGTTTCCGTTGCCGACCCCCGATGACCTCACGAATGCCGCCGGGGCGGACCTCCTGTGGCAGGCCGCCCGCCTGACCCTTCGTGAGGGCGCGGCACCGCTTCGTTCGCTTGGCAGAATATCCATCCGTCCTCGCACCTACCAGTTCGTACCGTTGCTTATGGCGCTGCGGCTGGACCCCGTGCGGGTGCTCATCGCCGACGACGTAGGCGTGGGCAAGACCATCGAGGCGCTGCTTATCGCCCGCGAACTCTATGACCGTGGCGAAATCAAACGCCTGTGCGTGCTATGCCCGCCGTATCTGTGCGACCAGTGGCAGAAGGAGTTATCCGAGAAGTTTAACCTAGAGGCGGTGGTTGTACGCTCGGGCACAGTCGGCCAACTCCAGCGGAGAGCTGGAAGGGACGTCATTTACGAGCATTTCCCCGTGCAGGTCGCCAGCGTGGATTTCATCAAAACCGACCGGAACAAGCACCTGTTCCTGCAACACTGCCCGGAAATGGTTATCCTGGATGAGGCCCATGGTTCGGCCGTCTCGGTAGAGGGCAACCAGAGCCAACACCAGCGTCACGAACTCGTGCGGCAGATCGCCGAAGCTCAGGACCGGCATCTGATCATGCTCACCGCCACGCCGCACAGCGGCATCTCCGAATCGTTCACCTCCTTGCTGTCGTTGCTCAAGGGACAATTCGGCGGTTGGGACGTCTCTGCCTTGGCGGAGCCCCAGCGGATCGAACTCGCCATGCATTTCGTACAGCGGACCCGCCGCGACATCGAAGACGACTGGGAGGGCGACCACTGCTTCCCACAACGCCAGCCGTCTGACGAAACATACCGGCTGTCTCCGGGCTACCAGGAGTTGTTCGATGCGACCTACAGGTTCTGCTCGGAAATCGTCCAATCCGGCGAGACTATGGACCAACGCCACCGCCGGGTTCGCTACTGGGGCGCCCTGGCCCTGCTGCGATGCGTGATGTCCAGCCCTGCCGCGGCCATTGCGGCGCTTGAGAATCGGCAGAGCACGCTGGCCTCTTCCGACGAGGAGCCTGACTTCAGGCCGTTCATCTTCGAATCCGGCGATGATCGAACTGACGACGACCAGCCCACCCCGGCAGTGGAATCCGCGGAGGCGAGCCTGACCGATCCGGACCGCCACCGACTGCGAGATCTGGGGCGCCGGGCCAAGGCACTGCTGAACTCGCCCGCGGACACTAAGCTCGCTCGTTGCGCTGAACTGGTCGGCGGCCTGCTCAGAGCCGATTTTCATCCCATCGTTTGGTGTCGTTATATCGCCACCGCCGATTACGTGGCCGACGGGCTACGCCAGCAGCTCCATCGCAATTACCCGGACCTGCGAATGCTTTCCATCACCGGCCACATGGGCGACGACGAGCGTCGAGCCAAGATCGAGGAACTCGGCGAGGAACCCCGCCGCGTCCTGGTCGCCACCGACTGCCTCAGCGAAGGCGTCAACCTCCAGAAGGCATTCAGTGCCGTCATCCACTACGACCTGCCCTGGAACCCCAACAGGCTGGAGCAGCGTGAGGGACGGGTGGACCGCTACGGCAGGACCGGTATCGTCAAGGCCATCAGGTACTTCGGTGCCAACAACCCAGTGGATGGCGCTGTGCTGAACGTCCTGCTCAACAAGGCCCGTGAGATTCATCGAGCGCTGGGAACCCACGTTCCCGTGCCGGAAGAAAGCCAGAGCGTCACTGAGGCCGTGCTGAAAGCCCTTTTCTTGCGTGACAGGCGTCGGGATGAGGCCACGGGCCAGTTGAGATTAGACTTCGGGGTCCCGGAGGTTGAAACTCTGCACCGCCGCTGGCAACAGGATGCCGAGCGCGAGCGTGTCAACCGCACCCGGTTCGCCCAGCGCGCCCTCCGGCCCGAGGAGGTCCGCCGGGAACTTGAGGCAGCCGATGCCGTTCTGGGCGACCCCGACGCCGTCCGCGGGTTTGTGATGAACGCCGCCCAGCGCCTCGGACTTACAATAAGACCTGACAGACGAGCGGACATCTTCCGCGTGGCTGTCGGCCAGGATGCACGTGCCGGCCTGCCCGAGGCGGTTTCCTTCGCGCTGCCCGTGACCAGGAGCGGGCAATGGCAAATCAGCTTCGTCTCCCCGACGCCGGAGGGTACGGAATATCTCGGCCGCAACCACACGTTTGTTGCCGCCCTGGCGCGGTATCTCATGGAAGAAGCCCTGACCAAGCCCGGCCAGGCAAACGCCTCCCGCTGCGGCGTGATCCGCACGCGCGCGGTCAGCCAACTTGTCACGATTCTGCTGCTTCGCATCCGTTACTTGCTCCGTCTGCCGGACCGCCCATCGCTTCTTTCCGAGGAAATCCACGTGATGGGGTTCGGTAATGGTTCCGCGCCCGGCCAGGAGAACTGGCTTGCAAGCGACGAGGCCCTTCGCCTCCTTGCCGAAGCCAGGGCGGATGAGAACGTGCCCATGCCCGAGAAACGCGAACTCATCACGGCAGCACTTGGCACATGGCCGGTCCTCGATCAATCTCTGCGCGAGCGGATCGCCGCCCGTGCCGCCGAACTTGAGGCCAGCCACAAGCGCATCCGTCAGGCGGTATCGCTCCGGGTCCGCGAGCTGAGGCTGGTGCCGCAGTTCCCGCCCGACTTGCTTGGAATCCTTGTTTTACAGCCGGTGGTCTGAAAATGGCGACGCATCCGTCAATTCGAATCGAGGGCGGCCTGCTGGGGCCGGAAGTCTTCGACCAGCTTCTGGACGCGGAACTTCCCGGCCAGAAGCCGGCCGACTTCGGCCTCGACGGCAGGCGCAACCTGACTGATGAGATTGCCGCCGTGTTCGCCGACGCCCGTGCCCTCTGGGGCGTGTTCCAGAACCGGTTGGCGCGGCTGTCGCCGGACGACATGGCCACCACGGTCACACGCGACTGGGTGACTTCCTTCCTGGGCCTGCTTGGCTACGAAGCGAAGTATAACCCGCGTGCCCACGAAGTCGACGGGATGACCTTCGCCGTCTCCCACCGCGCCTCGGAAATCGAGGAATCGCCGCCGATCCATATCGTTGGCGCCCGCCAGGAACTCGGCCGTGTGCCTCCCTCGGGCCGGCCGCGGTTGGCGCCGCACTCCCTCCTTCAGGAATACCTCAACCGGGCGGAGGCCCTCTGGGGCCTGGTAACCAACGGCCTGACCCTCCGCCTGCTGCGCGACTGCACGTTCGTCCGCCGTCAGGCCTACGTCGAGTTCGATCTGGCCGCCATTCTCGAAGAACAGGGCTTCCAGGACTTCGCGGTCCTGTATCGACTGCTGCATCGCACGCGCCTGCCTCGGGGCACAGCCGACGCCCCGGACTGCCTGCTGGAGCAGTACTACAATCTCTCGGTCGAACAGGGCGGCCGCGTTCGCGACCACCTCCGCGACGGAGTGGAAGAATGCATCAAGCGTCTGGGCACGGGCTTTCTGCGCCATCGTGCCAACGGAGAGCTTCGTCGCCGTGTATCGCCGGAATGCACCGGCAACGAGCACATTGGCCAGACCGAACTTTACCGCCAGATCCTGCGGCTGGTGTATCGCTTCCTGTTCCTGTTGGTATCCGAGGATCGCGGCATGCTCAGCGCCGATCCGCTCTATCGAGAAAGCTACGGCATTGCCCGGCTGCGCCGGCTGATGGACAACCGCGCCGCTTACACCGAACACGACGACCTGTGGCAGTCCCTCCGCGTGCTCTGGCTGGTGCTGATAAGCGAGCAGCCCCAGCCGGCATTGGGCGGTGAGCCGATGGCATCTGCGCTTGGCCTGGCCGTACTCAACGGTGAGTTGTTCGCCCCGCAGGACCTCGATAGCTTCACCATAACCAACCGCGACCTGCTGGAAGCGATGCGGTACCTGGCCTACTACCAGGAAAGGCCCTCCCAGCCGGCCCGGCGCGTCAACTACGCCGCCCTGAATGTCGAGGAACTCGGCTCGGTCTATGAAAGCCTGCTGGAGTTCCACCCGCACGTGGCCGGGACGGATGGCGCTCCAACCTTCGACCTGTTGCAGGAAGGCCGGGAACGCCGCTCAACCGGCTCGCACTACACGCCTCCCGAACTGGTCGCCCCTCTTATCAAGCACGCGCTGGAGCCGGTACTGGCTGAGCGTCTCCGCGGCGCCGCCACGGCCCGGCAGAAGGAACTCGCGATTCTTTCCCTGAAGGTTTGTGATCCCGCCTGCGGCTCTGGGCACTTCCTGCTGGCGGCCGCCCGGCGGCTGGGCAAGGAACTCGCCCGCGTCCGTACCGGCGAGGATGAGCCCGCCCCTGAGCGTGTCCGCGAGGCCATCCGCGACGTGGTTACGCACTGCATCTACGGCGTGGACAAGAACCCGCTGGCTGTGGAACTCTGCCGCGTCGCCCTGTGGCTGGAAAGCCACGCCGGGGGCAAGCCCCTGACCTTCTTGGACCATCGCATCCGCTGCGGCGACTCCCTGGTGGGCGTTTTCGACCTGGAGGTGCTCGGGCGCGGCATCCCCGACGAGGCGTACAAACCCGTCGGCGGCGACGACCGCGCCGTCGCCCGCCAAGCCAAGAGGCGCAATGCCGATGAGCGACACCAGTCGCTGCTGAATGAGCCATTCGGGGAACAACTGAGGCAGTTGGCCGACAGGCTGGCCGAACTGGACGGCTTGACCGAGGACACCATCGAGCAGGTCCGTGCCAAGGCCGATGCATGCCGCAGCATCGAAGGCAGCCTGGAATTCCGCAGGCTCAAGGCGGCCTGCAACGTCTGGACGGCCGCGTTCTTCCAGGTGTACGGAGGCCCTGCTCACGAGCAGTTGACAACGGATCACATTCGCACGGCCCTGGGCGACGGGGAACTTCACAACCCGCGCCTCGATGGCTTTGTCTTCCAGAGCAATCTGGAGCAACGGTTCTTCCACTGGCCCCTGGCCTTTCCCGAGGTCTTCGCCGCTGGCGGGTTCGACATTATCCTCGGCAACCCGCCGTTTATGGGCGGACTCAAGATCAGCACAGCGTTCGGCGAAAAGTACCGCCAATGGTTGCCGGTCATCTTCGACCCGTTCAAAGGCACTGCCGACCTTTGCGCCGCCTTTTTTCGCCGTGCCTTCCAGGCAGTCAAGCCGGCCGGTCGCTTCGGCATGATCGCCACCAACACCATTGGCCAAGGGGACACGCGGGAAGCAGGGCTTGCGCAACTTGCCCGGAATGACGGGATGATTGGATTTGCCCAACGGTTTGTCAAATGGCCGGGACAGGCCAACGTGGAAGTGAACCTGGTTGCGGTGGGGAAAGACACCGGCGGAGGTCCGCGGCATCTGGACGGCCAATCCGTGGACTTCATCTCCTCCCGCCTGGACGCCGAGCCCGAAGCCGAACCGCGGCATCTCGCGCAGAATGACAAGAAAGCATTCATTGGGGATTTTGTTCGCGGTATTGGGTTTGTACTGCAATCTGACGAAGCTGCCGATCTCTTGTCGTATGACCCACGTCACGCCGAGTGCCTTCTCCCTTACATGACCGGTGAGGATCTCAACAGCGATGCACAGCAGCGGCCAAGCCGCTGGGTTATCTGCTTCCACAACTGGGACCTGGAACGAGCACGTCAATACCCTGCCCTGGTGAAGATCGTGGAAGAACGGGTGAGGGGCGATCGCGAAAGACTAGTAAACTCTGGCGATCGTCGGGACCGCGAACGTTGGTGGCTCTTTGCTCGCTACCGGGGCGATCTGCGTGTCGCCATGGTTGCCCTGAATCAGGTAATGGCGGTTAGCCGGGTCACAGAACATCATGCAGTTTGTTTTCTCCCGGCTACTTATGTGTTCTCGGATAGGTTGGTCGTGTTTGCCTTTGCTGGTTATTACCATTTCGCTCTAATTCAATCTTCGATTCACGAGCTTTGGTCCCGGCGGCAAGGTTTTACACTTGAATCCCGCTATTGTTATGCGCCTGAAGATGCGTTTGACACGTTTCCCTTCCCGCAGTCGTGCCACACACAGGCCCAAGCCGAAGCTGAGCGGCTCGGCGAGGCATATCACGAGCATCGTCGCCAGGTGATGCTTGCCCGCCAGGTTGGGTTGACCAGGGCCTACAACCTCTTTCGTAACCGCGACTGTGCCGACGCCGACATCGTCCGCTTGCGGGAATTGCACGCCGAGATGGACCGGGCTATCCTGGCCTGCTACGGCTGGACGGACCTGGACCCCGGCCACGGTTTCCACGTCAACGAGCGCGGCCAGACGCGGTTCACCGTCAGCCCGGATGCCCGCCTGGCCATCCTTCGCCGCCTGCTGGCACTGAACCTAGAAATCGCGGCCGCTGAAGCTGCGGGAGGAGGGGGACAATGAGAATCGCTGACTTGGGCGGAATGCGCCCTTCGACCGGAAGCGAGTGGAGGCTGCCATGAAGGTGCTTTCCGTCGCATCCAGGTACTCGGATCAGCCCGAAGAGAACGTAATCACCATCAGCCGCATAGGCGATGCCAGTTGCCCACGTCGATACTACAAGAACTACGTGGAGACGCCGCGCCAGCCCAAGCCGTTCGAGTCGATAGAACTGGGCATCGGCCAGTTCTTCCACAGCTACGTCGAATCGCATTTCAAGCAGATCTTCGCCGAAGATCGCGCCCTCGAAGATTATGACTACATCGACACCGACGACCTGATCCGGCGCTTCCGTCTCTCCTTCATCTGGGAAGGCAAGCTGCGTGAGCCGTACCGGATAGTCGGGCGGAGGTATACGCTCAAAGATTTTCAGGATCGCTTAGCCGGTGCCGCTGAAAACTTCAACGACTTTGTCTGCGCGGAATTGCCCGGCCAACGAATCAAGTGCGTCGAGGGCGAACTTCAAATCCGTACGGACGCCTGCTACATCAGAGGCAAGTACGATCTGATAACAGTGCAAGGGAAGAACCTTGTGTTGTGGGACTGGAAAACGGGACGTAAGCCGAAACCGGAGTACTTCGACGAATACGAGAGCCTGAAAGCACAGCTTGGCGTCTATGCCACCTGGATGCGCTACCAGTATGAAGGCACCAACGTTCGAGGAACGGCGGTCTTCCTTCGGGATGAACTGGCTCAGCAATCCGAGGTGTTCACGCCGGCAGTTGAGCAGGACGTGCTGGCGTATATGGCGGGCTGGCGGACCAGACTCAACAATATGAAGTCATATCCGCCGGTCCCGAGCAAGCTTTGCGACTGGTGCTCCTGGAACGAAGACTGCCCCGCCATGGAAGACTTGTGTGTAAGGGGGGAAGAACTGGAAAGGCAGGTGAGGGAAGCCGAGGCCAAGCTTCAGGCTACGGTAGAGAAAATAAGGGCAAAGGCCGAATCAGATCGCCGGCTTGCGGAAGGTACGGTTCCGCCAAGTGACCGCCGGTGTTTTGTGGCGACCGTTGCTTTCGGCAACCCGGCCTGCGAGGAACTGTCGGTTCTTCGGTGTTTCCGAGACCGCTGGCTGCTAACTTGCCTGCCGGGCCGGCTCTTTGTGGACTTCTACTACCGTCTTGGGCCATCGGCAGCCAGGTATGTCGAGAAACATCCGCTGATTTGCCGCGCGGTCAGGGGCGTCTTGAGGCTGGCGGTGTCAATGCTGCGCAGAGCCCTGCCGGGCCTTCCGGTCGGCTCGTGCCCGGCAGAGATGGATTCTGACTGCGTATCCAAGGACCAACCATGAGCATTTTCGACCTACATTCCGCCATAATCGCTGACTACCAGGACTTTGTCCGCTCATTCTTCACTATCGCGGACGACAAGGCTCGGCAGTATGTCGAACAGTCGCTCGTGGCTGAAGCCCGGCTGTGGCCGGACTTCCTGCTTCAGGTCAGCCCATCCTATGTCAGGTCGGCAAGCGTGGACGATCTGGCTGGACGCGGCGCGATACGTGCGGAAACCGCGCAAATCTTCCGCACTCCCGAAGACCAGCCGTTTCGCCTCTACCAACATCAGGCCGAGGCCATCGAAAAGGCCCGCGCGGGCGCCAGCTACGTCGTCACCAGCGGGACCGGCTCGGGCAAGAGCCTCTGCTATTTTCTGCCCATCGTGGATGACCTGCTTCGCAGGCCGGTCACGGGAGACCGCGTGGCGGCGCTGGTGGTTTATCCGATGAACGCCCTGGTCAACTCTCAGCTCTTAGCTTTGACGAAGCTCAAGGAAAGTTACGAGCGCCGCACAGGCCGGCCGTTTCCGGTAACGTTCCGCAAGTACACCGGGGACACTTCCGAGGCGGCGCGGGATGAGATGCGGAACCATCCGCCGCAGATTCTGCTGACCAACTACGTAATGGGCGAGCTGCTGCTGGTGAGGCCGGAGGACCAGCGGTTCTTCGACCGGGCCGGTGGTGGGCTACGGTTCATGGTCTTTGACGAGCTGCACACCTATCGCGGGCGACAGGGCGCGGACGTGGCCTTGCTGATCCGCCGACTCAAGGAACGATGCGCCGGGCCTGGCCTGGTCCAAGTGGGGACCAGCGCCACGATGGTGTCGAATCCTCGCGCCACGGCTGAGCAGCGGCGGGAGGCCGTGGCCGAGTTCGCCTCGCGGCTGTTCGGCCAACCGTTTGCATCCGACCAGGTGATCGAGGAAACACTGGTGTCCTTTACCGAGGGCGGCGATCCGTCCACTGATGAACTTGTCTCCGCCCTAGCCGGCCCGCTGCCGGGGGCGCTGGCGGATTTTCGGCGTCATCCTCTGTCGCGCTGGGTCGAGGCTGAGTTCGGCGTGGAGGCTGATGAAGGCGGACGCCTAAAACGCCGTGTACCGCGTACCCTGGCGGAAGCGGCAAGCCGGCTGGCCGGGGAAACCGGCGCGGACTTCGGTGCGTGCGAAGCCCGCCTTCGCGAGATCCTGAACTGCGGAGGGGAACTGGAGCGGGCAGATGGCGGGCGGGCGTTCGCCTTCAAGCTGCACCAATTCATCGGGCAGGGGCGGGCACTCTTTTCCACGTTGGAGCTGTCTGACCGACGCGAATTCTCGCTGGAAGGGCAGGTCCAGGCCGGTGAAGGGCGGCTATTCACGCCGATCAAGTTCTGCCGCCAGTGCGGACAGGACTACTACCACGTGCTGCGGTCGGACGGCAGGTTCCTTCCGCATCCGATTGGCGCGGACAGTCAGGACGATGAGGCCCGGCCGGGCTACCTGATGATCGCCCCAGCCGAGAACGATTGGAACGAGGATTACATCCCCGATGAGTGGCGAGATGCTCGCGGGCGGCTCAAGCAGACCTGGCGAGACCGTGTGCCGGAGGCAGTGTGGGTGGCGCCCGATGGCACATACTGGACGCAGCCGCGAGAAGGCACGCTGAAGATGTGGTGGCAGGGGCGATTCTGTCTGTGCCTCAACTGCGGCGAGTTCTACACTGCCCGCGAGCGGGACTTCAGCAAGCTGGCGTCGCTATCCAGCGAAGGGCGCAGCAGTGCTACGACTGTAATGGCTGCCTCACTGCTTCGACACGCCTCGGCCACGGGGGCCGCTGCCGACAAACTACTGACCTTCACAGACAATCGGCAGGACGCCTCGCTTCAGGCGGGCCACTTCAATGATTTCATCCATGTGTCACTCCTTCGCTGCTCTCTCTACGCGGCGCTGGAGAGAGAGCAAGAACTGACATTTGACAAGGTAGCACGGGCGGTCGTCAACTCGTGCGGCTTGGGCATTGCGGATATCGCCAAGAACCCGGAGCTCGATCCCCAGTCTCAGGCGGCCCAGGATGCGTGGCGAGCCTTTACGGAGTTGACCGAGTATCGGTTGTACGAGGATCTGCGCCGCGGCTGGCGCGTGGTGCAGCCTAACCTCGAACACTTGGGGCTTCTTTGCGTGGGATACCGCGGGCTTGGCACGGCCTGCGCGAATAACGCGCTTTGGTCGTTCCACCCGGCAACGGCGGCGCTTTCCCCGGCCGAGCGGGAGACGATCACCCGGGCAGTGCTGGATCAGTTCAGGCGGAAGCTCGCCATTTCGGTTCGCTGCCTGGAGGAAACCGCGCAGCAGCAGATCCGTAGGCGATCAGAGCAGAACCTGAACGACTTCTGGGGGCTGGACCCGGACGTCAATGAGATGCGAACGTCCAACCGGTTCCTGCGGCAGGGAAAATCGACCAGAACTGTAGAGGGATTCAGCCTCGGAGAGCGCAGCGCAATAGGCCGTTTCCTGCGCCAGCGTTTGCAGCTTGACACGGCAGGGTATCTCCGATTCCTCGACAGCTTCCTGGCAATGCTAGTGAGCCAGGGGCTTCTGTCCAGGGGTGATCCGGTGGAGGACCATCAGTTTTACCAACTCGACGCGAGTTGCTTACTGTGGCAGTTGGGTGACGGCAGCCCGCCGCTGGCCGACCCGATGTATGCCCGCCGTGCCGTCGGAGCCGGATACGCCAACGCTGCGCTGCGGACCAACGCATTCTTTCAGCGTTTCTACCGCCTGCCGGCGGCTTCTTTGGCCGCGCAGGAGGCCCGTGAGCACACTGCCCAGGTTGTCAAGCCGGGCGAGCGGGAGCGCCGGGAACGCCGCTTCCGCTGGGAGGACAGCGATACGCGCAAGGAAGCGGAGCTCGGACGCCGGCTGCCGTACATTGTTTGCTCTCCGACAATGGAACTTGGGGTGGACATCGCGGACCTCGACCTGGTTCACTTGCGCAACGTGCCGCCCACGCCGGCAAACTATGCCCAGCGCAGCGGCCGTGCCGGGCGCCAGGGCCAGCCGGGGCTGATCCTGACCTACTGCGGCGCCCTCAACAGCCATGACCAGTACTTCTTCCAGCGGCGGCAGGAGATGGTGGCAGGCAGCGTGCGCCCGCCGCGTCTGGACCTGGCGAATGAATCGCTCCTGCGGTCGCATGTGCAGGCCGAATGGCTGGCCCAGGTGCGTTTACCTCTGGGACAGTCCATCGAACAGGTGATCGATACCGATTTGGAAGGGTTGCCGCTGCGGACTAACGCGACAGGGCAGATTCAACTCGGCGAGGCGGCCCGGCAGGAACTCCGCCGGCGCGTACGGCATATGCTGGAGGCAGATACCGGTCTCCTGTCTGCGGCCAGATGGTTCAGCGACGAGTGGCTCGACCGCGTCCTCGTCGAGGCGCCAAAGCAATTTGACCGGGCATTCGACCGCTGGCGGGAGCTCTATCGCGCCGCGACTCGTCAACTACTGGAAGCACAGGCAGCTCTGCTGCGCGCTCGCCGGCCAGATGACCAAGCCATCGCAGCGTCCCGGCAGCAGGAAGCGTTGCGCCAGCGTAATCTGCTCCTTCAAATCAACACGGTAAGGGAGGAAAGCGACTTCTACCCATACAGATACCTGGCCAGCGAGGGCTTCCTGCCGGGCTACAACTTCCCGGCCCTGCCCATCAGGGCGTGGGTTCCTCGCGACCAGGGCGAGTTCATCTCGCGCCCGCGCTTCCTGGCCATTCGCGAGTTCGCACCTGGGAACGTCCTTTACCATGAGGGCGCCAAGTGGGAGGTGTCGAGCTTCCAATCGCCGCCAGGCGGCTTGGACGAGCGCCGTAATCAGAGGCGGCTCTGTCGAACCTGCGGGGCGTTTTGCGACCAGGGATTGGACCTTTGCCCCGTCTGCCAGACCCGGTTTGACGGGGAGAACAGCCTGCTGGCCCGGCTGATCGACATGCCCAATGTTCGCGTGCGACGCCGCGAGCGCATTACCTGCGACGAAGAGGAGCGCCGTCGGCGCGGGTACGAATTGGAGACCTGCTTCCAATTCGCGCCGGAGGCTGACGGCGCACGTGTTCAGGAAGCCGACGTGATGTTCGATGGCACGGCCCTGCTGCGACTGACCTACGCGCCGGCGGCGACACTGCTGCGTGTGAATCACGGTTGGCGCGGGACCGATAGGGCCGGCTTCCTGGTTGACTTTGAGAAGGGCGAGGTCTTCACGGGTGCGCCGCCGGCTGACACCCAGCCATCTGCCCCGCGCCGCATTGAGAGAGTGCAACTGGCCGTTCAGGGCACGCAGAACCTTCTGCTCATCGGCTTTGTCCGCCCGGAGTTGCGGAACGACCCGGTGCTGGAGGCAACCCTGCAATACGCGCTCCAGCGCGGATGCGAGCAGCTATTCCAGCTTGAGGAATCCGAGCTTGCGGCCGAACGGATCGGCGCCCGCGAAAGGCGGGCCATTCTGATCTATGAGGCGAACGAAGGCGGCTCTGGCGTCTTGAGGCGGCTTATTGAGGAAGCCGATGCCATTTCCCGGATTGCGCGAGAAGCTCTAAACCGTTGCCACTTTGACGAGCATGGCGATGACAAGAAGCCCGATTGCCGAGCGGCATGTTATGAGTGCCTGATGAGCTTCGGCAATCAGCACGAGGCGCTGCTGCTTGACCGCAATCACGTCCGTCAGACGTTGCTGGACCTGGCGGCGAGCCAGACGTTGCCGCGAATCGGCGGCCGTGATTGGACTGCTCACTTGGCATGGCTGCGGTCACTTACCGACTCGCGATCCGAGTTGGAACGGCGTTTTCTGGACGCTTTGGCTTCCGAACACCACCGGCTACCTGACGAGGCCCAGAAGGCGATTGCCGAGCCGCGGTGCATACCGGACTTTTTCTATGGGCCGAACGTCTGCGTGTTCTGTGACGGTTCAGTTCACGACGCCCCGGACCAGAAGGCCCAGGACGAGAGAATTCGACGCGAACTGGTCAATCGCGGCTACCGCGTTATCGTCATCCGCTATGACCGAGGTTTGCCGGAGCAGATTGCAGCGTACTCCGGAGTGTTCGGCGGGTCATAGCGGGTAGGATTAGAACCCGCAACCCCAACGGTATGGACTCAAAAAATACCAAACAAAAACCAAACAATGCTCTTGACTCGCCCGCCCACCGAGGTATGATCTCACCCAGCAGCATGGAAGTTGTCGCAGGGGCCACGGAAACGCCCGGCAAGACTGAATAGTTTGAGCACGCAGGTGTGACACCACGTCGCCCGCTCGAAGGGCTGTGCCAACGTAACCTGCCGGGAGACAACACGATGAACGTCTATCCGTTGTCGTTGCGCATCTTGCGCGGCTGGGCGCCGCCCCACCGTCACCAGGCCCTTATAATCGCCCTGGGCATCCTCTTGGAGTTGGCCGGGGGTCCGGCACCGTTTCCGGCTGGACTGCAGGTAACCCTGTCGCAACCTGTCGGCAAAATAGTTTTCACGCCATCGGCCAGAACGGAACCGGCGTCAGCACCACCTGTTGCCCTCCGCAGCGGTCGGCCTGGCTAGAATTCGGGATGACTGCCTTCTTGCGGTGGCCGCAGAAGATGAGTCTATTCCATGTTGGTGGGCCTGTTACCCCCCAGAATATAAACCCAAAGTTTAATCCTTTTCAAAGGCGGGAGATATGCGCATGAACCTGGACAAGAAGCTCACTCGGTTGATCGGTCTGTTAGCCCTTATCGAAGCAGAGGCTGCGGCGCTGGACCTGGTCAGGATTATGGCTCCAATCAACTTGCCGGCCCACCGGTCGTGGGCGGCAATCCAGCAACTCCGAGAAGCGATGCAGGCGATGCTCGACGCGGACGCCGACTTGAAGAAGCTCTGGGAGACCGCGTTGGACGAAACAAACCTTTGAGCCCGAACACTGTGGCGTAACGGGAGGTGCTGGAATATGAGCTTGCGGATCGGTAAGGCGCTGGTCGTTGATGGTGACGAGAGAACCCGTTCGGCCGCGAACAGCCTGCTCCTGAGCAGCGCCAGGCAGCCATTTGACTACGCCGGCAGCCTGGTGGAGGCCGTGGAACTCTTGAAGGCCAACAACTACGTGTGCGTGTTTCTGGCCGGCGAGATTCCGGCCATGCCCGGTGTGGCGCCACGGCGGCAGGACACGGAGAACTTCATGGAGGAAATGGACAGCATCAAGGGCGAATTCAGGCCGCCAGTGGTCTGCATGTGGTACGAGATGTCCGACATCAGCTTGGACAATTTCGTCTGCTGGGTGAACGACATGACGCTCAAGGGCGTCGTCAAGTGGGTGCCCAAGCCATTTCCCAGCAGCGGCAGAACGCCCGACAGGATGCTCAAGAAACTCTTGAACGGCCAATATGTGCGGCTTGTCAAGGCGGCGCCACTGACGCCGGCCGCGCTGATGGCCGCCCCACTCCAGGCCGACAGCCAACCCGGCGGCGCTGAGAATCGGCAAGCCGCGACAGAACAGGGCTCTTCCGAATGTGCGGCCTGCACCGCCTCTCGAAGAAGCGCAGGATGCGTGGCGGACAAGATGGACGGCCCTGCGTTGACGTCCAAGCTCAAGAAGATCGTCGATGGTATGGGAGGCGGCAAGGATGACCTTCTCTCGGCTCTGTGCCAGGATGCTACCCGGTCTGCCCCGAAAGTCCCACCGCCCGAAACAAAGGTGCCAGCCAAGCCCGCAGTCCAGGATACTCCTCCATCGCCGGAAAGCCGGTGGCCGGGCATCCCGAACGAGCCCATCGAGATCGACGAGTTCATGGCGAAGTTCTGCGAGCAGCGTACCAAGCAGGCCCGGAAACACCGAAAAGATGCGCTTCTGGCAGCCGCAAGGCACAAAACGGTGACGCTGCCGCCCCTGGGCGCACCCCACAAGCACGGCCAGGCCAAGAAGTACCTCGTCCATGACCTGCTTGCGGCGTGGCAGGGATACCTGGATGAGGGCGTGGACCTGCCGCCGCTGCTGCCGTAGGAGGCCACCACGAAGAAGCGGATACCCTCGCCGACGTCAATCTTCCCAGTCATCGCCGGCAACCTCATCTTCCGGCGCGGTCAGGAAACACAATACATGCCGAGCGTACGGGATTGCGACATAGATTTCGCAGACGCTGACTCGTGCGTCCGTATCGACCCATTGCCCCAGCATGCCGAGGCCGCGTCCCTCGCGATAGCGGTCTGTTCCCTGCTGCGAGAACGTCTTCGCATCTTTTGACATGATCGGTCCCCGTAGCTTCCTGAACGCACCTTTGGCCGCGAGAGCATCCGAAACCCATCCCCATTTGATTGAGCCACCGCTGAGGGAGAAGATCGCGCATGGGAAATCGGATAGCCGGACCCAGCGTATCATCATGCTGGTCAGCGAAACGTCGAAGTCCCTGGAGATTTGCTTGATCATGTCCAGCGTGGGCTCTGCCTCTTCGTTCACGATGGGGGCGAGAAGCTGCGAGGGCATGAGCAAGCCGGCCGCAAAGCAGTCTGCCTCCTGCTCCATCAGCGGATCGACCACAAACTCAGTGAAGCACGTGTACGCTGGCCCGCCCCCTTTCAGCCTGTTGCGGTGCTCCTCCCTGAAGTAATGGCCCAATTCGTGGGCAACGGTGAACCTCACCTTGGGATGATGACCGCCATTGTGCGGCCATTGGTCATACTTGGTGTTGAAGGCAAGGAGGAACCGCCCATTCCCAAGGTACTCCAGGCAACCATCGAAGGCATTGGCCAGATCATCCCCTTCCGCATGAATACACCGCTCCTCGTGAACTACAAGAAATGGATCGACTGGCGGCTTCTGCAAGGAGTAAGCTGCAGCAATCTCCTCTCCCTGAATCATCGCATGATCGCGAATGTTCTGCGCCAGCTTCCACGGCAAATCACTTGCCATCTGCTGTGCCGCCTTTCTCTCTGGCGCGGCGGCGCATCTCCTCCAGCTTGGCCTGCACCTCTGGAGGGATCTCCTGCCCTTTGGTGCGGTAGAAGACCAGAAGTTGTCGCTCTTCCGCGCTTAGAGCATGGGAAATCTCATCCGCGGATTCCGTCCAATCTACTGCAATCTCCTCACCGCGGATCTTGCGAAGCATGCGGGCGACCTTGTCCTCATCGAAATTGTCGCCGCCGATGGAATCGAGCATCGCATCCACGTCTTTGCAGGTTCTCGGGCGGTATCCTTTGTCGACGAGGGCATCACGTATGATTGAGTTTGTTTTGTCGACGCTTTCGTTCGGCATTATCTCTCTCCGCTACTGGCAGTCGTAACCCCGCTTCTTCATGCCTTTGCGAAATGCATCCTTGCCTCTGGACCTGTTCGTGCGAATCGTGCCGCCTGGAATCCCCCCGAGTCGGCGGCCCAGCTCGGAGGCGTCGACCTCATCCTCGGCCAACGCGTCGTGCTCCAGAATCTTCCGCTGCAGCTCCGGCAGTTCCGCCATGGTTTCGCGGACGGCCAGGCGGAGTCTTTCTTGACTCTCTGGCGTTTTCTCGTCAGGAGGATTAGGGGCTCCGACATGACGATTTTCCATGTACTGCCAATCCATGAAGTCCTTCTCGACATCGACCTCAAGGCCTCGTGCCCGCTGCCAGCCCTGGCTAAGTACATCCAGCGCCCTTCTCCTGGCAATCACATGGAGCAAGCAGCGAATGCTGGCTTTAGTGTCGCTGTATTTCTTGCGGTAAGACCAAAACCTCCGCACAGCATCACTGATGATTTCCTCAGCATCCTCTACCCTCAGCGCGCCCGGGAACGCCTTTAGAAGCCACTTCTCGAGTCGTGGACCATAGTGTTCCAGGATGTCGGTCAAGGCCGACTCGTCTCCGTCGAACACTTTCAACGCAATGTAGTCCTGCAGCTCCTGCTCTGAGGCGAATCGATCCATACTCGACCTCCGGGGGTCGCGGTCCCCTTCATTCTCATATACGACTGCCCGTTACAGCCACCCGTGTTAGGGTTAGTGAGAATACGCGGACATTGTAACGCCTTGCCCTATTCACTGCCAGAGGGTAGCCCGAAAAAGGCGCCCACGAAAGAGACGTGGCTGTAACGGCACCCCGTAGATAGTGTTGGAGCCGTAGCACGCCCGCTGCGGCCGTCAGAAGGAGCCCAAAAAGATGTCCGTAACAAACATTCCCGAGAAGACCAGAGTCCGGCTATGGGTCGACGCCGGTGGCCGATGCCAGTATGCCGGCTGCAACAAACCTTTGTGGCGAGATGACTTAACGATGGCACGAATGAACGCGTCATACATCGCCCACATCATCGCCGACAGCCCGGACGGCCCCCGCGGCGATTCTGACCTGTCGCCGAAGCTCGCCGCCGACCTGTCGAATCTCATGTTGATGTGCGACGCACATCACCGGCTGATCGACCGAGAGGATGTCGCCGGCCACCCCGTCGACCGCCTCAGGAAAATGAAGTCAGAGCACGAGGCCCGGATCGAGCAGCTGACTTCCCTGCAGAAGGACCGCAAGAGCCACGTAATTCTCTACGGGGCCAATATCGGCGATCATCGGGCTCAGCTGAGTACCGCGCGAGCCTTCCGGGCAATGCTGCCAGAATGGTACCCGGCGGACACTCTGACGATCCAGCTCGGGCTGGGCAATAGTCCCTTCAAGGACGGCGAGGACTTCACTTGGGCGATGGAACGCGAGAGCCTTGGCAGGCAGTTCGCCGAGCTGGTGAGGCCTCGATTGGGCGGAGATGGACACCACTTCTCGGTCTTCG
>Ga0315279_10004918_pt1 | contig 17695 bp, 11 predicted proteins | sample YL17G06_20_MG_FD_203694 | JGI IMG/M metagenome (GOLD analysis project Ga0315279, IMG submission 203694) | Sediment microbial communities from Yellowstone Lake, YNP, Wyoming, USA - YL17G06_20 | ecosystem: Environmental > Aquatic > Freshwater > Lake > Sediment | place: USA: Wyoming | collected... | reverse complement strand
ACTCATCGTGGAACGTTGATGGATGCCTTATATCAGGCACATCCCAGATGTCCTCACCGCCGGCGGTCATAGTGTAGGTGCCCGCAGGCGCCTGCACAAAGCTGCCGAAATAAGGCGGATAGCCTCTGGTCCACAGCGATAGTGCCTTAACACCGTATTTTGAAAAGTCGGTAGCAGCAAAGGTTCTCGTTGCCTCCGAGAAATTAGGTGGATTAAGGTTGCTGTAGTCAAGCGGCATTGACTGATTGCCTCCGTGGGCAATGTATGTCTGAGCATAATTGGGGTCATTGTAACCAACTTTGCCGCCGCCGGCAGCTATCCAGGTCTCGAAGATTTTAAGGGGCGTAGTATTTGTATATCGCTCATAATCCTCGAGGACAAAGTAGTTGGCTGCCGTGAAGCTCCAGACCTTGCCTGTCCAGATATCCAGTCCGTTGACCTCATCGATGCGCCAGTAGTAAGTCTGGCCCAGGTCGAGCAGACCAGGCGGGTCATAACTATTGACATCATACTGACCTTTATATATGCCTGCTGTTGATGTTGTGGCATTGGCCACAGCAGTTTGGTCATCTCCAAAATAAATATTGTGTTTAACCGTCTTAACCCCTGGCTTCCATATAAGCGTAGGTTCCTGCTCTACGTCTGTAGCGTTATTGGCCGGGTTAGGGGCATACGCCCAGTATCGCACATACGGCGCCAGGTAATTACCGGCAATGACCGTCCTGGTCGGGATACCAGGCCCTTGCCAGGCAGCCGCACAGTGGTCTCCACCGCCGCCTTCCTTCCACAGAGCCATAATGTAATGTTTACCCTGCGAAAGCGTTATTGGTGCCGATTGCTGCTGCTGAGGATACGTGTCCCATATCTGGTAGTTGGTCCACCCAGGAACCTGACAAATAAGGGTGGCGTTGGCCGGGTCGTCATCGGTGCTCAACCACAGTTCACTGTAGTCATCACTGGCAATCCAGAACGTATAGTCGCCTGCCAGAGGCACGTGCAGCAAGCCGTGGATACGGCCACCATAGTTTTCCGTATCCGGCGCCGTCTGCGGCGATGCAAATGCGGTTAACATATCCTGCTGCGATGGGTTGTCCGGATAGTTGGCATTGCCCGTAAGGTCGCTCACAAGGACACCGCCGCCAATATTTAGCCATAACTCACGTAGGACCTGGCCCAGTCCTGCTGGAGCGGTCTTAAAGCTCCAGATGTCGCCTTTGTATTTGATTGTCTGGACCGATTCAACCTCATCAACTCGCCAGTAGTAGAAGGTATCTTTTGTCAGAGTGCCGGGCAGATAACCCGGGGCCTTTCTACCTTTATATAGAACCGATGAGGTATTGGCACTCTCTACTGCAGTTCGGTCGGTGCCCAGATATACCTCGTGATACCTTGCCGTAAAGCCCGGGCCCCAGGAAAGGGGCGTGCAAGGGTCCACATACCAGCTCGTATCAACCGGGCTGGGACTGTGGGTCTTTAAGGGCGCCGTGCCAAAGGTCCAGACATCGCCCTTGTATATAGTAACACCATCGACCTCAACCTCATCTATTCGCCAGTGATATGTCTTTGACGGCTGTTCCAGATTAAGAGTAAGAGGTTTCATAGAATACGGCCGAACCCCTGGATTCTCAACCACCTGGTCTATGTATAGAGGCGAAGATGTAGTGGCGTTTTCCACAGCAGTCCGGTCGGTGCCAAAATATACATCATGGGCGTCTGCAGTATCTCCCGAATTCCAGTAAAGAATCGATTTGGGCTGATTTGTCGCACCATCAGCCGGCGTAGGTCCAAAGGCCGGTAGCTGCAGTGGCGGTGTCTCAGAAACATCTCCGGTATAGCTGATGTTGTCGAAAACAGCAGTCCTCAGCTCCCCGCTTGCGTGCGAGGTCACGCACAGACCAATCCAACAGGCCGGGTAAGGTGCACCAGGTTGATGTCTCATTGCATTCGTTTGGGGGGTACCCACCTGAGTCCAGGTTATATTATCATAGGAACGCCAACCTGTGAACGCGTCTCCGACGCGCTCTACGCGGACCCAGAGCGGCACCCCAACAGTAACTGCATTGTCGGTATTACCGCAATTAGCACCCGTGCTCGGTCGCCACTGGAAGGATGAACCGCCGCCGCCGGCGGCAGTGCCGCCAGTACTCGCGACCGTTTGTACCATATCTATAAATGTTGACGGGCCGGTGAGCGTCTCACGCATCATAACGCCCGCCTTGCCCCATTCACTTGTACCCGATGCCATATTAGCCACACGAGCGGTAATGGAACCATCGCCCTTCAGGTACTTATAGACGTAATGAAAATTGTCGGTAGTGCCCCAGATGTCGTCGCCGTCACCTTGAACAGTCCACGTACCCGGGGGGTTCTCATTGGCGTTGCCCGCCAACATGGTACCAATAGTCTGGTCGCCCCAAGCAAAGGCATTACCACTCAGGCCCAGCACCAAAATGAAGGAAATCAAATAAACAAATTTTTTCCACATAATATTAATCCTCCGTCAAACAAATTAAGGTTAAGAATTAAAAATCCTGTGTTCCGGCCACACACCAAAACACTTCTTGTTGTCATCGGCAATCACGTGCGATTTTTTGTTTTGAATTTTTCAATTTTTTATAGCGCACCTGCCGGCGACAACTGCCATTTAACAATCAGTAAAATACTAAATACCGATGTCCTCCTTTCTTTCTGTGTTGTCAATTTAACTTTTACAGGACTTTAAATTTATTCCTTCCTCAAAAAGCCATTCCATTTGAAATGGGAACATTATTCAGACAGAAATGTTACTACATACTATGATTGCCTATTCACTAACTATCAACTATTTTATCTAAAACCACCAGAAAACCAGCCACCTGTAGTCCCAGAATCTACAAATTTTACCACTAATCATTTATACCAATTTACCCACCCTGCTGTCAAGAAAAAACGGATAATTCCCGAAGAAATCACAAAATTTTGCAGCAAATTCGGGATATTATTGAGCACCTTCTTCGGACACTATTTAACCAACCTTTTTGACCTGGTTTAAGGCAGCTCATATAAGTTCCCTAAAATAAGAGGGTTAGAGTAATCCCTTAACAAACCAGTTAAAAATTGCCCTATAATTCCTTAGAAAACAGCCTTAATAGGTTGTATCATTTAATTAGTCCAATCAGAGGTTCCTTCGGCGTGAATTTTTTATTCAGCGCGATATGAGAACGTGATGTCAAAAAACCTATTGGTTTGTCACATGTATTTTGAAGAGTTGTCATCCCTTCGCTTCGCTCAGGACATGGTTGAGCCGAAGGCGAAACATCTGGCCTTCGTAAGGGAGATTCTACGCTTCCGCCTTCGCCAAAGCTACGGCGGACAAGTCGCTCAGAATGACACACACCATTTCATCTGTGATAGATTACTATATGCCTAAAGGGCCGGCCGGGACATAGACTGTTCCCTGCGTTCCTCCAAGAATTTTAGCCACTTTATCCAGGCATTTTTATAAAGCTCACCTGATACCAGAAAACTGTCGTTATGACCGCCAAAAATTTCCACAAATTCTTTAGGCTCATTGGCAGAGTTGAACAGCTCCAGACCAAACTCAAACGGCACAACCTCATCGTCTCTGCTGTAAATCAGCATTACCGGACAACGAATGTCTTTAATAGACTGGATAGTCTTGTAGCCGAACCTTGCAAACCATCGCACGGGCATATAAGGGTAGAACCTCGAGCCTATGTCGGCGTATGATGTAAAAGTGCTCTCAATGACTAAAGCTGCTACTTTATTTCTACCTGCAAGATGTGCTGCAATACTCCCACCCAGAGACCTGCCAAAGACAATAATGTCATCCGGCGGCACCTTTTTTTCTTCAGTCAACCATTTGTATGCGGCCTGGGCATCAAGATATGTCCCCTCTTCGCTCGGTTTGCCGCCGCTTTCGCCGTAGCCTCGATAGTCAAAAATAAAGCAGTTCAGTCCTAAGTTATGAAAGATATCGATGCTGTCCAGACAATGCATCATATTGCCGCCGTTGCCGTGACAGAACAAAATCGTAAATTGTGAATTCTGCGCCGGGATGAACCAGCCGCTTAATCGCAGACCATCAGCAGTTTTGAAAATTATATTTTCAAATTCCAGATTTAACTCCGCTGGAGTATAGAGCAATTCTCGCATAGGGACATATAATAGCTTGGGCTGCAAGATGTAAAGCATCAGCCCCCAGCCTACATAAACGACAAACAGCACTCCCAGAATATATATCAATAGTTCGCCCATAGCTCCAGCCCCTATGTTAATCATACGCAATATGACCATACCATATTTTAATTTGCCTCAAACAATTTAACAAGTTACAATTTTGCAAAGAAAAAGGATTTGCCACGAAGACACAAAGTCACAAAAGAATTTATAAATTTAAAAGACAGGATACCACGTGGGTAGCAAACGGCGTCCCTTAGGGACTGCCGGTATCACACTGTGGCTTGGTGTCTTGGTGCCTTTTCCTTCGACTTCGCTCAGGCTTGTAGTGAGCTTGTCGAATCTGATGGTGAGCAGAGTCGAACCAGTGGCAAAAAATTAAATATGATTAAAAGAAGAAAAACAAAGACCGTCAGGGTCGGCTCAGTTAAAATTGGCTCCTGCGTCCCCATTGTCATCCAGTCGATGACAAAGGCGGCGACGGTTGATATCGACCGCTGCGTTAAGCAGATAAATCAGCTTGTCCAGGCCGGCTGCAAACTGGTAAGAATCGCTGTCCCCACCAGAGCCGATACCGCTGCTTTTGCAAAGATTGTTCAAAAAGTAAATGTCCCGCTGATTGCCGATATTCATTTCAGCCCCGACAGGGCAATCGAAGCCATAGAGGCCGGGGCTGCAAAAATAAGATTAAATCCCGGCAACATAAAGAACCCCAAAGACATCTTTCGGATAATTGACGCAGCCAAAATGCACAGAATTGCAATTCGCATCGGCGTCAACGAAGCAAGCATCAGAGACCTCAAAAAGCAGCCGGTTCCACTCAAGCAGCGAACCAGCTTGATGCTAAAGGAGATGAAAAGATACGTCCGGCTTTTTGAAAAGCGCAGCTTCGCACAATTGGTCCTGAGTGCAAAAAGCAGCGACCCTCCGAGAACCATCGAGATAAACCGCGCCATCGCAAAAACCTTCGACTATCCAATCCATCTTGGCCTTACTCACGCAGGACTGCCCGAAGATGCCCGGATACCTTCGGCTTTGACAATCGGGACGCTTTTGGCAGAAGGTATTGGTGACACCATCAGAGTAAGCGCCGCCGGCGACCCTATCGAGGAAGTCAAAATTGCAAAGGAGATTCTAATTGCACTTGGTCTTCATAAGCGTCCCGGCCTTGAGCTAATAGTTTGTCCATCCTGCGCAAGGGCCGAGATCGAGATAGTTAAACTGGCACGCCAGGTCAAAAAAGTCTTGAGCACCATCAACGAACCGCTGCGAGTTGCAGTGATGGGCTGTGTAGTCAATGGGCCTGGCGAAGCCGCCGATGCCGACATAGCCATCTGCGCCGCAAAAAACAAGGCCTTCATTTATCGCCATGGCAAAAAAGTCTCGGTAGTGCCGGAAAGCAAAATTATCCCCGCCCTACTGCAAGAATTACAGAATCTACTATCCGCCCGCCGTTGAAATGATATGTTGGAACCCAAGGACTTTTATGATATGTGCTCTGAATCACCAAAAACGACGTTCAGAAGATTCTGTATCGTTGTCGTATTCGGCATCGCTTTTGGATACATTGAGGCTGCGGTTGTTGTGTATCTACGAACAATCTTTCATCCTGATGGTTTTAGTTTCCCCTTAACTAATTTTGGAATCAGCCCGCTGTGGAAGCCTCTACTATTTACTGAAATCGGCAGAGAGGCCGCGACGATAGTTTTAATCCTCACCGCTGCCTGGCTTTTTGGCCGGAACCTGCAGGAGCGATTCGCCTACTTTCTGACCATTTTCGCGGTCTGGGACATATTCTATTACGTCTGGCTGAAAATCCTTCTGTGGTGGCCAAAATCAATTATGGACTGGGACATATTATTTTTAATACCGCTCAACTGGGCATCGCCTGTTCTGGCGCCAGTCATCACTTCGGTTATGCTGCTTATTTTCGCAATAGCCATTCTCTATCGTGGCTACAACGCTAAACCCATCAAAGCCACCCCAACCGATTGGCTGGTTTTCTGTCTATCCGGCCTTATCGTTGTCAGCTCCTTTTGCATCGCGGGTCGGCACATCACCAAACCGGACTTCCAATCGCATTTTTACTGGCCGTTATTTGCATCAGGCCACATAATCGCTATCGCTTTTTTCCTCAAATGCCTCCTGCGAGAACGAAAAACATAAAGTTAAAAATGTAAAACCGATGAATTCCACAGTTTTAAGTTTTACACTTTAAGCTTTCAGCTTCCGGTAAAGTGTGTTGTCCGATTCTCTTTTTTTATTCTCTTGCGCCTGTTTCAGCGGGCCGTTTGTTTATTACTCGCCGAGATTCTGCGCTGCTATCGGATGCAAAGCTGTCGAACTTTCCGAAAATCATCTTACCTGCGGAGGTCTGAAGCGAGCTGGTTACACCGATAATCACCTGGCGTCCGATTTTATTGCGACCGCCTTCAACAACAACCATTGTCCCATCATCGAGATAACCGATTCCCTGGTCGGCCTCTTCGCCGGGTTTTATAATTTTAACTTCCATAGGTTCACCCGGCAGGACAATAACTTTAAGCGAATTGGCCATATCATTTATATTGACCACATCAACCTCGCGCAGTTGTGCAACCTTGCTGAGGTTGTAGTCTGTCGTTGCAAGCCTGCCGTTGCGGCTCTTGGTGAATATCATCAGCTTCTGGTCAACGCCTCTGGCCTCCTCGATCTCCGCCATCATTGTGTCGTCAATCTCTACATCGATTGCCGAACTGGACTGCATCTTGCGAAGGATGTCGAGTCCGCGCCTGCCGCGGTTTCGCTTTAGCTTATCAGGAGAATCCGCCAACATCTGCAGCTCCGTGAGCACAAAACGCGGGACAACCACCGGGGCATCGAACAATTTACTCTGACACAAATCCGCAACACGCCCATCGATGATTGCTGAGGTATCCAGAACCAGGGGCCTGGCACCTTTGGTTTGCTTTGTAAACTCAACATAAGGAATCACAAAACGCACATCGTCCTTGGTCCTTATCACAATACTGATAGTAAGAAAACATATACATATACCCAGCATATATTTAATTGCCCCAATCGACTGTGGTATTAGCTCAATCTTATATATCTCAGCTATCATATCCACCGCCGGCGCCAGCGCTCCGCTAATAAGCATACCAACAAGCAGGCCGAAGAAAACGCCGGCCAGAGCGCTAATTTTTTTCTTGGGAGTGAGAAAATCCAGAAAGAAAACAAATATCATCATCCCTGTTCCGCTTATCACCATCGCCCACCAACTGGAGGCATTCTGCGGTTTTGTTATTTCCTCAGAAGTTGCGGTGGTTAGAAGCACCCCAACGACAACGATAAGAAAGATGACTCTGAAAGCCCATAGCAACATAGTTATAAACCTCCAAATTATGACACAGTTTCAGTTTATATAATTATAAAACATCTCCCCACCAAGAGGGAGCACGCATCAGGCATCAGGGATAGTTAAACAGAGGTGCGATTCATCTTTGTAGGTGGTTGCGTATATCGTCTATCGGTTGCGCTGCTCGTTTCGTGGCACGGGCTTCCAGCCCGTGAACAATAGACACGGCCAGGATGGCCGTGATACACTACGCAACCGCAACCGGTCAACGCAACACGACCCGGTTACCTACAAACTCGAAGCACACCTGTTAACCAGCCCTAGCCTTTTACTATTATACCCTGCCTTCAGGTAAACTTGTAACTTGAAATTGCAGATTTTCAGCAAAAGATATTTTATTTAAGGTCTTATAATCAGAGATTTGCCAATTTTTTTTGGTTTCCACCCGAATGATTAAACCCTGGCCAGCATACGCCCTATGTTCTATATCAAGTAAAGAATACTACAGCAACGCCTTCGCCTTTGCCCCCCAGGGGGGCTGCGGCGTTGCTGGAAGAACGCCATTTTGATTTTTGAACCGGTCGGACTGAGCATTTCGGGATGAACAGGCGCAAAAAACAACCGGGGTCTATCCCGAATTTGTCGGGATAGACCCCGGAATGAAGCAAATCAATCAGCCACTTTAAATATTCGAATTAGCGTTTTCTACGAATGCCAAGCAGTAATCCGCCAAGGCTAAGTAGCGCTATTGTGGCTGGTTCTGGAACAGCATAAACCTCTGGACCGCCCGCGGCGCCAAGTAGAATCCTGCTGCCGTTTTGCAGAACGTAGCTCAGTTCAATAGATGAGCCGCCGCCGCCTTCCATATGCCGAACACTAAGTGGATAGTTGCCTTCTGTATCGACCTTAAACAGGAAGTCCACGTCAGAGGAACCCTTCCACTCGCCTGTTCTGCCGATTTCTACGCCGCCAATCTTCAGGATACCGCCATCATCGCTGTTAATACCGATGATGTGATAACCAGCCGTCAGATGGATGCATGCGAGAATCTCAGTGGCGGTGTTGTCGTCATCATCGCCATCAGCAGGTTCGCTCGGATTCACTAAGTAAGCGTCGATGCCAGGATAGGTAACTTCTGTATCGCCTGTGAAGTTGCCGCGTCCGCCTGAATCATACAGGTTCACATACGGGTCAAGGCGTGTGCCTTCCTCGATGCAGGGGATTCCGGCCACAGAACCAGTGTCAAGGGCCTCATCCATTGCACCGTAGCCCCAATATGGCGGGGCGCCATAGAAGTCGTCCCATCTCAGGGTGCGAATCAAGAACCCGCGATTTGCGGGCGGAGTGCAAGTGGCCGGACCAGGCTTTGGGACAATCGGCTCTCCAAAAGTCACATCAGTAACCTTCGCAGTTGCCACGTCCCATCTCCAGTTCGTGTGTGAGCCGACGGCCGCGCCAAACAGCACCGTATCCGGCATACCCGTAACGACAGTGCTGCCGAAACTCTGCCAGCCGCTCCCGCTGTTGTAAAGGGGCGTTACTACGTTCAAAACACCATATTGAACTCTCTCGACACCCAGGCCTATCGGCTGTGGTAAGGCGGCCCATATATCTCCCCAGCCGCCGCTGCCGCCGTCATAGGAACCGCGGTATTGCACGCCGATATAATCTCCCACTTCGCGCATAAAAGACGAAATGTGCTGGGAGCGGGGGTCTGTCGTGTAACGCATCATAGTGCCCATCTTGGCCCAGTCATTGGTGAACTGGCCCTTATCAACCCATTGGTAGTTGGCTGTCATACGCACGCTGCCGGTCACGCTCTTGTAGGCGTAGGTGAACTGGTCATAATTGTCCCAGATGTCTCCACCGCCGCCCGTCACCATATAACTACTGGTCGTGGGGTCGTAGGTTGTCCAACCTGCGTCCATACCTGAAGGATACCCAACGTTTGCACTGTTATCAAACTGACCAAAGCCGGGGTCAGCAAAACTTGTGGCTGAAACCAGCAACATAACAATTAAACATACTAACGATCTCTTAAACATCTTACTCCTCCTAAAAATTTCTACTAAAAACAAAACGAACCAACATTTAATTGTTTTCGACAAACACTACACAAATTGAGCTTTATGTTTGTCTAAAACCGTTTCTCTAAAACAAGCTACAAGAATCTTCACCTCTTCACTAAACCTGTGCCTGTCAAAGAGCTTTTTTTGGGCTTTGTAGGTATTTCAGCAATCTTCACAATATATGTGACACAAAGCCTTTTATTTTTTACGACGAAGTAACGTCAAAGCGCCCAGGCCAAGCAGCGCAATTGTCGCCGGCTCAGGAACAGCAACAACACCATAATTATTTATGCCGCCCTCTCTCTGCTCATACAGAGTAACCGTGCCGGCCGGGACATCCTTCTTATATACCGAGAACCAGCTATTAATGGAGCCATCTGCACCTTCATCGATACTGGCCGTGTCGCCGGTATACGTCCATCCGAATACCTGAACCCAGAACATTGCATTGGGTCCAATCGTTGCAGGGTCGGTCTTAACCCCGTCGCCGACGCGGGTGTCAATCAAAAGATACAGGGTAGCATCTCGTGCTAATGTTACATCCAGCTTATAACCTGTACCGGTGTTAATGTCCCTGTCGTCATTTGCGACCTTCACGTAGTCGGCGCCCAATAGATACGCCGGTATATCCTGATATATGTGAACTCTGTCCACATAGGCCAGTGAACCATTCTGCAGCGACACAGCGATTGCCGGCGCTGTATTGGTGCTGTTATACCGCTGAATAGCTGTAATCAACGCTGCCTGAGTTGTACCGGCAACAAAACATAGAACTAAAGCTATCATTAACAATTTACGACACATACACTCCTCCTCACTAAAAAATTGACAACAAAAATTCTCCTGCATCCTTGCGCTTAACTAAACAAACACTTTAACTTAGCGTCCTTAAGCAACAAGCAACAAGGACCTTCACCTTAACCTGTGCTTATCAACTTTTTTTGTGGGCTTGTATTCCTCCTCCTATGGAGGAAACTCACCCTCTTCACCATCACCAATTACCTATTTATACCAAATTGGCTATGCTCTCGTCAAGAGAATTTTTGCAAAATTTGGCAAAATTTTTTACTAAAATTTTATAAAAACACATAAATCTTGCATTTATAAGAACTTACGGCTATTATATAGGTATGAATTGATAAAAAAATCTTTTTCACCACCTGATTTTTTTGTTTTTTTATAGAAGCTATCTTCCATTCATCCCAAATTGAAAGGTTCCACCCACAGGTCAACTCCTTTATCCTCTTTGGCCGTTCTCCGCTTAGCCCCAGCCCACCAAAAGCGGGCTGGCAGGCACTGTGAATGCAGACAATTAGCCTCCAGTCGATTGACCAGCGTCGCCGGCACCCGGCTCAGGCACTTCTCCCTCTTTTTTATCTGGTTCGCCTTTCTGCTGACTAATTGCTTGTTCCGTTGCTTGGTCTGAGCTTGTCTGCTCAACAGGCCTAACAGATTGTTCGGCTTCAGCAGCAGCGCTTTGCACAGGTGCGCGTTTTCGCCACTTACCTGAATCAGAGGCATGTTCTTCGGCGGCCCAGCGAACCCTTCGCAGACTCAAACCGATTTTGCGAGACTCTGTGTCAACCTTCAAAATCTTAACCTCAATATCGTCGCCTACCTTAACGACATCCTGAGGCTTATCAATCTTGTGGTCGGCAAGCTCGGAAATATGCAAAAGTCCCTCTAACTCCGGCTCAAGCTCAACAAATGCGCCAAAGTTAGTAAGTTTTACTACTTTGCCCTTAATAATATGTCCAGGAATGTATTTTTCCGGGATAGCGTGTATCCACGGGTCCTCGGTCATCTGCTTTATTCCCAGCGAAATCCTGCGTTTCTCCTCATTGACATCCATAACCATACATTTTATCTCCTGGCCCCTCTGAAGCGCCTCACTGGGGTGGTTATACTTCCTCGTCCAGCTTAAATCTGAAATATGTATCATACCATCGATGCCTGACTCTATCTCTACAAAAGCACCAAAATTGGTCACGTTGCGCACTTTAGTGGTGACAACGGTGCCCTGGGGATATTTTTTAGAAGCTATTGTCCAGGGATTGACCTCGGTCTGCTTTAGACCCAGCGAGATTTCCTGCCTTTCCTTGCTGACGCTCAAGACGGCTACTTCTATCTGGTCCCCTAAGTTAACCATCTCGCTCGGATGTGCCAGACGTTTGGTCCAGCTCATCTCGCTGATGTGCACCAGCCCTTCAATCCCATCTTCAAGCCGGACAAAAACGCCATAATTCATCACATTTACGACCTTGCCTTTTACCCTGGCTCCCACCGGGTAGCGATGTTCGACATTTTCCCACGGGCTGGGCGTCTTCTGCTTCAAACCCAGCGAAATCTTCTCATTTGCCTTATCAACGCCGATGACAGCACATTCGATTTCCTGGTCTATCTGAACAACTTCCGAAGGGTGTGATATTCTGCCCCAGCTCAAATCGGAAATGTGCAGTAGTCCATCGAGGCCGCCCAGGTCCACGAACACGCCGAAGTCGGCGATGTTTTTCACAATGCCTTTTCGCAATTGACCAACCTCGATTTCTGCCAGAAGTTTTTCCTTACTGGCATGGCGTTCTTCCTCGATGAGTTTTCGCCTCGAAACAACGATGTTTCGGCCCTCAGCATCTATCTTGAGAATCTTACAGTCTATCTCCTTGCCTATAAGTCTGCTGATGTCCCCCGGTTTTCTGATATCGACCTGTGAGGCCGGCAAAAACACAGGCACGCCAATATCAACGAGCAATCCGCCTTTGATGCGCCTTATTACCCTGCCCTTAACTACGTCTTCCTCCTTTTTAGTATTGATAATCATTTCCCAGCCTCTGATGGTGTCGGCCTTGCGTTTGCTTAGCAGGATAAGCCCACCTTCAGAGTCGGTATCTTCGAGAAGAACCTCGACCTCTTTTCCCGGCACTATCTGGTCGGGGCTGTCAAATTCGCTTGCATCGATAACCCCTTCGCTTTTGAGCCCAACCTCTACTATAACGTCATTGCCTATCTGTGATACAATCGTTCCTTTCAAAATAGTGCCTGGCAGCCGCGAATCTACTTTCTTCTGTAAAACTGTTTCTAAAAATTTGCCTTCTTCCTCACCGAACATCTCGCTGACCTGCTGGTCAAGCTGCTCCTCCGACAAACCTAACTTGTTAACCAAATTCCTATCAACCATAAATTTAAGTTCCTCTGTGGAGTCTATATTGTTTGGCTGCCAGCGCCCCACATTTACGCTGATAAGCCCCTGTGCAGCGATGCACAGACATTTTAAGGTTAATAAAAAAACGCATTCGCCCACGCAGCAAATGCAAGTTACGCAAATAAGTTAAATCTTATGCCCCGGCCTTTGCTATTTGCCGAAGGCCTTCAGATTTTCTACAAATTCATTTATTATCCAGTCAGGAGTCGAGGCTCCTGCTGTAACGCCTGCTAAATTTTTACCAGAAATTATACTTATATCAAGTTCTTTCCAATTTTGCAAGTGAAACGTTTGATTATTGTATTTTTTGCAAAGCTCCGCCAGTCTTCGCGTGTTGGCACTCTCCAGGCTGCCCAGCACAAACATTACATCCACCTTTTTGCATAACTCGACGGCGGATTGCTGCCTTTTTATCGCCTCCCGGCATAGAGTATTGACTACTTTCAGCTCACTAAAGCTGCACCGTCCTATAGAACCGAGCATTTTGCTAAAGTGCTCAGGGTCCTGGGTAGTCTGACAGACAATACCCAGTTTGCCGTTTTGGGGCAGCTTACCCAAATCCGCCTCATTAGCAACGACAATAACATCTCTTGCGCAGCCTACAACTGCCTGGACCTCTGGGTGATTTGGCTCGCCGATAATCACTACTTTGTAGCCTTCCTCTGCGAGCTGGGCCGCTATATGCTGCACCCTTTTGACCAGCACACAGGTGGCGTCAACGACATTAAGACCTTTTTGCTCAAGTTTTCTTATCTGTTCGGGTGCGGCACCGTGAGAGCGGATGATAACCGTCCCTGACTTAATCTGCTCAATCTTTTCGACGGTTTTCAGTCCGGCTTGTGACAATCGTTCTACCTCATCCTTGTTATGAATAATTGGCCCGAGACTATAAACGTTCTTTTCTCCGCAGGACACCTGACGGTGCTGTGACAGGATTTTCTCGGCGATACTGATTGCGCTTCTAACGCCGGGACAGAATCCGCACTTTTGGGCTACTAAAACTTCCATAACCAGATACTCGTGCTACGGCCTACTCGAGCGGCTCAACATAAATGTTTCGGAATTCAATTTGTGCACCTTCGCTCTGGAGGCAAATCTTGCCGGATGTCACCGAGCACTTGGTCGCGACATTTTGCAACACGCCGTTCGCAAGCACTACTACCCAATCGTCCTTGCAGATAATATCGTAAGAGTTCCACTGGCCGAGGGGTTTTTCGCTGCTCTTTTTTAGTTTTGTTGTCCTGCGGTCACTAACGCGTTTGCCCCCTGTGGAATGTTCCTTTGTTTCCACGCCTCCGATGACCCAGAAGTCGCCGGCGTTATCAGATGCTAACTGGCATTCCAGACTTTTTGGCCAGACCACGTCAGGGCCGCTTGTATGGACAAGGACGCCGCTGTTGCCGCCTCTTTCCGGCCAGCGCCACTCCACGTGAAACAGGTAATTGGCATAATCAGCCTCGGTTCGCATATATCCTGCCGGACGGCCTTCACAGCGAATAACGGCCTCATTGATTGACCAGGTCTTGGTAACATCGTGCGCCGGGTCGGGCACAAAAAGTTTCCAGCCGGCAAAATCATTGCCGTTCCACAAAACAATTTTTTCTTTCGGCGTAATAGGGCCTTTTTGCTCCTCCTGTGAGATTGCAGCAACAACAAAAAGTCCCACTGCCACTATCACAATACTAAAACGCTTCATAAAAACTCCTTTCACTGGCGTAAGCCATCCCTTACGGGATTTTGCAAATTGTTTTTCAGACCAGCGGCGTCTTGCCGGGAATCGCCACCGGCGGCATCGGCAAATCGCCAAATTCATATTTTGGAGGCCGCAGGTCCAGTTTCGACGCATTCATAATCCAGTCCCATTTAAGGGCCCTGCCGGTATAAGCGCTCATCCTGCCCATTATCGTGGTCAGCGTGCTTTCGGCGATGCGTTTGCCTTCGTTGAGGGATTTGCCTTCGCGAATCGCCGCAATCTGGTCCGCGTGCTGCCTTATGCAGGGTTCGGGCGAAGGGCCATCATACTGGAAAGGCTTTTCGCCCTTGATTATGGCATTGGCGAAATCCATATACGCCGAGCCTTTTGTGCCGACAAGTCTCTGGTCGTTGCGGTCTGTTGCGCCGTCAATCTGAGCGCCCATATATTCAATCCGCAATCCATTCGGATACTCATACTCAACCGCGAAGTGGTCGTAGCTGTCGCCATACTCCGGGGCCGTCCGCACCTGCCGACCGCCCATACCGATACACTGGACCGGGTGTGCGCCAAGCGACCAGTTGACAACGTCGAGATTGTGAACGTGCATCTCGCAGATAAAATCGCCGGACAGCCAGGTGAAGAAAAGCCACCGGCGGATTTGCCATTCCATATCCGACCAGTTGCTCTTGCGTTCTCTCGCCCCCCAGTCGAGCATACCGCCGCCAATTCTGACGCACTGGCCGCCCAGGATTTCGCCGAGGTCGCCATTATGGATTCTCTCCATAATTGCCACCAGATGTGCTATTCGCCGCATCTGGGTCCCGGCCACAATCGTCAGCTTCTTTTCGTCTGCCAACTTAGACGACTCTATCACCGACCGCACGCCAACCGGGTCCACGGCAACCGGCTTTTCCATAAAAACGTGCTTTCCTCCTTCAATCGCCGCTTTGAGGTGCTCAGACCGGAAGTGCGGCGCCTCCGTCAGTATTACCATATCCACATCATCACGGGCAATCACCTTCTTGTAAGCGTCCCAGCCGGCAAAGCAGGTATCTTCGGTCACCTTTACCTTGTCGCCGAGATTATTTTTCAGGCCCTGCAATGCACCATCAACTTTGTCTTTGAAGAGGTCGCCCATCGCCACAAGCTCGACATTCTCCGCGGAGTTCAGGCAATTTGTCGTATCGTACATACCTCGTCCGCCGCAGCCGATTAGTCCGAGGCGTATTTTGTCGGAACCTGCTGCAAAGATTCGGCCTGTGCTTGACAGTAGCGCCGCTGCGCCAATCGCCCCTGAGACCTTCATAAAATCTCTGCGCGACAATCGCTGTCTTTTTTTGTTCAATTTCTTTTTCATTAGTTCATCCTTACCTTTCATACAAGTTGTGTCTTGCCGGGAACAGCCACCTCAGGAATCGGCAAATCGCCAAACTCATATTTTGGAGGCGTTAAGTCCAGTTTCGAGGCGTTCATTGCCCAGTCCCACTTTAGTGCGCGTCCCGTATAGGCGCTCATTCGGCCCATAATTGCCGCCATTGTGCTCTCGGCCACATTGCGGCCTTCATTCAGCGGCTTGCTGTCACGAATACTTTTGATAAGGTCGGCATGCTCCTGCACGTATGGATTGGGATTTGGACCATCATACTTGTATGCTTTGGGTCCTTGGATGTAACCTATGGAGCTGTCTGTGTATGATGAACCTTTTGTCCCCACGAGTCTTTCAGATACGCTATCAGTGCACCCTGTTATCTGCCGGCACATGCTCGACACCCGCACGCCATTGGGATATTCGAATTCAACTGCGAAATGGTCATATATGTTTCCGAGGGTTCGGACCTGCCGGCCGCCCATCCCCATTGCCTGAACCGGATGAGACCCGATTGCCCAGTTAATAATATCTATGTTGTGGCAATGCTGCTCGACAATATGGTCGCCCGAAAGCCAGGTCCACCACGGCCAGTTGCGGCACTGCCATTCCATACTCGACATCCCCGGCTCGCGCTCATACCACTTCCAGTAGCCCAGCATATCGCCGCCGTTCCAGTAGCACTGGGCCGAAACAATCTCTCCGATGTCGCCATTTTTAACCCGCTTCATAATCTCGATATAGTGCGCCTGATGCCGCCGCTGCGTGCCGACCACAACCGCCAGTTTCTTTTGTTCTGCTAACTGTGATGTTGCTATTATCGAGCGAATCCCGGCAGGGTCCACCCCCGCCGGCTTTTCCATAAATACGTGCTTGCCCGCTTCGATGGCCGCTTTTAGATGAATAGAGCGAAAATGCGGCGGACCCGCTAATATCACCATATCTACGTCGGATGCGACGACCTTCTTGTATGCATCAAAGCCGACAAAAAACGTCTCATTTGTGACCTTTATGTTCGCCGCAAAATCCTTTTTTAGCCCCTCCAGCGCTTTTTCCATACGGTCCTTGAAGAGGTCGCCCATTGCGACAAGCTCAACGCCCTTATCTGCGTTGATACAATCTTTCACCGCCCCTTCGCCCCGTCCGCCGCAGCCGATAAGTCCGATGCGCAATCTGTCCGAACCTGCTGCAAATATCCGCTCCGTCCCTACTGCCAGTGTTGTCGCCACTGCCGCCGAGGTCTTCATAAAACTTCTGCGAGTCAACCCGCCAGACGTATGGCGGGTTAACTTATAATTCTTTGCACCTGTTTTTACTTTCATAATGTCCCCTTTCGATAGCAAAGTCTAAAATTCCGTCGATATACTGCTTTACAAGGGTATCTTTAACTACGCTGATGGTCAAGCGCAATCCCTTGACCCGGATTTTTCTTTGCCACGAAGGCACTAATACACCAAATTTTAATTATATTCCTTACTTCGCGTCTTTGTGTCTTCGTGGCTGATTTTTAATTATCTTTTTAACCACGAATTCTCACGAATTTTCACTAATTCTTTTTCGTGTTAATTCGTGGTTATTATTTATTTTCCGTCACCAAGACACTAAAACACAGCTATATTTTTCAACTTCCTTTTTTAACCACAGAACTTGTCCTGAGCGCAGCCGAAGGATTTCACGGATTTCACTGATTATAATCTTTTTTATTGATACCTTACTCTCATTTAATCTGCGTTAATCCTATGAACCGGAGCCAGTCAAAGGTTTTTTATCTTTTTCCTTCATATTATTACCATAAGCATTTTTTACCCGCAGACCCCTTCGCAACAAAATGAGGGGTCGAGGAGTAAAA
>Ga0315279_10004917_pt1 | contig 17697 bp, 20 predicted proteins | sample YL17G06_20_MG_FD_203694 | JGI IMG/M metagenome (GOLD analysis project Ga0315279, IMG submission 203694) | Sediment microbial communities from Yellowstone Lake, YNP, Wyoming, USA - YL17G06_20 | ecosystem: Environmental > Aquatic > Freshwater > Lake > Sediment | place: USA: Wyoming | collected... | reverse complement strand
TTCCGAGGCGAAGCCGAGGAATCTCCTCCGTTAAGAAGCGACGCCTTTTCTCTTTTAAGCATTGCTGTTGATTCAGGCAACGGATGTGCAGGTATATTTGTCCCACAGGTTTTAAAGGAATTGGGTATTAAAGTTTTTGAACTTTTCTCTGAGCCAGATGGCAATTTTCCCAATCACCATCCCGACCCAACTCTCGTTGAAACGCTTGCTACTTTGCAAAATACAGTAAAAGATAACAATCTTGATTTTGGCATTGCTTACGATGGAGATGTTGATAGGCTTGGCGTAATAGATGAAAAAGGAAATGTTGTCTACGGAGATAAACTCACATACATTTTTGCAAAAGATATTCTTAAGACTCACCCGAAAGGTAAAATTATTGGAGAGGTAAAATGCTCTAAAACACTATTTGACGGCATAAGAACACTTGGTGGTATCCCCCTCCTTTCCCCTGTAGGTCATTCCCTTATTAAAAAGAAACTGAAAGAAAGTGGTGCTCTTCTTGCAGGTGAGATGAGCGGACATATTTTCTTTAATGATAGATATTTTGGTTACGATGATGCAATCTATGCAACCTTAAGGCTTATTGAGATATTTGCAAAAGAGAAATCAAAAAATAGCAATTTTAAGTTCAGAGATTTATTAAAAGACCTTCCTAAGGTTTATGTTTCTCCAGAAATCAGGATTGATTGCAAAGAGGACGAAAAATTTGCACTTGTTGAGCAATTTCTTGATAAATACAAGGAAAAATTCCCCATCCTTGCAGGTAATATTCAGAATGTAATAACAATTGATGGTGTTAGAATAGAGTTCCCCGATGGCTGGGGATTAATCCGTGCAAGCAATACCCAGCCAGTATTAGTTATGCGTTTTGAGGCATTAACAAAAGAGGCATTGGAAGGGTATGAGCAGAGTTTTATGTTAACTTTAGGAGGATGCAAATGAAGAAAGCTTTAATTACAGGTATTACCGGGCAAGATGGTTCGTATCTTGCCAAGTTTCTTTTGGAGAAAAGTTACGAAGTTTATGGACTTCACAGAAGGTCAAGCACTTCAAACTTGTGGAGATTGGATGCATTGGGAGTTACTCAAGAGGTCAAATTGGTTGAAGGAGACCTCTCAGACCAATCCTCACTTATGAAAGCCGTAGAAATATCTGAACCCGATGAAGTGTATAACTTAGCGGCCCAGAGTTTTGTCGCTTCATCCTGGAAGGAACCTCTTTACACATCGGAAGTAACAGGCCTGGGAGTTTTAAAAGTGCTTGAGGCAATTAAGAATGTTAATCCTAAAATAAAATTTTATCAGGCATCAAGTAGTGAGATGTTTGGAAAAGTTCAAGAAATTCCTCAAAAAGAGACCACGCCTTTTTATCCGCGAAGTCCCTATGGAGTTGCGAAGGTTTTTGGATATTGGACCACCGTAAACTACAGGGAAAGTTATAATATGTTTGCTTGCAATGGTATTCTTTTCAACCATGAATCTCCCTTAAGAGGTGAAGAGTTTGTTACGAGAAAGATTACCAAAGGGATTGCAGAGATTAAAAAGGGGATTAGAGATTATATCGAACTTGGGAATCTTGATGCAAAACGGGACTGGGGTTTTGCAGGTGATTATGTAGAAGCAATGTGGCTTATACTTCAGCAGGATAAGCCCGATGATTATGTGATTGCTACCGGAGCAACTCATACTGTAAGAGAATTTGTAGAGTTAGCGTTCAAAGAAGCTGGGATTGATATAGTATGGGAGGGGACAGGTTTAACAGAAGTTGGGCTTGACAAAAACAGCGGAAAAATAATCGTAAAAGTTTCAGAGCAGTTTTATAGACCAGCTGAGGTTGAAATTCTTATTGGCGATCCCTCAAAAGCCAGGAAAACTTTGGGATGGCAACCTAAAGTGAATTTTAAGGAATTAGTTAAAATGATGGTTAAAGAGGATTTAAAGTGAAGTTATGAAAACAATGCAGAAAACTTCAATTATTGGAATTTTGCATAATTTCTAAGGAGGCTGATTATGAGAGGCATAGTATTAGCGGGTGGCACTGGTTCAAGGTTAAAACCTTTAACAAATGTCACGAATAAGCACCTTTTGCCAGTTGGCAGGTATCCGATGATTTTCTATCCAATCTACCGTTTAAAACAAGCAGGCATTACGGAAATTCTTATTGTTACTGGTAGAGAGCATATGGGTGATGTGATGGAACTTTTGGGTAGTGGAAGCGAGTATGGCGTTGAGTTTACTTTTAAGGTGCAAGATCAGGCAGGGGGGATTGCAGAAGCCCTTGGTTTAGCAAAACATTTTGTTAATGGTGATAAATGCGTCGTTATCCTTGGGGATAATATTTTTGAGGACAACATTGCTCCTTTTGTTGAATCTTTTGCAAAACAAGAGAAAGGTGCAAAAATTCTTTTAAAAGAAGTGCCGGATCCGCATCGATTTGGTGTTGCTGAGCTTAAGGATGGCAAAATTATCTCAATTGAGGAAAAGCCGAAAAATCCAAAGAGCAACTTTGCAGTTACAGGTATTTATATGTACGATCCAGAAGTATTTGAGATTGTAAAAACTCTTAAACCCTCAGCAAGGGGCGAACTTGAAATAACCGATGTAAATAATGCCTATATTAGAAAAGGTACACTTACTTTTGATATTTTAAAGGGTTGGTGGACTGATGCAGGAACTCCTGAATCCTTATTTAGAGCTAATGAACTTTGCAAAGATTTAGTTTTGGACTTTGGCAATGGAAAAGTTTAAAGTAATTGAAACTCCAATCAAAGACCTTTTGATAATAGAGACGAAAGTATTTAAAGACGATAGAGGTTTCTTTATAGAGAGTTATAATAAAAGAGATTTCAAAGAGATAGGGCTTGATGTTGAATTTGTGCAGGATAACCACTCTTTCTCAAGAAAAGGCGTTTTAAGGGGTCTGCATTTTCAGTTTAAACATCCTCAAGGTAAACTTGTCCGAGTAATTTCTGGAAGAGTTTTTGATGTTGCAATAGATCTTAGACCCAATTCTTCCACTTTTGGTCAATGGTATGGCGTTGAACTTTCTGGAGAAAATGCCCTTCAGTTTTATATTCCACCTTGTTTTGCACATGGTTTTATTTCTCTTCAAGATAACACCCATTTTCTCTACAAATGTACTGAATTTTACTATCCAGATGACGAATTGGGTATTATATGGAACGATTTAGATCTTAATATCCATTGGCCTTTAGACCAAGTTAGTGAAGTAATAATTTCAGAAAAGGATAAAAGTTTACCCAAGTTTGAGGAAGTGAAGGAGTGGTTATAATGGACAAGTTTCTGTCATTGTACACCCTTTCTCTTGTCAAGTGTGAGTTGAGAGCATTGCAGACTATTCTGGTCCTGTCATTGCGCACTCCTTTCCTCGATGAAGTTGAGTGGAGCGAAGTGCCCGTGGCAATCTCACATGCCACCCGTCATTGCGAGGGCGTCTTTTGCCCGAAGCAATCTCGTCCTTCAAGAGGAACATAAAGCTGACCCTATGAAAATTATTCTGCTTGGTAGTAGCGGACAGTTAGGCAAAGAATTTGAGAAGTTTTTGTTAGAAAAGGAAAATATAGAATTACATGCATTTTCTCATAACGAACTTGATATTCTCGATTTGCAAAAACTCGTTAATAAATTTCAAGAGATTTCTCCTAATGTTGTCATAAATTGCGCGGCCTATACCAAAGTTGACCAGGCAGAAGTGGAACAGTCTCTTGCTTACCAAGTAAATGCAATTGGAGTAAAGAATGTCTCCTTTGCTTCCTTTAAGGTAAATGCAAAGGTTGTATATTTTAGCACAGATTATGTTTTTGATGGCTTGAAAGGTACACCATACGATGAATTTAATGAACCCAATCCTGAATCTCTCTATGGGAATTCGAAGCTTATGGGGGAAATTTATACAAGAGAACACAACCCAAATCACATAATTTTAAGGATTTCTTGGCTTTACGGAATAAATGGTTCTAATTTTGTTAAGACAATAATTAGACTTGCAAAAGAAAGAGGTGAGTTGAGAGTTGTAAATGACCAAATTGGAACTCCTACCTATACACTTGATGTTGTAAGACAAACCTGGAAACTTATTCAAGGTGATATTGTGGGCTTGTATCATTCCGCAAATATGGGGCAAACAACGTGGTTTGAATTTGCAAAGAAAATTGTTGAGAAATTGGACCTCAACGCAAAAGTTATTCCGATAAAAACGGAAGAATTCCCTACTCTAGCAAAGAGACCAAAATTTTCTGTGCTTGAAAACTATTTGCTTCAACTTGAAAATAAGAATACAATGCGAAATTGGGAAGAGGCATTTGACGATTTTATTACAAAGTATAAAACGGAGCTGTTAAGCGGAGGATTTTAAATTGCAGAAGAAAGATAACTTAATTTTACAAAAGAGTTATGATTTTTCTTTGATGGTTATAGAATTGTATAAATTTCTTTGCGAAAGTAAGAAAGAATATGTGTTATCAAAACAGTTATTGAGGGCAGGAACATCAGTAGGTGCTAATGTAAACGAAGCCCAAGCAGGAATGAGCAAGAAAGATTTTGTAGCCAAAATGTCTATTGCTTCAAAGGAAGCAAGGGAAACAAAATACTGGTTAAACCTATTAGCAGATAGCGGATATATTTCTAAAGCAGATGATAAGGTCCGTAACCTTTTTGAAGAGATAGAAAGAATTATAAGTATATTAACAAAAATTGTAAAAACAGGAGCGTCAAATGAAAAATAATTCATCATCTATAATCCATAATTCATCATCCAACATCCACCATTCATCATCCAACATTTCTAATCCATCATCCAATATTTCTAATCCATCATCCAATATTTCTAATTCACCATCTAACATTCAACATTTAACATCTATCCTTGTAACCGGTGGTGCAGGCTTTATTGGCTCAAACTTTATTCATTATCTGTTTAAAGAGCACCCTGATTATGAAGTTATAAACCTGGATAAACTTACTTATGCAGGTAATCTTGAAAATCTTAAGGGTGTCGACGATAAACCTAACTATCATTTTGTGAAAGGTGATATTGCAAATAGAGAACTCGTAGAATACATTTTTGAAGAATTTAAACCAGAATATGTTGTAAATTTTGCAGCAGAGTCGCATGTTGATAGAAGTATTGAAGGACCAGAGGTATTTATAAGGTCAAATGTTTATGGTACACAGATTTTGCTTGATGTTGCTAAAGAATTTTGGAGTAAGAATAATATGTTTGATTCTGCAAGATTCCTTCAAATTAGTACTGACGAAGTTTATGGCTCTTTGCCTCTGGAAAGTACAGGGAAATTTACAGAGGAATCTCCCTTAAAGCCAAATAGTCCATATTCTGCCTCAAAAGCAGGAGCAGATCTTCTTTGTAGAGCATATTATATAACTTATGGTATGTCAGTATTAATTACTCGCTCCTCAAACAATTTTGGACCAAGGCAGTATCCCGAAAAACTCATCCCTTTGATGATTACCAATGCATTGCAAGGGAAACCGTTACCAGTATATGGAGATGGTCTCAATGTGAGGGATTGGTTATATGTTGAAGATAACTGCAGAGCTATTGATTTGGTGTTACACAAAGGAAAAATTGGAGAGATTTATAATATAGGTGGTGGCAATGAGTGGAAGAATATTGAGCTTGTAAACCTTATATGCGAGATACTTGGTGAGTTAACAGGAAAGCCAGTTGGCGAATATAAGAAACTGATTAATTTTGTAAAGGATAGACCAGGACATGATAGGAGATATGCGTTGAGTATTGAAAAAATAAAAAGAGAACTGGGGTGGAATCCTAATGTAGATTTTAAGGATGCGATGAGAAGTACGGTAAAATGGTATTTGTATAATAAAGCGAGGGGATAAAGATGGGTATTGAAAAGTGTAAAATAATAGAGCTTCCAAAGATAACTGATGCAAGAGGAAATCTTACGTTTATTGAGGGCAATAAGCATATTCCTTTTGAGATTAAGAGAATTTATTATTTGTATGATGTTCCTGGGGGCGAATCAAGAGGTGGGCATGCGCACAGAAAATTGCAACAACTTATTATTGCAGCAAGTGGTAGTTTTGATGTTATCTTAGATGATGGATTTGAAAGAAAAAGATTTTATCTTAATCGCTCTTATTATGGTCTATATGTGAGCCCGATGATATGGCGTGAGCTAGATAATTTCTCCTCTGGTTCTGTTTGCTTGGTTCTGGCATCCGAGCTTTACAATGAAAATGATTACATTAGGGATTATGAAACTTTTAAAAAGCAGCTAAAAATAAACCAGGAAATAAAGAAGGAGGAATTGGATAATGGGAAAAAATGAAAAGAAATCTATCAAAAGAATTTTGGTTGGCGGAGCTGGAGGAACACCTTCTAATGGCTTTATACAATCTTTGAGAGAATCTCCTGAACCATTTTATATCATAGGGATGACAAGTAATTGTTATGACCTATGCAAAGCCAAGACAGACGAGAGACACCTTGTCCCTTGGGCGTATGAAAAAGACTATTATATGATATTGGAAGATATAATAAGAGAAACCAAGCCAGATTTTTTGCATGTACAAAATGATATCGAAGTACTTGCTATTTCTAAATATCGAGAAAGGTTAGAAACATTAGGGGTAAAAACATTTTTGCCTAAGAACGAGTCAGTAGAAATATGTGTGGACAAATCAAGGACATATCAAATATGGAAAGAAAAAGGGCTTAGGGTACCAAAGACTCTGCTTATAAATACAGAGGAAGATCTTAAGTCAGCATTTAAAGAATTGGGAGGAAAAATTTGGCTAAGGGCAACAACAGGTGCTGCAGGAAGGGGTTCTCTTCCTACAAGTAGCCTTCAATTTGCGAAAGAATGGATTAATTTTTTTGACGGTTGGGGAAAGTTTACAGTAGCCGAATGTCTTACATCGCAAACAGTTACATGGCAATCTATATGGAAAGATGGAGAATTGATAGTGGCGCAGGGGCGAAAGAGGCTTTATTGGGAATTTGCAAACCGAACACTCTCTGGTGTAACCGGAATAACGGGAACAGGTGTTACAATCTCAGATCCTGTTATTGACGAAATTGCTCAAGAAGCAATTCTTGTTATTGATCCTGCCCCTAATGGTGTTTGGGCGGTAGATATGACATATGACAAAGAAGGAATTCCTAATCCAACTGAAATAAATATCGGAAGGTTCTTTACCACACATCTATTTTTTACAAGAGCAGGTTTAAATATGCCTTATATTCTAATTAAATTGGCTTTTAATGAGGAGATACCTCCTATTCCGAAAAAGATTGACCCTCTTCATCCTGGTCTTGCTTGGGTCCGAGGAATGGACACAGAACCTGTCTTAACTGCGCTTAATCAGATAGAAGAATTTAAAAAAGGTTTGGAGGAAAGGAGAAAAAAATATGGGGAGTAAATTAGCTGATAGAAATATTTTGGTTACAGGTGGAACTGGCTTTGTTGGTTCAAGGGTAGTGGAAAAATTAAAAAAAGATAAGGATACCAATCTTATAGTGCTGTCGAGGACTAAGTACGGTAAAGAAGCTCCAAATGTTGAATATATATTATGTGATCTTTCGTCTGAAAACTCTCTTAGCGCGATAAAAAATAGAATACAAAATGTGAGTTATGTTTTGCATATGGCTGCGATGATGCCTAAATCATCTTTAAAAGATGAACTTGAAGAAAATGTGAAACAAAATTTAATGGTAACTCTTAACTTGTTGAAATATTTACCTTTGCATATAAGGGGCTTTGTCTATTCTAGCTCAATCGATGTTTATGGCGAGCCAATATATAACCCCGTTGACGAGAAGCATTCGACTAATCCTCTGACATATTACGGGGCAAGTAAATTTGCCACAGAAAAATTTCTAAGTATCTTCTTGAAAAATAGAGGAGTACCTCTTACTATTCTTCGTTATTCTCAAGTTTATGGACCTGGCGAGGCTGAAATAAAAGCAGTTCCAGTTTTTATTAATAAAATAGTTAAGGGAGAGTCTCCCATTATTTTTGGTGATGGTTCTGATATTCGTGACTATGTTTACGTTGATGATGTAGCGAATGCTACAGTTTTAGCTTTGAGTAAAAAATTAAATGGCATATTTAATATTGGCAGTGGAAAAGGCTACAGTATAAAGGAAGTATTGGATATCATTATCAGATTATCTGGGAAGAAAGTAGAACCAATATATAAGGATAGAATAAAAAAATCATTTAACTCTACTTTAGATATAACTTTAGCAAAGGAAAAACTCGGATATTTGCCTTCAATGTGTATTGAGGAAGGACTAAAAAAAGAGTTAGAGTTTATGGAGAATTTAAAATGAAATGGACTATATTTTTTGACCTTGATGATACACTAATTAGTACATCGGAAAGGCACTATAGGATATACAAAGATATTCTGCGAGATTACGGAATACAAAACATCCTTTCTAAAGAAGACTTTTGGAATTATAAGAGAATGGGTAGGAAAACAGTAGAACTTCTCGCTAAAAATTCATCTGAAGAATTTATCCAAAAATTTATGGATGAATGGCTAAAAAGAATAGAAAATAAGAATTACCTTAAATATGATAACCTTTTATCAGAAAGCTTGATCATCCTTTCGGGCTTGAAAAATAAAGCTGATTTAATGCTTGTGACACTGCGGAATAACAGGGAAAATCTTTTCTGGGAACTCAATAATCTTGGACTGGTTAATTACTTTAAGGAAATATTGGTAGATTCGCCAGTAAAGCTAAAAAATAAAATGACATTAGTCAAGGATTACACTGAAAAACAATTAAAAGAGAACAAATTCATTATTGTAGGCGACACTGAAGCCGATATACTTACAGGAAAGGAACTTGGAATGTTAACAGTTGCAGTTGCTTATGGCATCAGGTCGAAAGAGTTCTTAGAGAAGTTGAAACCTGACTTTTGCTTGAATAGTCTTTCTGAGTTTCTCAAAATTTTGAAAAAGGTTGGTGATGATTTATGATACCCTTTATCGATTTAAAAAAAGAATACTCAGAAATAAGTGGACAGCAGAGGAACTTGATTTCAGACAAGAAGAAGCAGTTTGATTTTCTTTTTGTCTTTACTGGAATCCCTATAGGAAGCTCAGGTGGAGAGCGTGTACTCTATTCACTGATTAGGTGTTTATCAGATCACGGATACAATGTGGGCTTGGTATTATTCTTAAATCCTTATCGCTTTATTTACAAGGTGACGCGAAACAGTTCGCTATTATCTCACATTCGCTGTTGGAAAACAATTAAATGTGCGATGTTTGACCAATTTTCCTCAGCAAAGTTTGGATATGTCTTACTTTACTTCTTTATGAAAAGAATCCGTGTGAGAGAGCACAATTTTAAGGACATTGCAGTCGTAACCCCTAGTTTACTAAGAAAACTGAATTTCAAGAGACTAATTGCTTCTCCTTGGGAAACGACATATTTTGTGAACTACTACAACGCTGAATGTGCTAAATACAGCATAATCCAATATGGAGATCAGCCAGCTGTTTATGCTCAAGAATATCTTCAAGGGATATCTCTTGACTTGATATCTCAGACGTTTTCTTTTCCACTGAAGAAGATAGTTTTAAACGAAGAGGAACTTAAGAGATTCAGCGCTGATAAGCCTCAGAAAATACAACTTGGGATAGATACTAGTAAATTTCGTCAAGAAATCCCCTTTGATAAAAGGAATGGAAAAACAATTCTGATTCCACTTAGAGCGCCTATGGAGAAGGGAGCGAATTGTGCCATTGATGCGATAAAGCTAATTCACAGGCAAAGAAATGACATTACGATAATTACCTACGGTAATTATCGTCACACTGAGTTAATTCCGGATTACGTTGAGCATCGTGGTTTTGTTAGTGATAAAGAATTAGTTGATTTGTACAACAGTGCGTCGATTTTCGTGCTTCCGTCGCTGGTGGAATTGTACTCTTTGTCGGGTTTGGAAGCAATGGCTTGTGGTTGTGCGTTAATCTCTACTGATACCGGGGCAACGGAATACGTAAAGCACAATGTTAACGGGATTATCGTTCCAAAAAACGATCCAAATGCCATTGCTGAAGCCGTAATATCTTTAGTCGATAATCGCAATCAGAGAGCCTACTTGACTTTGAACGGTCTTGAAACTGCACGCGCGCGCTCTGAAGAGAACATGATGAGAAGTTTCATAACAGCGATTACAAACTTTGAGCAGGGAAGACATTGATTTATCTATGTACGCGCATTATGATACATATGAATTGGAGGTAGAATAAAAAGCAATGATTCCAATTATTGATCTAAAAAGAGAATATCCACAAATAAAAACAGAAATTAATGAAGCTATTCAGAGAGTACTGGATAAGCAATGGTTTATCTTAGGAAAAGAGGCAGAAAAGTTCGAGGAAGAATTCTCAAAGTATGTAGGAACAAAATTTGGTGTTGCAGTAAATTCTGGTTCTGATGCTTTATATCTTGCTGTTAAAGCTCTTGGGATTGACAGTGGGGATGAAGTGATAACAGTTTCTCATACATTTGTATCAACCGTTGATGCTATTGTAAGAAATGGAGCAAAGCCTGTATTTGTTGACATTGATCCAGAAACATATACTATGGATGTGACTCAAATCGAAGGTAAAATAACTAAAAGAACAAAGGCAATTATCCCTGTGCATTTATATGGTCATCCTGCAGATATGGATGCGATTAATGCAATCGCAAAAAAATATAATTTGTTTGTTATTGAAGATGCGTGCCAAGCACACGGTTCAGAGTATAAAGGAAGGAAAGCTGGGTCAATTGGAGACGTTGCATGTTTTAGCTTTTATCCCACAAAAAATTGCGGTGCCTATGGCGATGGGGGGATGATAGTAACAAATAGTGAAGAAATAGCTAAGAAGCTAAGTATGTCGCGAAATTATGGGCAATCCCAAAAATATTATTATGATTTTGTAGGTATAAACAGTAGATTAGACGAAATTCAGGCAGCAGTGCTAAGGGTAAAACTAAAGCATTTAGACGAATGGAATGAAAAAAGAAGAAGTGTTGCCAAACTCTATAATGAGTTGTTGAAGGATTCAAAGGTAATTTTACCTATTGAGAAGAACTACGCCAAGCATGTTTATCATCTTTATGCAATAAGAAGTAAAAATAGGGATGAACTTCAGCAATATTTATTGGAAAAAGGAATTCAAACCCAAATTCATTATCCAGTTCCTGTTCATAAGCAAAAGTCCTATTTGGATTTAGGATTTAATATTCATTTGCCTGTAACTGAAAAGGTATGTAATGAAATACTCTCCTTACCTATGTATCCCTGGCTGAAAAAAGAAGAGATAGCAAAAATAGCGGAAGTAGTTAAAAGTTACAAATGAATAAGATAGAAAGAAAGTTTTTATCATCGTACAACAAAATGATGAAAGATTTTAAAGATTTATTATTTGCTCAAAGAGATGCCGACGTAGCACTTTCTATAGCCCGGGTTTATGGAGAATTACGGTGGCATAACGATGATGGCATTTATGCTGATAAGGAGGTTGAACATTTTGTCATATCTCTTGTAAAGAAAGGCCCTAGTTTAAAATTGCCAAAGCAGAAAGAAAAGGGAAAAAATGGTGCCGTACTTTTGGTGTCGGAGTTATATGATTATGGTGGGCATACAAAGGTCGCTTTACAATGGCTTGAAACAATGTCATCTGTACAAAAACACAAGCTTATCGTAACGCGTCATATTACCAAAAGATGCAAGAATCAAGTGGAAGAATGCAACATACCACTTTATGAATGTCGGAATTCTGGAATTAATGCTATCAATGAAATTGTTAATTTTGCAATAGAAGCAGAATTTGTTGTTCTTCTTATACACCCAGATGATATTATTGCAACTGTAGCTGCTAAACTACTTTCAGAGTTTGGAGCTGATATTGTATTTTATAATCATGCCGACCATGCATTTTCGTACGGAATTGATTTAGCTGATGTCGTTTGCGAAATTGGTGAATTTGGAGAATCGATTAGTAAAAGAACAGGTAGAGTAAGGGGTAAGTCCTTTAGGCTTGGAATACCTATTTCTACGAAATACGCTTGCAACGATATTACTCAGTATAATCGCAAGTATTATAATAAGAATAAAGATAAACACATTGTAATCAGTTGCGGAAGTTCATGGAAATACGAACCTGCAAGGGGTCTATTTTTTGGTGATTTTATCGATAGTTTATTAGCCAATAGATCAGACATTGAAATAGTGATAGTTGGTCCAACTGGGCGAGAACCTTGGTGGCGGAACAAAATAAAAGAATGGGGCAATCATGTGCATTTTATGGGGACGGTGCCTTATGAGGAACTTGATAATTTATTAAAATATGCTGATGTATATGTCGATAGTTATCCAATAAATGGGGGGACGGCTTTTCCTGAAGCATTAGTATCTGGTTTGCCATGTACAGGTCTATCTTCCCCGACAGAAGGCTATAGTTACGCAGATGAACTGAGGGTAGATACTGTTGAAATGCTAGTTAAGCGAGTTTTAGCATTAACCAAAAATGATAAGAATGAAATGATAATGGTTGAGAATATTAGGCAAAAGGTGATAAATTCTCAGTCAGAAAACGTATTTAAAAAAAGAGTTGAAAAAATTTATTCTCATGAAATTGAAAAAACGAACGGATGCTACGAATTAAATACGAATGAAAAAATAGATAGTCATTTTCTGGAAAAGGAATGGAGAAATAAAGTGAGAATCAATCTACCGTCCTCTCTAAGTTTGAGTAAGTTACCATTATCATTACGTATTAAGTGTTTAGGTATAATGTGTAAAGTATTTCCTTATTGTAAAACGGCAGATGCAATAAAAATAATAATTGCTGCGTTAATTGGTAATAACTTTTATTACGCTAAATTGCTATATGATAAAATAAGGTACAAAAGGTAATAAGATGTTGTATATATTTTTATTTAATAACCCGGAAAATTTAAGGAAGCTTAAAAAAAATATTTGTGAAGGTAGATAATGGAATATTCTAAAGTCGCTATAATTATTTTAAAATGGAATGGCTGGAGAAATGATAGAAAATTTTAAGAAAGAGAAAATATCAGTTGCAAAATTATTTTTTATACTTACACTCTTTGAACTCATTTTTTTGGGTCCAGGATTAAATGTTTATAATGTGAGCGTAAGGCAACTCATTTTTTTATTAAGCTTTTGTATCTTTTTTATTTTTTTATTTTTAAAAGGAAAATTCTTGTTTCCTTCCTTTATAAGAATCTCGGTCGTCTTTGTTTTTCTAAATTTTTTCATATGGGGTTTATTATTAGCATTAGTCAGAGATAATAGTCTAAATTACGCCTTTGCGGATTCAAGGGGAATCTTATACTTATTATATATACTACCATGGACAAACTTCGCTTTTTATGAGAATTGGTCGAATCGATTTGTTACAAATATATTTTTAATATTTATTTCCTTATTTTCAATGGTAATTAACTTAATAGTTATTCTTTTCCTATTTGATTATCTACGTTTCTATCAAATTATCTCTTTTTTAGATAATACTCTTAATTTTCATGTAATATTTGGGATTATGCCCGATGGTTTTCCTCGGATAGTTTGGTCTCAATTTATTTTTTTTATTCCTGCCTCTCTTTTTTTTACTTCGGAATTAATTTCCAGAAAAAGACTTTCTTTTTCAAAATTAATTGCATTATTAAGCTGTTTGTTAAGTTTAGTATTTTCTTATTCCCGAGGAATATGGCTGGGATTAATTGTGGGATTAATTCTTTTATTTTTAATTTCAAAAAAAACAATAAATGTTAGAAACATTGTGGTAATGACTATGCTCCTTTTGTGTCTCTTTATTGTCATTAGGTTATTAAGTTTTGGTTATTTAGCATTGTTACAGGAACGCTTTTTATCTTCTTTTGATACACAGGAGATGAGTAATGCTATAAGATTTTCTCAAATAAAATTTTTACTCTCAGAATGGATGAAATATCCACTTCTTGGAAAGGGTTATGGGGCAACCGTAGAGGGTTTGATTAGAAACGATGTAGCTCCCTATTCTTTTGAATTAGTACCATTAGCAATGTTGATGAAATTAGGTTTATTGGGAGTAACTTTGTGGATTTTTTATTTTATTTTGCTTATGAGTGAGTCTAAGAGGCAAATAAAAGACGCTAACGATAAATATAAAAAAAATAACAAACAAGGTTGGATACTTAAGGCTATTTACAGTTCTATCCCTGCTATTCTTGTATCTTCTTCAGCCGATCCTTTCTTCTTTAATTCAGTTGGAATGGGAATAATGGCTTTGTTCATATTAATGTTAACAATAAATAAAATAGAAATATCCCATGAAAAAAATTAGTATAATGAATGAAACAAATGAATTAGATGGAGAAAAATTCAGCAGAGAGCATTGCATTTTTGCCGACTACGTAGGTGGAGCAATTTATAGGCATAGTTTTATTGAGAAAATTGTTTTTTTTACGAAGACTTTCACATTTTTTGGGGTGATGTTATGAACAAATTTAAAACTGCAGCAATTATAGTAACATACTTTCCAAATAACCAAATCATTACCAAGACTTTAAAAAGTATTATGAAGCAAGTAAGCGAAGTACTAATTATTGACAACACGCCAAATGGTAGTAATGTTTTTAAAAACGGTGAATTGTTAAATGGTAAAAACAATGTTAAACTAATTACACTCAATGAAAACATGGGTATTGCTAAAGCCCAAAATATTGGCATAAAAAAGGCTTTAGAGAATAATGCGGACTTTATCTTATTAAGCGATCAAGATACTTTTTATCCTGATAACTATATTGATAATATGCTTGAAGCATATTCTAAGATTGTAAATAAAGAGAAAATAGCTGCAATTGTTCCTGATTTTGCCGAATTAAACCGGGGAGGAGAAAGGCAAGGATTTGTACTGTTTGACGGTATCTTTTTAAAGAGAATATATCCACGAAGTGGCTGTCATGAAATAACCCAAGCAATTGCTTCTGGTGAAATTATTCCATCAGAAGTGTTTAATTATATTGGTTTTATGGACGAGGAATTATTTATCGATTGGGTTGATTTGGAATGGTGCTGGAGAGCGAGAGCGAAGGGTTACAAAATAATTGGATGTGCTGATGTTGTCATTGAACATCGTATGGGTGACGGGGTAAAAAAAGTTGGTTTAAAATCGTATTCTATTAGATCTCCAATTAGAGATTACTATATAATCCGAAATGCAACTCATCTAGCCCTGAGAAGTGAATATATAACCTTCGGTATGAGATTGAATACCCTGATAAGACGTTCTGTAGGATATATCATTCTATTCACTATTCTTGGTAAACCTCACTGGAAGCATTTTATATATTCTCTGAAAGGTTTTTATCATGGTATTACAAGAAAATTAGGAGTTTATAAATGAATATCATTTATTATTTTTCAATGAGCGATCCAAAAGAACTTGCCACTCTTTGGAACAGGAAAAAGTACGTTTTCAAACACCCGAATCTTAAATTATTTGATACTGCTCATAATATTGCTATGCGAAAAAGCATAAAAATCAGTGCAAAATATCATCTTGTTTTGAATCCAGATGTTTATTTTGAACAAGGAGTTTTAGAAGGACTTTTTACTTATATGGAAAATAATCCAGGTGTAGAGCTTGTTATGCCAAAAGTACTTTATCCAAATGGCGAAATACAATATTTATATAGATCATTACAAACTCCTTTTGATTTATTGGTTAGGCGTTTTTTGCTGTTTAAAAAATATAAACAAAAAAGAAAAATCATCCAGAAAAATCGAAAAGTCAGTAATTTTTATCTATTATCAATTTTGTTAAAAGATTGGGTAACGCCCTTTGCAAAAAGGAGAGTAAATTTTGTAATCAGGAGGCAAACTTGGTAAGTAAAGTTTTGTCGATTGTAATTGTTAGCTACAACTCCCTGGAATCCCTTATTCCTTGCATTGATTCGATTTTGCAAAATCCGCCCAAATGTACCTACGAGATAATTACTTCTGATAACAACTCTAACGATGGCACCTTAGAAGTGTTGCAGAAAAATTATGGGAATAAAGTTATTTTGTTGGAGAACAACGAAAACCTTGGCTTTGGAAAGGCCAACAACAAAGCTTTTCTTATTTCGAATGGTGAAATAATTGCCTTTCTTAACAGTGACACAGTCGTTTTCGAAAATTCATTGGATAAACTAGTTAGTTTTCTAATGGAAAATAACGAAATAGGAGCAGTTGGTCCTAAGATAATAAACTCTGACGGCTCATTTCAACCTCAGTGCAAGAGGGGTAGGGTAACTCTAATGTCTATTTGGGGGTATTTGCTTAAGCTTTATAAGATCTTTCCAAAGATTAGGAAATTCGGAGAGTATTTATTAACCTACAAAAGTGAGGATGAAGTAAGCGACGTTGCTTCTGTATCTGGAGCATGTCTTTTGGTTAGAAGAGATGTTTTTGAGAAAGCTCGCATGTTCGATGAGAGATATTTCCTTCACTTTGAAGACTTAGATTTATGCTATACAATACGAAACCTTGGTTATAGAATTGTTTATTATCCTTATTCGAAAGTTATGCACATAAAAGGACAAAGTAGCAGTCGAAAAACAAAATACTACTTTTTAGATTCTTTTGAAAAGTTCTATTTAAAATATCTTATAAAATCATACCCTTTGTTTGTCAGTTGGATTGTATTACTTGCAGTTAGGATTTATAAGAAGGCGATCCGGCTATGAGGATTTTTGTAACAGGAGCAACTTCTTTAGTCGGAAGAATTGTCATTTCAGAATTGACAAAGCAAACACAAGTTCAATTGAGATGTTTTGTGCGGAATAAGGAAAAATGTACTTTTTTCACAGACTCGAAAGTAGAAATATTTGAAGGAGATTTATTAGATTTAGATTCTGTTCTTGAAGGAATGAGAGACTGTGATGCTGTGATTCATATTGCAGGTATTATGTTTATCAACAATGTTCTTGCTGCAATGAAGAAAAATAATATTAAAAAAGGGTTGTTTGTGGGTACTACAGGAATCTATTCTAGATTTAGAGAAGCAGCTACGCTTTACAAAAATTTGGAGGCAAAATCTTTAGAATTCTTTAAAAGTGAAGATGTTTCATATATTTTACTAAGACCCACAATGATTTATGGTGGGACAATGGATCATAATATTCATAAGATTATGGAATACCTTTCGAGGCACCGATTTTTCCCAAATTTTGGGAGTGGTAACTCCCTCATTCAGCCTATTTATTATCGAGATGTTGCAACTGCAATTGAAAACTCATTTTTTTCTGATAATGCATGGAATAAGGAATATAATATCTCTGGTGGAAGCGTTTTAAAATACAAGGAAATGATTGAAATTATTGCAAGAAATCTTGATAGGAAAGTTACTTTTATTTATATTCCTGTATCAGTTGGAGTATTCTTTATGTCGTTATTCAACTTCCTGGGTATAAAATTTCCGTTGAAAGATGAGCAAATAAAAAGGACAGACGAAGACAGGGCTTTTGAGCACAAAGAAGCAGAAAATGATTTTGGCTTTTCCCCAATTACCTTTGAAGAAGGTATTAGGTTAGAGGTAGAAGAGCTTAAAAAAGGTGGGTATTTGAAATGAGGTTATGTCTTGAAAAGAGAGCCTATCTCCTTGTAAAACGAGTTGTTGATATAATTGTTTC
>Ga0315279_10004916_pt1 | contig 17702 bp, 15 predicted proteins | sample YL17G06_20_MG_FD_203694 | JGI IMG/M metagenome (GOLD analysis project Ga0315279, IMG submission 203694) | Sediment microbial communities from Yellowstone Lake, YNP, Wyoming, USA - YL17G06_20 | ecosystem: Environmental > Aquatic > Freshwater > Lake > Sediment | place: USA: Wyoming | collected... | reverse complement strand
TAACCCAACTTCCGCACTCTGCTAATTGATTTTAGCAATGTTTGGTCTTTTGTGTCGAAAAGCCTTTTAATTTCAAGGGGGGTGACTTTAATTCGACAAAATAGTGACTAATGTAAGTAATTTTTATCTTGACATAGTGGTGCTTATATGATTATGATAGTGGCAAATGTATATCAGAAAAACCAAGCGGGTTTACAAAGGCAAAGTCTACACAAACCACCTTCTGGTCGAGTCGGTATTGACCCCAAAAGGACCGCGCCAGCGGACACTCTGTTCTCTGGGAAGGCTGGAGCCTGCTCCCCGTGAACAATGGCTTGGTCTGGCTCGTAAGATGGCGGCGGCCTTGCAAGGACAGCTCTCACTGCAAGGTCAAGGGGCAGAAACAGAAACCCTGGTCAAGAGGGCACGCAAAGGTCGTAAGAGGCCGCAGAGATCCGAAGGGATTTTCGGGCAGAGTGGGATCATTGCCATTGATACAGAGCGGGTCGAAACCGAGGAACACCGTGAGGCCGGGCCTGTGCACGTGGGGCATCAGCTATGGCGACAGTTGGGTTTGGGGGAGATCCTGCGTGGTGCCGGGCTGTCGGAACGTGCTTGTGTGCTGAGCGAAGTGATGATATTGAACCGACTCGTTTTCCCGCTTTCGGAACTTGCCATGGCGGATTGGATTCGCCGGACAGCGATGGGAGATATTCTGGGGACAGATTTTTCCGAACTGAACGAGGATGCCCTTTACCGCAATTTGGACAGGCTGTATCCGAGGCGAGAACAGATTGAGAGAGAGCTGGCGCAACGAGAGAAGACGCTGTTCAACTTGGACGATATGGTTTACCTGTACGACCTGACGTCGACCTACTTTGAGGGCCAAGCCGAAACCAACCCGCAGGCGAAACGGGGCTACTCGCGCGACAAGCGTCCTGATTGCAAACAAGTGCTGGTGGGGCTGGTGCTCGATCGGGACGGTTTTCCGAAGGCACATGAAATCTTTGAGGGTAACCGGCAGGACCGCAGTACGGTTGACGAGATGCTCCAGATTCTGGAGAAACGAACGGGCAAGCACCCAGGCTCGACGGTCGTTGTGGACCGGGGCATGGCTTATGAAGAGAACTTGGAGCAGATTCGGGCACACGGTCTGCATTACCTGGTGGCGGGACGGCAGTCGGAAAGAAATGAGTGGTTGGATGATTTCGAGCAGGAGGCCGACTGGGAAGAAGTGATTCGGATACCGTCGCCGCGCAATCCATTGCAGAAGAAATCGCGGGTAGAGATCAAGCGCCGGCAGAAAGGGAGTGAGCTTTACATTCTCTGTCTGAGTGAGGGGCGGGAGGAGAAGGATCGAGCCATTCGGGAGAAGCAGCAGGAGCGTTTGATCAAGGATCTGGAGCGTTTGAAGAGACGTATCGAGACGGGGCATCTCAAGAAAACCGAAAAGATTCACCAGGCGATTGGTCGACTCCAGGAGCGCTATCCGCGTGTCGCGCGCTATTACTGGATCCAATACCAGGCGCAACCTCAGAGTCTTTCCTGGCAAGAAGATATCGAGAAGAAAGCGATTGCCGAGAAGCTCGATGGCAGCTACGTCCTGAGAACGGACCGGCAGGACCTAACGGCCGATGAGATTTGGCGCACCTACATGCTTCTAACCCGCGTGGAGACAGCATTCCGTTCCATGAAGAGTCCCCTCATGGAGCGTCCGATTTTCCATCATCTGAAGCATCGTACCCAGACGCACATCTTTCTGTGTGTCCTTGCTTATCACCTGCTCGCCGCCATCGAGAAGAGATTCCTGGACCAGGGAATTCACACTTCATGGTGGAGCATTCGCCAACAGTTGAGCACGCACCAGGTCGCAACGATCGTTTTACCTACCTCAGACGGTATGGTTTTGAGAATACGAAAAGGTGGTACCCCGGAGCCTGACCAGAAAAAAATCTATGGGATCCTGAAAATTCCGTCCCAAGTCATGAAGCCAATCAAGACTTGGCACGAGGTGGAACATAGTGACTGAAAAAAAACGAAACCCGCATGAATAGGGCATTTCGATCACCAGAGTGCGGAAGTTGGGCTAAGATATTATTATGTAGATATATTATTGGAATTATGATAATTTATCTTTATTGAAGAAGTGAAGCCCTAGGAATCCTTAATATTGGAATGCTTTTTGCTTTATTCTCCTAATTTTAGTCATAAACTATATGACAAAAAAGATCATTATTGTAGATGACGTTCAAAAATATCTAAGTTCCCTATCGCGTGCTTTATCTGGCGAATATGAGGTTGTGAAAGCGGCCAGCTTCGAAGAAGCCAAGGAAAGGATGGATGCAACTATTTCATTCGCTTTGGTGGATGTCCGTCTTTCTGAAGAGGATATGGCCAATCGAGACGGGATTCTCTTACTTGCCTGGTTAAAAGAGAATTATCCAGAGGTTAAAGTGATCATAATGAGTGCTTATAGAGATTTTGATGCCGTCGAAGATGCAGCGAACCTCGGAGCAAAATATATGAGAAAGCCCATTAATCTCAGAGAGTTAAAAGATCTGATGAAATCACTCACAGGGGCTTAGAATAAAAGCATGATTATTCAACTCCTCCTGAACGGACTCATCACCGGTTGTGCTTATGCCCTTGTTGCTCTTGGATTCGCATTCATTTACAACACGACCCGAACCTTTCACTTTGCCCATGGAGCAGTCTATACACTCTCCGCTTACATCTTTTATACTTTCTACAATTTATTGAACTGGCCTTTATTCCCGTCAATCATTTTAACGCTTGGGCTTATTGCTCTTTCTGGTATCCTTATAGACGAAATTATCTATACACCTCTTGTAAAACAAGGAGCGTCTCTTTTCATCCAATTGCTCAGCTCACTTGGACTTTACATTGTGATTATCAACTTCATTAGCATGATTTTCCAAAGTGAAACCAAGATACTAAACCCTAATATACAACCGACGTATTCTCTTGGTACTGTGATTCTGACAAGGATTCAGGTTATTACAGCCATCTCCTTCATAGGGATCTTCTGCGTCCTTGTTGTCATTTTAAGGAAAACCTCTCTGGGCAAAACAATTCGAGCGATGCGAGATAATCCTGACCTTGTCTCTGCCATGGGAATTAATCCCCAGAATGTACGCAGAATTGTTTTTGCCCTGGGCTCAGCTCTCGCTGCTGTTTCTGCTATCTTGACTGGACTCGATGTTGGGATTGACCCGCATATCGGAATGGTTGCATTTCTAAACGGTGCAGTGGCTGTAATCATTGGCGGTGTGGGTTTTTTTGAAGGTGCAGCGCTTGGAGCAATACTTCTGGGGCTTCTCCAGAGCTTTGCTATCTGGAAGATTTCTGCTCGCTGGCAGGATTCCATTACATTCCTCATCTTAATACTATTTCTACTCTTTTGCGCTGAAGGGATATTGGGTAAGCGTAGGAGAGCTGAAGAGGTGAAAGTGTGAATTATCTGCTTCACCTCCTAACAATGATTAATATATACGCCATTCTGGCACTTTCCCTTAACCTTTTGGTTGGTTACACCGGGTTACTTTCTCTCAGTCATGCTGCTTTTTACGGCATTGGGGCTTACATCAGCACTCTTTTAATGATAAACCTTGGTTTCACCTTCCTCCCTTCCCTATTTTTGGCAATTATTGGTGCGATTTTATTAAGCTTCATGATTTCGATACCTTCTTTGAGGCTCAAGGGCGATTATTTCGTGCTGGCCTCCCTTGGCTTCCAGATTATTGTGTTCACCATTCTCTATAATTGGATTGATGTGACCCGGGGCCCTTATGGGATTCCAGGAATCCCGAGACCCAATATTGGGGGGATTAAGATTGAATCCATTGCTTCTTATTCCATCTTCAGTGGTATCATCGCTGTCATTTGTGTGGTGTTGTTTTATTTTATTGGGGATTCACCTTTTGGTCGTGTGCTCAAGGCCATACGTGAAGACGAAATATCAGCAGCAGCCCTAGGAAAAAATATCCCCCAATTTAAGATAAAAGTTTTTGCTATTGCTGCTGGATTTGCAGCTGTATCCGGAGTTCTCTTTGCCGGATATATGCAATATATTGATCCTACAAGTTTCACTCTTATGGAATCGGTCTTTATACTTTCAATTATTATAATCGGCGGCACGGGCAATATCTCAGGCCCTCTCTTTGGAACGATATTGATGATCATCCTTCCGGAAATTCTACGATTTCTCAGAATACCGGATACTGTAGCCCCCAACGTGAGGCAAATTATCTATGGGATACTGATTATTGTTATTATGAGATTTCAACCACAGGGGTTATCCGGGGAGTATCGGTTTGAATGAGTATTCTTGAGTTGGAAAATGTAACTAAAACCTTCGATGGAGTCCGAGCGGTGGATGATGCCTCTGTCGGGTTCGATAAGGGGAAGATCACTGCTCTCATTGGTCCCAATGGTGCTGGCAAGACGACGATTTTTAACCTTATCAGCGGATTTCTCCGTCCTGACGCAGGAACAATTCACTATCGGGAAAAGGATATCTCTGGCCTTGTTCCCTGGGACATTGCCCACATGGGCATAGGCAGGTTGTTTCAAGATGTTCGTCTTTTCGACCGGATGGTGGTGATGGATAATGTTCTAACAGCCTTCAAAAAACAAAAGGGTGAGAGTGTTCTGATGTCAGTGATCGCTCGATGGAAGGTGATAAAGGAGGAGCAATCACTTAAAAGCCAGGCTATGAGGTTCCTTGAATTCGTTGGTCTGACAGAGAAGGCAGAAGAACTGGCTGAAAATCTCTCCTATGGACAGCAGAAACTCCTTTCCATTGCGAGGCTACTTGCTGCAGATTCTGATGTACTTCTTCTTGACGAACCCACCGCAGGGGTTAGCCCGCAGATGATTGGACCAATCTTGGATGTAATTCGCAAACTGGCGAGAGAAGGGAAAACCCTCGTGGTCATAGAGCACAATATGAATGTCGTTATTGAGATCGCCAATTGGGTTTACTTTATGGACGAAGGCCAGGTGGTTTCTTTCGGATTGCCAAATGAGGTACTTGGCGACCCGGAGGTAAGAGCAGCCTATATTGGACTATGAAATGGAGTTCGTATATAATAGGGTCGTCCTTTTCCTTAATACCAAGAGAATTTGACCCATGAATGAGCTTCGGACAGAGAACATTTTTGCTGCTTACAGAAAAAAGGAGGTACTGAGGGGGGTATCCTTATCTGTGAGGCAAGGAGAGATCGTGGCGCTCATTGGACCCAATGGAGCGGGCAAATCCACCTTGCTCAAGGTGGTCGCAGGTTTTCTGAAACCTCTAAATGGCGAAGTTTGGGTTAACGGTAATGAGATCACAACCCTCCCCCCTCATGAAAGGGTGGAATGTGGTCTTTCATACTTTATGCAAGGAGGAAAAGTTTTCCCAAACCTCACTGTTTCTGAGAATTTAGAGATGGGCTCTGTAACCCTCCCTTCCGAAGATAGAGGCGAGAAGGTCTCCGCTGTGCTTGAAGTCTTTCGCAATCTGAAGGATATGCTTTATAGAAGGGCTGGACTCCTTTCAGGAGGTGAACGCCAGGCCCTGGCGCTTGCCATGGTGTTTGTAAAACGACCGCGAATATTACTTCTTGACGAGCCCTCGTCAGGTCTTTCTCCAAAGCTCGTCCAGGAGATGCTGGCAAAAGTCCGTGAGCTAAATAATATCTGGCAAACTACCATTTTGCTGGTTGAGCAAAACGTCCGCGAAGCTTTAAATATTGCTTGCCGCTCTGTGGCGTTGGTAAATGGAGAAGTGGCGTTAGAGACTGACAAGCCTCAAGGCTGGCTTGCCGAAGGGCAACTGGAGAAGCTTTTTTTGGGGAACGACTACAAGACGGAGAAAGTATGATGAAGAATGTCTCACCGATGAGTTTGATTACAATTCATCACGAGACATTCTGAAACGACAGAAATGGAGGTATTGAAGTGGTAAAAAAGAAGAACTTATGGCTGATCATTGGTGTAGTAGTCATTTGCACCGTAGTTGTTAGTGTTCTGATCACGAACCTCTCTACAAAACGAGAGCCAGATGTTTTCAAGATAACGGCTATATTACCACTGAGTGGAAATTTTGCCAATATCGGGGAACCCAAGAAAGAGGCAATCCTTTTAGCCGCTGATGATATAAACCAACGGGGTGGTATAAACGGAAGAAAGATAGCCATTGTCTTGGAGGATAGCAAAGGAGATCCGAAAGAAGGGGTTACAATCTTACAAAAGAATATTGATGTAGATAGAATGAAGATCTTTTATGTCGATTTGACTCCTATTGCATTGGCTGCCGTGCCAATTGTGGATAAAAGTCGGGTTATTGCCTTTGTCGGTTCAGCGCACCCAACAATTACGGACCAGAGTAAATGGGTGTTTCGATTTTTCCCAAGCGGTCAACAGGAAGCGGAAATGTTGAATGATTATCTGGTAAGCGAGGGCATAAATAGGATCTTCATTCTATATATCGGTGATACGTATGGAGAAGAATTAAGGACCATTCTGACAAAGAAATTTAAGGAAGCAGGCAGAGAAGTTATTGGTTCAGAAAGTTACACTATTTCACAAAAGGAGTTTCGTAGTATATTAGCAAAAATTAAGACCACCAATTTTGAGAGAATAATTCTTATTGGATATGGGGTTAATTTTCCAGCTATCCTCGATCAATTTAATGAACTGAAAATCCCGACGAACAAAGTGATAGGCGATATAGGCTTTATTGGTACGCCACAAATCGCCCAGCTGTCTCCAACCCTAACCAACAATATTGTCTTTGTAGCGCCAAGCTTTGTTCATAAATCAACACATTTGGATGAGAATCCAACGGTTCAGAAGTTTGTGACAGACTACAAGACAAAATACGGTAAAAATCCTAATTTCGTTGCCGCATATGCTTTTGATGCGATTCAAGTTCTTGCGAGTGCGCTGAAACAGTCAGGAAGCGATCCGGATAACTTGCGGAAGGCATTGTTATCAACCAAAGATTTCAGTGGCGTGACGGGTAAAATAACGATGAGGGAAAATGGAGATTGCGCCACAGATATGATGTTTGCTAAATACCTCGATGGGAGAATAATTCCATTACAAAGGTGAAGTAACAATTCTTGAAATTGAGGATTCAGCGAATAGAGGGTAAATGAAGGAGAAGAAAAGAAGCATTCCGTTAGAAAGCGACGATCTAAAGCCCATTCGAAGTCTTCATGACCTTTTCCAAACAGCCAAAGGATTTTACAGGTCAAGAATACTCCTGGTAGCGAATCGGTTAAACCTTTTCACGATATTAGGAGAGGCAAAATTAGGTTCTCAGGAAATATCAAGGCGTCTTAATAGCGACCCTCGGGCAACGCGAATTTTGCTCGATGCGTTGGTTGCAATGGGACTACTGAGCAAATTTAAGGATGTATATGCTGTTAGGCAGTTGGTGAAGAGGTATCTCTCGAGAGGGAGTTCTGAATGTAAAGCTGATCTACTGGGACATTACGACTATATGTGGGGGAATTGGTTACACTTGGAGGAGGGGGTTATGGGTAAACCTGCTCCAAGAGTGGATTTACTGAGCGATCCTCATATAAATAGAACCTTTATTAATGCCATGTACATTTTGCATAATGAGCAGGCGGTCCGATATGCAAATCTTCTAAATCTAAAACGAGTCCGAAAAATGATGGATTTAGGTGGTGGGGGAGGCAGTTTTTCTATTGCCTTCACCAAGAAAAATCCCAACCTAAGGTCCATAATAGTTGATCTACCCAATACGGTCAGAATTACTGAAAAGATTGTCAAATCTCAACGATTATCAAGTAGAATAACATTCCAAAATGTCGATTTCTTTAATGACTCAGGGTGGTTCTGCGGAGATGATTTTGATCTAATTTTTATTTCTTACGTCTTACATTGTGAAAGGCCAGAAAAGAATAGGTTCCTTTTGAGAAAAGCATATAACTCTTTGAAGCCGGGAGGTCAAATCCTTATAAATGACTATCCGCTATCAATTTCCAGAACAAAACCCGCGGGATCAGCCATTTTCACGGTTAACCTATTTCTAAGTACAGAAGGAGGCAATACATACACACAAGAGGAAATTAAATCCTGGCTAGAGGAAACGGGGTTTGTAAAAGTAGATTCATTAAATTCATATCTATCCACGGGTTTTAAGAGAATCGATTTTAAACCTAAGAAATATTAAGGTATAAATTCATAAAATTATTCTGCATGATTTCAAAAATAAAATCCTAGAATTTATTTTACTACTGGAAAATAGAACATTATCTTTAGTTCAAATAAGGAGAAAGAAAATCCTATCATGAACGAAGTGGACAGTGATAATATGGACGAACTAATAAATGCCCAGAAAGAGTTATCTGATACGGGAGATAGCTTCGGAAAAAGACTTACAAGGATATTAAGGAAAGTAACGGAGGGACTAATTCCTAAAGATATATTAAAACAAATTGAATATATATCACTCCCATTCTGGTCAGAGGAGAAAAGTACTTGGCTAGACGAAGTACCTATATACTGCGGAGGGCAGAGTGAAGAGGACCTATGCCGGATGCTCTCTTTTTTTAGCATCGTCGGACATAGAGAAGTGACAAGAGATTTTAACTTAACCACTCTTGTTTGTAGAAGGAAAATGAAAGAAATTCCTGGGTGTATAACTTTGGAGAAGTGTGAAGATTTAGAAAGTTGTCCAACAATGGAACCGAAGATACAGGAATTTGAGGGATGTCTTCGGTGTCTCAGCTTTCCGATACTTAAGGATGATAGCTTATTTAATAGATTAACGAATACCGATTTCCTTAGGAAAATCAAGGATCTCGTTCACCCTGGCCTTATTGATGCAGCCAAGTTTTTTGCAATTGCTACAAAACTACGAAAAATCGTCGCTGAACACGGAATTATAGAAAAGTGTGAAGCTGTTTATAAATCAGAAATGTTTAGAAAATTCAATGGGATTATTATTGATAGATTCAAGGAGATTGTTCCTGATCAATCGGAGGATCTGGCAAAGTTCTTGTACTTATATAATATACTGAATTCTCAATATGTTTATTTTCTCCCGACAAGATTTGTTAAAACGGAAGGGTATGAATTGGGTTCAGGAGGAATAATCTTAGCAACTAATTTAAGCCTTGATGATGCCCAGTTCTGTCTATTAATTAAAAAGATGTTGATATTCATCAATTTGGAGTATGGCAGACTTTTCGGAGAGGATTGGAAAAGAAAAGCCGTGGCTGATACAAATAAGCATGCCTTACGTTCGGCTATCGCTGCCATCATGACAAGGAATATGTCGCATAATATTGGAAGTCATGTTCTTGCAAGATTATCAAGTGGGGGAATCGATGGAAATACTGCTAATTTGGATGAAGCTGGAATCATTGAGTGGATAGATAAAGATGATGAAGCACTAAGATCTGAAGAAAAGAAAAAAAGCATAATACACTGGTCGTGGGATGTTCAAATCCTTGCAAAATACATTCAGCAGAGGCAGGACTTCCTTGCCACCATCTCTACTGAATGGCCTGTTTGGTCAGATTCAGTATACCTTATGAAAGATATTATGCGTTGGTTTCTTTCTCAAAAACATCTTCTTAATTACATTGCTGCCTCTGAAAATCTTCAGGCACATTATTTTAGTAATGAAGGTCAAACCGGTGATATTCGTTTCCATGTTTTTATCGTCCCTGAGAATTGCTGGAAATCCGGTCCTTTTAATTCTATTGAGGAAAGAAAGGAAAGATTGATAAAAGATTGTCGTGATAAAAATTGTAGTAAAGCACTCCTTGGTTGTAACCAAAAGTCAGATGAATCCCAAGGGGTTAATCCCTGCTCCCGTTGTCACCGGGTATTGCTTTATACGCCACAAAGTGGGCCCGCTGAATTCAGGCTCGAAGAGGATTTTCTACTTTCAATACCAGGAGGGATAGTTGGTTATCATTCATTTTATGTGATTCTGGAAAATGTAATTCGTAATGCAGCAAAACATGGGTATGCAAAAGGAGGTCATGACCATCTTGATATAATAATAGAGATTCTTTATGATCCTGAAGAGAAAATCAATATTAATATAGATAATAATAAGAAGCAACCCGCTTTCCTCTTTAGGATATATGATAATGTCAGTAAGATTAAAAATGATTTAGAGGAAGGGGTGATTCTCTTGGGGGAAAACAGAGATGGAATTAATGACAAACTTGGAGATACTTTTATAAAGGAAACAGGTGAACTTAAAAAAGAAAATTGGGGCCTTGTAGAGATGAAAATCTCCGTTGGTTATCTACAAAAAAGGAATATTTCTCACATTGGTGGTATAGAAGATGATATCACTGGTAACAAAGATTCGAACATGCTTCAATTAGGGATTTCTGAAAAAGGAAGCAAAGCAATAATAAGGGCAGTAGCATCTCCACTTGGTACATTAGGTTATGGATTCTATATCCCCAAACCAAGAATAGCAGGAATTTTTTGTAAAAAAGAAGAGGACCGAAGAAATGAGTAATATTTGTAGTGAGTTATGGAATAATGAAATAATGTTAAAAAAGAGTTCAATTTATGTCCTTGATGATGAGAATGATAGAGATTTCGAGTTTTTTGTATTTGTTGATCCAGAGAACATAGATAAACGCCCCCTTTTTCTTAAAGAACTCTATAATTTGGTAATTAATGGGGGTAATGAATTTTCCACCTCTGACCATGAAAAAGAATTAAAAGAATTAAAAGAATGGATAGGTGATGATGACAAAAGCCTCATAAATCCGTTGAATTGGATAAAGATCGCTATAGAGCGCTATCCTTACAGGTTTTTTGTTGTAATTGATAGAAATAAATGGCAGAAAAATGGCAAGAGCCCATTGGATAATGATTTTGAGATAAATGGATTTATCAAAAAAAGGATCTGTTGGATCGAAAAAAGTGAATTTAATGGTAAATTTGAAAAATCTGAAAATGGGATCAACTACAAAATATATCTATACGTAAAATGGCTTTCGCATATTTTAAATTCAATAAGAGAAATTAATAAGATTGAAAAATTACTTTTCTCTTTCATAGAAAAACAACAAAAACCAACTTTTTATAAACCAATTACATTACCAAAATGGGATGAGGATAATGACAAAGAAAAAATAAATACAGGAGGAAAAGATATAGAGATAGATTTGTCAAATGGAAGTATAACTCCATTAAATAAAAAAAGTGAGCTACAAGGAAATGCACTTTATATTTTCCTTTCTCGACATGGAGATTTTATTTCCTACGATAAACAAGAAAATAATTGGAGCACAATTGACGAAGATTTTATTGATTCTACTTACTATAGTGAAAACCTTTCTGGAATACTTTCTTATTACACACAAATATTTTACTTCAGAGAGAATTTAGGCAAATTTGTTTCAAAGTGGTTTTTCCTGAAATTTGCCGAGCAGTCATTATTAAGAATAGGGATAGCTGATGAAAGATTTCAGGAGTGGTGGGGGAAACTTAATAAAAATAGAGCTGGAAGTCTTTTCCAATCTCGAATAGCACCAGTTTTTCTTGAAGGAGAAAAGCTTTATGGTCAGGGGGGGGTACCGAGAAATAAGTTTTATTCTATTTTTAATCCTTCAAAGAAAAGTGGTAGCATAGAGTTTAATGTTAAAGACGAAAGATTATGGCCAAGCAAACAGCAAGGATTGGATTTATTATCAATTCATCAAGGGATATTGGATAAATGGAGAGGGGAAAATAAATCAAAGAAATTTCTGAGCAGAGATATATTGAATTTTAAAAATAATGTTCCCTTTATTGTAATAGACTCTGGGAGGGGAAGACCGGATAATGTACCAAATGGCATAAAATTCCTAAGTTTGAGCAATATTGAGGGTTGTCAAGCCGGGAGTAGATTTGAAAGATTAACCCTCTTGAGGCAAATAATGTCAATTATTGAAGAATAAAAGGAGTTTAAAATGGATATAGTTTTAATAGTGGATGACTGTGATTTTGAAATAGACAAGATTAGTCCTGGAGATTTTTCAATTAAGTGTGATGGGGAAAAGTATTATTTAAGTGTAGTCCATATTCCGGGAAGAGACATAGACGTTTATATCGATTTGTTAGACGATGAAAGGTTAATAGTAAGAAATGTAAATAGAGAAATTCAATTATTTTGTAAATATTGTTTGATTTGCCTCTCTCACCTAAACTGGAACCACAACTATGAAAATATAAACTGGGTTTATTTAAGAAAGTTTTATTGGAATAGAAAAACTATAGATTTACGAAACTATTTTTTTCAGATTACTTATAGAGGAAATTGGAGAAATATCGAGGATTCAATTTTTGCTTGTAGAATAAGAACAATAATTGGGGATCTAATAAATCAATTCAAAAATTTAAATTGCGAAAAAGTGAATAAACTCTTTAATTCTTTAAAAAGTAGTAGCAGAAATGAATAAGTGTTTCATTTTTTTTCACAAAGATACAGAGAAAGAAAAACCTCCTCCTTTTCTTAAGGAATCATGCTATTGTGAAGATATAAAAACGCAGTGCATATTTATTCCACTTATTGACATCATTGATTATGGAGATAATCCGCAAAAACAATGGCAAGAAATTAAAAAAAAGATAATTTCAAGTGAAACCTTAACAATCTTAGTTTTTTCTCATGGGTTACAAGAGATCGCAATAGAATTTTTTAAAGAATTAGAAAAGGACAACTCCTTCTCTCTTCATTTAGATTATAGTGGGGGCGACCCTTCTTACACTCCTATGTGGGAACAAATAAGAAAGGCAGAAGATTGTTCTCGATTAGCACAAGTTTTAGAATATTGGCGTAAATATTATTTGATTGACCCATATCGTAGAATAAAGCACAGAGCAATAAATCTTTTTGGACCCCTTACCATAAGTACTCAACATATTCTTGAACTTTGGGACAAGAAGGAATTTCTAAATGCTAAAAATATATTTAAAGAGCTAAAAGAGGAATGGGCAAGTGGCAGATCTCCATCATCAGAGCTCACAAGGCTTTGGTATATGCTCATCGGAAATAAGCTTGATTGGAACAAAAATGATATTCCTGAAAAACCAAATGATGTTTCTCTCCCAAAGAAAAAGGTTATAGAAGGTGAAGGATTATCTTTTTATGATTGGTTAAGCGAATATCATGGTAAATCCAAAGTGAATGAACTTAAGGAATGGGAATCCATACTGGCTCATGTTCAGTTAATTCACTTAAATATAATTGAAGATGACAAATTTGATCGCTCTTGCTCTTCTGGAATGTTTGATTTCTTAAAAGCCTTAGAAAAACTTGATCATGAGAAATTTGGGCCGGATGAAAAAATTAGAGGGTTCCAAGAACGGGGTTTAAAAGAAGAATTGAATAATGTTTTAGAATGGTTTAATGAACTTAATGATTTATTTGAAAAAATAATAAATTTATGGGTAAAAGAATCCTCGTCATAAGCTTTCCAGAATATGGTAAAAAACTAATAAACTATTTCAATTCCTTTTTAAATGAGGATGCAGTAGATTGTTTTTCGTTGGAACGTTCTTTTTTTGATGATGAGCCAATTATTGAACACCAAAAGATTGAAGATTTGTTCAGGTCAATTTCAATCAAAATTGAAAAATTTCTATCTGAAAAACCGATAAGACCTATAATTTTTTTCACTGTTCAAGTTTCGCTACCTTCGCCAAATAAAACTTCTGTATTTGATGTGTGGGATCCTCTCTTGATTTACCCCGATGAGCGGAAGCGACCTTATCCGAAAGCTGTTTTGCTCTCCTGGCTTATCTTAGCTTACCCTGAAGTTCACTGGTTCTTCATTAGTGAATATACTCAAGATAGGGAAGAAAATAAATCCCATCTTACTAATGAAGTACCTCTAAAAGGATTTAAAAAATATTTTTCTTCTGTTTTCGAACCATTATTTGACCCTTTAAATTTAAGAAATTCAATAAGATTTATATTAACCAATAAAAAAGAAACCTCCTATATTCCTTATAGAATATTCGTCTCTTCTGCTATTGATGAAGAAGATCCATATGCATATCTGCATGGGTATCTTGCTTATAGGCTTATGCATAGGAGCTTTCTTGTGACAACAGAGAGGGAGATGAAGACCTTGTTTGAAGAAAAAGCTAATCCGCTACCTTTTGAAATTAAGATGGTATTTGAAGATATGTTTCTGAATTTTCCGGATCGAACAAAGGAGAAATTGTCCTATTTAGAGATTCGAGATAACCAATTTGCAAGATTGAAAAATGTGAATTCTCGTATTTTCGTAACTGTTGGCCATAAATATAATACTGACCGATATTATAAGAACAAGAATTATATTCAAAAATTGATATCAGAAGGGAAGGAAATAAGAGTCGTTTATAAGCCCAGTGGGGGAATGTATAATATTCTTGATAAAAGTGGGCTTCTAAAAGAATACTGGGAAAAATGCAAAGAAGAGTGGCGAAAAGCCAAACCTAAACAAAATGAAGAGGAGCCAGGAGGCCATAGTGCACCCGGCAGGTTACTTGTTATTGCAGAAAAACTCATTAACCGTGGAGAGAAGATATTTGATGAGGCAAAGGCAGTTCAAGATTGTATTCATGGGGCAACATTAGCCCTTGAGGCACAAGAACTTCTTGGTTACCGAACTCCTACTACTTCCCTTGAAGCAATTGCACTTCGACATAAATTAGAGGTGAAGGCAGAATGTATGTTTTATGGAATGGAACATAATATAGATGTGAAGAATCGTATCGAGGAAATTGAAAAGGAAGTAGATGTAGTGGCACAATGGTTTAATCCAAGGGTTAAAAAGAGGGCTGCTTTAAATGCTAAAATGGGTATCATCACAGAGGTGATGCGAATTTTTAAAAATTATGGACAGTTCGATGAAGAAGAAGAATGTCTTAATTATTTCAGGGGATTGAATCGAAGATGGTCATTGATGCAACCGGGCTTTAAAGGCACTTTCTTTTGGATCATCTTCCCTATTCGGTGGTATGTAGAAAAATTAGTAGGGTCCCTTCCACTCTTTATTTTAGCTTTGATTTCATGGCCGGCTCTCTTAGGCATCTTTTCGGCTTGGACAAGAGCCAAGTTTTTTGTTAATGAGGAATTTAAATTTCGCTTTTGGGATCATGTCATGGATTCTTTCAGTACATTCTTTGGTCTCCAGCCAGGCAATTTTCCAACAAATGCGCAAGGAAAGATCTTAACGATTATTTTAATCTTCTTAGGATTTATACATCTTGGAATTTTTATATCCCATTTGTATACTTTAATAACAAGAAGATAGGAGATGACTTATGAACGAAGAAGGTTCGACCAAAGAATCAACTATGGAATCTGAAAAAAATGAAATCTATCGAGAAAAAATGAATTTTAAGAATAAATTTATTAATATTTTGTTATGGACATTATTTGGAATTGGATTAATTTTCATCTCCTCAGAAATTGCACTTTTTATTTACCTTTTTTCGCAAACTAATTGGTGCTGGCAACAAATAAGTTTTCAAATTGCCTGGTTAATTTTCTTCCTTGCTCTAACTGGTTTTTTTCTTTTGGCAATTGTGAAGATTACAAAAGAAGAATAAATTTTCCTATGGCACTGAAGCTTTCACAGTTACTTGTTGTAGACGATGATAAGGCATTCCTTGCATCCTTGGAAAGGGTCTTAAGGCATGATTTTAATATACAGGCCGCTTCAGATCTTTCAGAGGCTAGAACTGCATTCAGTCATGAACCCGATATTGTTCTTCTGGATATTCGTCTTGATGAAAATGAACCACAAAATAAGGATGGCGTAGAATTGTTAAAAGAATTTGTGGAAAATCAACCTGGTCTTCCTGTTATCATGATCAGCGCATACGGTGATATAGAGACAGCAGTTGAATGTATGCGAATTGGGGCTGTAGATTTTATCAAGAAACCTCTTGATATTAATGAACTACGTCAGCGATTAAAGAGGGCTATAGAGCAGTCCAAGTTATCGCAAAAAGCCGCACAACTTGAGGAGAGACTCCTGAAGTTTGAACCAACCGAACTGATAGGTGAATCTCCTCAAATCCAACAGGTGAAGAATCTCATCCAGATGGTGGCCAAGGACGGCTATGTTACTGTACTTATCTCTGGCGAGACAGGCACAGGAAAAGAGCTTGTCGCACGTGCTATTCACAGAGTAGGCTGGCGTTCAAAGGAAACTTTTGTGCCTGTTGCGATCGCCTCGCTCAATCCCAATCTCATCGAAAGCGAGCTGTTTGGGCACGAGGCAGGGGCATTCACAGGGGCCAAAAGTCGCCGTATTGGTTTCATCGAGAAGGCAAAAGGGGGAGTTCTTTTCTTAGATGAAATAGGGGATTTGCCAGGAGAAGTACAGTTAAAATTGCTCCGATTTCTTGAGGAAAAGAAATTTTCTCGAGTGGGTAGTTCAGATAGTATTGAGATGGAGGTGCAAATCGTAACAGCCACAAATCGCAACCTGGAAGAGGCTGTTCGGAATGGACAAATCCGACAGGATCTCTATTTCCGTCTAAAGAGTATTCAAATACTACTCCCGCCTCTAAGAGACCGAACAGAGGACATCCCCCTTCTTGCGAATCATTTTCTCAAAATCTTTAAAGAGCAAGGCCGGACCAGGATCACGCAAGTTAGCGATGGAGCGCTCGAAGCGCTAACTAAATACACATGGCCTGGAAATGTCCGTGAGTTGAGAGCCTCTCTGGAAAGGGCGATCATTTACGCAAATTCCAATGGCCACCAAAAAATTGAAAAAGATGATTTGCCACTGGAAATCCTTGGTCCAGCAGGTCAGAAAATGGCTACCTCTATATCCTTGTACCTGAGCGAAGATGGTATCGACCTTGATCAGGAGCTTGCGAAATGGGATCTAAGGTATATTGAGGAGGCTCTTCGGAGCACAGAAGGCCGTAAAACAGAAGCCTGGAAATTACTTGGCTTAAATGACCGCTTTGCCCTGCACCGCAGAGTCAAATCAATCCTCAAGAGGTATCCTCATTTAATATCAGATTTCCCAATTATTCAGAGTCGGTATAGCAAGGGATTACACAACAAAACAATTTAACTTTTTAGGATAATTCAAGGACACCAGCAACTCCTCATAACTTGTATCCAACTTGGGAGCGGGCGCCTTATTTCTTCGGCAAGGCGATTAACCTTTACGTCCCTCCGAAATCCGATGGCTTGGGCAGCTCCGGCCATGATTTTATAGCGTCACGCGAAAGGACTTCGAGCCAATCAGCTAATGGTGTTGCACATATATTTTGGTACGTTTGTAACCTCGTACATGGCCGTTAAATCTACGGAAAATCATCTTTGAGATATAGCCATATTTTCGTGCTACGCCACTATCCGGAGGAAGGATGATCTTCTCATGCCTCTTCTATCCACCGGCTACCAAAGGGACCATCCGTCATTATCTTCAAATTGCCCAATAGGAGCGTTCTCCACGTAAGTCAACCCTTCGGCTTTTCCGGCCTAAAGGCCAGAGCTTGTTCAGGGTTGACCCTTAGCAAAGCTTTGTCCCTGCTCTTGAGAGCAGGGCTTGGGCGTAGTCGAAGGGTCATATTAGAAGGGATACTGGCGCGGGGTGCGCTGCATGCTGATCCAACGCAGTTCAGTAAATTCCTCCAATGCGGCGCGGCCACCGAACCGACCCCAACCGCTATCCTTCACACCGCCAAACGGCACCTGT